>Ga0208938_1000685_pt1 | contig 23373 bp, 30 predicted proteins | sample AD_UKC125_MetaG_FD_184434 | JGI IMG/M metagenome (GOLD analysis project Ga0208938, IMG submission 184434) | Active sludge microbial communities of municipal wastewater-treating anaerobic digesters from USA - AD_UKC125_MetaG (SPAdes) (version 2) | ecosystem: Engineered > Bioreactor > Anaerobic >...
TTGGGAAATCTTCCATACCATTCATCATAAAGGTCTCCTTCATATTCACTGTATCTTATAACCTTTTCAACGAATTTGAAATAATGCTTATCTTGGCAGTTATCACAATTAATTCCTGGCGTGATGCGTTTGCCTGCACAAACTTCGCACTCATTTTCTGCGCAGCATTTATCCGCTTGCGTTGGGCTCGTCCATATCTGGAAACATTTTTCGCACTGCCACCCGATTACTTCATGACTCATATAAAAACACTCCCCGATTTGTTTTTGTTGCTATGCCATAATAAAAGCCCCGTAATGGTTTCCCATCACGGGGCTTTGGATTAAGCTATATATACTTTCTCCACGTCTTGCTTATGCAAGAGTTCTTTATACCGGCGTGTCAACTTGGTGCCGGCCTTTAATAATAAAATCCCCTTCTTAGAAAACACATCTTTTAACAGTGTGTCCTTTCCAGGAATAATTTCTGTAACACTGATTTCCATGACATCGCCTCCTTGCCCGGACAAGCCGGGCAGATTTTTACAGCCCGGCCTAGCCGGTAAAGAAGGTTTTTAGACACTTTTGGCACTGTCTAATTTTAGATGCGCCCAGGATTTTAGGCCACTGGCTTCCCGCCTCAAGAAGGGGCGGGATTTCCTTGGACTATGGCATATTTATCTCTACGATAATAACTTTCTCCCAGGCATACCCATCTACGCATTTACGGGCTTCTTCGTCTGTTTCTACCCCTAAACACATCATGTCATCCACCAGGTCATCATAATCTTCCGACTTGATATAGATTCTTTCTTTGTTGATGCTCTCACAAATCTCTTCTATTCTTGATTGGCCCCAACTAGCCACCCAGGAGTTAAACTCGTCCCCTGGAACACACTCAGTATCCACAAGCGGAACTATTCTTAAATATGGGTTTTCCTGTATCAGTTTCAGTAGATTTTGGATGTTTTTTTGTTGCACTTTATTCATTGATTTATAAGCCTCCTTTATTTCGCATACATAACATAATGCGCACTTCTATATCGCATTGTGTTAATTTTCACTCGCCAGCGATGCTCCTCACGGCTCCCGTAAGAGCGTCAAAAGTCAAGATATGGGCATTTATATCCCCGTTGGTTAAAAGGATATTCAGAACGCTAAATATTAGCGTTGCAGCCATATCATTGGCTCCGATGTTCTGAGGGTTCTCCAGAGCATTTAAAGCACAATTTCTTGGTGCTTCAATTTCAGCTTCTTCCATAGACTCAGGGTAAACAGTGCCTACAGCTTCCAAAACTATTTCATCGGTCTTATAACCAACTACAATTTGGCCAGTGAATTTTCCGTTACCCGAGTCAATGTAGATAATAGGTACCTTGGAATTTTCAAACACTTCCTGCATAAGTTTTCTGGCGCTGTTGTTATCTACACAGCCGATAAGAACCCTGCAGGAGTCGCTTATTTCCGGAAAAAGTTCTTCCAAATCCTTGGCAGATTCAACTTTAAGTTTTGCTGATCCAATAGGAACGCCAAAGTGGCTTCCGTATCTTTGGGCCAAAACCTCAGCCTTATTAAGACCCAGATCAGATTTAACGAAGTTTTGACGGTAGAGATTGATTTCTTCTACAATGTCAAAATCAACCAAGTTATAACCTCGTTCTCCTTCCCGGAATTTCCCCAGGGTCATTAGTAGTCGGGCCAGCTTGGGAACCAGATAGCCTCCGGTTCCCCCGCACCCAACTTGCAGTATCGAAAAGTTTGAATAGGGTACTTTCATAAGATCAACCCATTTTTTCAAACTTTACGCCCGCAACAAGGAACTTCTCACCTTCTTCGGGCTTTGCCCATACAAAAGTGGCCCGCTCCTTTGTTAGCTCGGAATAACCCTGGGTTACCAGCCACTGGCGAATATCGCCAATGGTAATCTTTTCTTGATCCTCCGGAGCAACGTAGTCGTAAGTTTCATTGTAGATTTTTACTTTAAGTTCCCGAAGATCCAATACGGTTTCATCCGTAAGTCGTTCTACAGTTGACTTAGTTGCCTCTTTACCCTTCCCTTTCCTTTGCGTTGCACAGGAATTCTCTGCGCATTGGTTCTCCGCACAAGGGCTCTCTGGTGGGGCATCGAATTCCGCACCAAACAGGTTTTCCATGCCATTACTCATAATTACCACTCCTTCTCCCCGATTTAACGGGATTTTATTAATTTTTGAACATAAAAAGGCGGGCTAATAGCCCGCCTTTAGGATTTGGTTAAGTGTCTTTTTAGCTGGCACTAGCCAGTCGTTGGGAAAGTCTTTTCCCTGCAAGCTCTTAAACAAAGAATCTCCGTCTAAACCTGCAGTGTTTCTAAAAGCATATGCTCGGGTGCTTGGCATAGCTTGTATAGCAGTCGGTATCTTGAATAGTTCCCAAGGCTCATTTATCTCTATACGGTTACTGCCCATACAAAGATAACCGTTTTCCCCACTAACATTATAGAAAGGAAAACAATACAGCGGCGTTTCTGGCCGGATAATCTTTTCTGAAACAGCCCATATATGCGTGGCCATTAACTGTTTATGTCTAACTGAAAATTTATAAACAGCTGACGGAGTTCCTACATTTTCAAATATGCGTTCTTCATAAATAACTGTACTTCTGCACGCTGGCTGATACATAATAAGTTCATATCTCTGATTATCCTCTGGATATTTAATAAATCCAATGGTGTTAGGCGGAAGAACAGGAGAAGGCTCAGGTTCTTGCCTTATTTCCTGTCCAATTGATTCGTTCAATGCTTTTACTATATCTGGTATACTGACCTTTTTCCAATGGGACACACGGCCCTTTTTCATTTCGACAAATGCACCATTATCTTCCAGGCGTATATTGATGATCATAATCTCGCCCCCTTCAACTGATCAATCTGGACACAGATATCAGCTAAGTCATCTGGCTCTGTTTCACACCCATTAACCGCTATTCGCCAGTATCTTCTACCGTCGGTAGACATTTCGGCGGTAATGTGAATTATATTGGGATGGTGAACCAAATTAGCGATAGCTTTATCTGCTTCCGGATCGTAGATTGTAATCTCCAATATTATCTCCAATATTATTGAGTCGACATAGGGGTCCAGTATTATGCCGTTTTTATGCGGTTGTGCTTCCAGCCATTCATCGGCGTCGTAATAAGCCAATCCAACATCGTCGTCATCTTCATAGCCGAAAACAACCATGACAACAGTGCGGTAAAACCCATCGTTGCTGCACGAGCCGCAATTGCAATATCCAAAATAATAATCGTTAATGTTGTATCCTTTATCTTCAAGAAAATAAAGGCACATCAGATTATCTATTCTGATAATTGCTTCTTCCAGATCTTCTTCAGTAAATTCCCATTCATACATACTGGTTCACCTCCATTGAAGGGAGTGATGCGAGTATGTTTTTTATCTTGGTAATTGTTCGTTGAGCAAACATTGTATCGTATACTGCGGCCCAAAATTCTTCGTCTTTAATATCACTGTTAATATAATCAATCAGTAATCCCCGAACCCACAGTAAATCCTCCCGGGGAATTTTTCGGATTTCTTCGGTTACATAGGATTCATCCATTATTAGGTTTAATAACTGACTGAATTTAGTTGCTTTCTCCAGTCTATGGGCCTGCAATTCCGGGATTTTTTTTAATCGCTTCTTGAGCTGCTCGATTTTAATATACATTTCCTCACTCCTTTCCCCGACTTAACGGGATTTTATTATTTTTCTAAATAAAAATACCCTCTCTTTAAGAGAGGGCTATACCCGATCGTGTTCTTTTTATTTATATTGATTTTTGCCCTTAACGGATTTTTCCCGCTTACAGATGTTTTCGCTGCATCAGACTATATATCCCGTTCCCGTCTGAATACAGTTCCCACGATCTTGCGGATTTTCTTTTCCAAAACCAAAAAAGATTTTCTGAAATCTTCTTTGGTTTTGGTCTGGATCGGCTCCCCGATAACCGGCCCAGACCGATCTCTGGCCAGAGAACCTACTCGGACACGTCCCCGTCGCATCCTTTCGTTTTACCCAACTCTTGGTTTTGGGAATAAAAAAGCCCCACGTCGAGGTGAGGCTTTTAAGATTAGGCAAACAGCACTAGTTGGTCACTGTTTCGTTGGATTTGTTTCTTTTGCCGTGCTGTTAATTCCGACAAATCAACGTTGTTTCTGGCAAGTGCTTCGGCCAGTGTCATAAGGCGAATTGTTTCTTTCTGGGTTATCACTGGTTTGTCCAGAAGTTCAGCCACTTCCGCCTTATACTGCTCAAAAATATCGTTGCTGTTTAAGGCGACAATATTATCTTTGAGCAGTGATAATATGTCATTAAACATACTATCGTCCTGACCGAAATTCCTTAAGCCTTCATTAGAGAGATTGCCTTCCAAAATCCCTGCAGCATTTAGTTTACTGCCAATAAGCTGGAAACACTTCTCTTGAAGGGTGTCCTTGTAGCACAGGAAAATAATCTTTACTGGATCAGTCTGTCCTATGCGCCAAGAACGGCTAGAAGCCTGTCTTACCGTGGCCGGTATATACCCGGTCTGCATCCAGATGATGGTTTGAAACTCAAGCAGATCAAGTCCAGTTTCAACCAACTCGGGATGACAGATAAGAACATTAATTCCTTCTTTGACCTTGCTTTTAACCCATGCTTCCCTTTTTCGGGTTGTGGTCGTTGTTGATCTCAAAGCCTGTACTCTGGCGCCAGGCACCTGCGAACAAACCCATTCCAGCCGCGGGATATGGTCTCTAATGTTGGTATAAGTAGTGAAGACTAAACACTTCCTGCCTAATTCCAGTTCCGCTTTAAGTATTTCTTGTAGTTCCTTTTCTTTGTTGTAAACTTTATTTCGATCCATCTGTGGAATAGGTAAGTATAGTGAATAGTCCGGTTTAACTACGTTGATCGCCTCCTGTCCGTCCACTATGTCCGGAAAAGATAGACAGGTATGAAGCATGATACTGGCTACCTGGCTACCTCCTTCCCTTATTTCGTGACGGAGCCGATCTTCTAAATCATGGTAATGTTTTGCTAATTCCTCGTCCATTTCCACCACGTTTACATATTCTTTCTTGGGTGGTAGAAATGGAGCCACGTCAGATAGCTTCAAAAAACAGGTGCGTTCGATAAGCCATTCTGGAAAGGTATTAATAGTGTAACCTGGTAGTGGTTTGACTTGTGTGCGTGTGTTTTTAGCCCTTGAACTTGCACCATATTCACCGTCGCCCTTGCTCTTGATGGTCTTGAGCCAAAAACCGTACTCGTTTTGAAATTTTGTTCTGGATTCTTCGTCATGTTTAAATCCTTTGGCTTTGAACTTAACCGGTTCCAGTCTCCAAAGTAGATAGTACAGACCGTTGGCATATCCATCAGCCAGGGTTCCTGTCATGGCTATAACTTTTTCTGCTTTGCTTATTACCCCGCCGAAACCCAGTCCTTGTGCGGTCGAACCCTTATATTTATGGGCTTCATCTGCGATGTAATACTTAAAAAAGCCTTTGGGCAAGCGCTTTTTAACGATATCCGCAATACTAACCTTGCGATAACCTTTCCTGTTGTTATCGGCCTGCCATAAAACCTCATTGCATAGCCGGCATTTGTGATTCCGGTCGTTGTGGACAGTAAAATCGTCCGGTGTCATTTCGACAAAATGAATTTCGCCGTCCACTTTAGTGGGATAAGTCAGTATTTCTCCGCATTTCGGACATACCGAAACGTCCATCTTTCGATAGACTTCAAGTTCCGCATCCCATGCCCGTCTTTTCTTGGTCAGTATCCCGGGGCGACTGATATAACCGCTGCGCAGAGCTTCATTAGAAACTATCCAATATTCTGGTTCCTCAAGCGTATCTGCTTGGCGCCACTGGTTATAAAATTCCTCCCAGGGTTTATGTTTTTCACCAAAAAGATAAATCTTGGCTTGAGGTATCACTATTTCAATTTCGCGCGCCCACTTCTCTACTAAATGGCCGGGGCAGGTTACTATAGCACGGTAAGGCTTTCCTGCGGCATCATGATGACAGGCGGCAATTCCAATAGTTGTTTTACCGACTCCCATTTGCCCCGAAATAATTACATAGCCTTTTTCATTCATGCTTTTGGAGGCTGCTACTGCAATGTCTTTTTGCTGGGGGAACAACTTGCGCCCAAGTTTATCAAAAAACTCATTTTGATATTCCCCAGGCATATGCAGATACCTTACCCTTTGGCCGACTTTATCCCCGATTGACTGAGCATAGCGTTCTATATAATCCGCTATCCCTTCGATCCCGTCTAAGATCTCTTCCGGTGTATTATCTTCTTCGAGATATGATGCTATAATCTTTTCTGCTTCTTGTAGGAACAGATCCGTAAATAAAGCATTGGCTAGATAGAATTTTGCGGCCTGCAATTTCAAATGAGGGCTGTATATTCTGCACTTCGTGAAATATCCAATCTTTTCACCAGCTTGTATAATCCGGTCCATACACTCATGAAACTCTTGATCTATTGGTGTTGGACTAGGTACATTTAATTCCCTTAAGTGCTGGTATGCGCGTACATGCAGATCATCCTTTGTTATTCCCCACAACAAATTCTCTTGCAATATAAAGATTTGCAAGCCTTGCTCGGTTTTTACCTGGGGTAATAACTTGAATGATGCTATCGGTTTATACAAGATAGCGCATAGTTCATCTTCCTGAAACAACCGAAAGGTTTTAACCAGTCTTCGGGCCGAACCATCCATGAATTCGGCGCGAACAGACTTAACGGAAATTTCCGGTCCTATTATGGATAGAGCTGCAATATTTTGTCCTCTTGTAACTACAAAATCGGAATAAACTTTTACTTCCCTATTATCGAGGATATACAACTTTCCACCCCTTTCGCCTGCCCGAAGGCAGGCGTTTAATCCTGCCTCCGGGGAGGCTGAAAAGAGCAATTACCGTATAGTTGCTATTCGGGAGCCATTTTCCCCCGGTTGCCGGGTGAGTATGTGGAATACAGTTGATGATACCTTCTGAATTTTGGTTATATCATCTCCCGTGTCCAAATCAACCTCATGTGAAGTTACTTCATGATTTTCGTATCTTCCTAAGAGGTAATGTCCCGGCATTTTCCCGTCAACATATCCACCTACGGCTAATAAGGCTAATAAAGCCTTATCTAGCAGGTAGGGAGCTGTTAACTGTCCCTGTAATACCGGCTTACTTTGGGCCTGTAGCACGGAAATAGTCTGGCTCTCATATAGGGCTAATTCCGCATCATAATGGTTTACACGGAATACTTTTACTGCCCCTGGGTTAATCGCAGGTACTTCATATAACGGCTTTTCTTGAAAAGCAAGCTCAGGCAGCTCACCTTTAGTTATGCGAGCTATCTGTTTTTTGAACCACTCCTCAGAAGCCGTCACTCGTTCCCGGGGCTTTTTTACGCCAAATATTACAATTTGACTAAACTCCTGGAATTCAGGTTCTGGGTACTTGAATACTTTTAAGTCCCGGTAGTTTTCCAATAAAAACTGTAAAACTGCTTCTCCCCTGTGCTTAAACAGGGTTATCGGTACCAAGTATTCCAATACCCCTCTAGGAGCCAGATAATTTGTGGCACGGTATAAAAATAATTCTTCGTACCGTTCGCCACCACCCGCTACCCAATCATACGGGGGATTCAAATGGATGAAGCCAAACGCCCGGTTTGAAATTGTGCTGTATTCAAACGGGCCGGCCAGCACCTTTATAAAAGGTCTGTTCTTGGCTTCCAATGCTCTGGTTGTGTGTAGTTCCATCCCAAACAGAAATTGGCCTGGACAGATTTCTTCCAGAGCATCCCCTGGACCGCAGCAAGGGTCAAATACTGTTGTTCCCGACGCAGGAAAAGACAAATACGACCGAATCATCGGCCGTATCCTTTTTTGAGTCGGGAAATACTGCATATTTGCTTGCGCAGCTAACCTAGACAATAATCAACCTCCTTCCCCAACTTAATGGGATTTTTTTATTTTGCACATAAAAAAAGCCCTCCTTACCGAAGGGCGCACCTATGCAAGTACGAAAAATTCAAAATTTTTGACCCCCCACTCTTTGAATTCTTCGTTGATGGATATAATTAAGTTGTTTATAGTGACTACCCCTATTGTACTCATTTTGATTATACTTTTCAATTGTGACTCTAAATTAACTATTTTGGCATTCTGTTGGCAGTCCCCGATTTTGAGCGTAAGGTATCCTGCAGTGCGCTTACTGGAATATAAGTCACACTTTCTGGCGGTGTATATATCTCCCCAAAATCATTATTTGGGGTTTTCTTTTTATCAATTTGCTGCGGAGTAGTAATACCCCGTTTTTCCCAATCTTTGAGTATTGCAATCATGTAGTCTATTGTGCCGGCTTTCGAATGTGCAGCGGTCAATTCGCCGGCCTTAAATATCATTTCCTTGGAAAACTTGGCCCGCCACTCACGGTATAGATTTTGTTGAGCCTGGCCTCTTAACTTAAGTCCGGTAAATCTTTCAAATTCTTCTATTTCCGGATCTTTATCTATACTGGGGTAGAATTCCCCGGCAAGTATCCGACTGATTACAGAGCGAGTATCTTTCGCCAGTATTCCTTTTGGACTTACAATCTTACCCTGCTCCTTCTTTTCCTTAAGGGTCTTGAATACAAGCTCTATTTCTTCTTCCGTATATTCCAATAATATCTGGGCTATATCTGCCGAAAGATCAACTCCAAATATTTTTTGGAATTTCGCCATGATTTTTTGCTGGTCGTCTTCAACAGCAGCATTATTATTTATAGTATTACTATATATAGTATTATTAGTTGTCGGGTTCCCGTCGACGGCTTCCCGTTGACGGCTTCCCGTTGACGGCTTCCCGTCAATGGATAAACCTCCGGTCTGACAACGGTTTTCGGGTTTGTTATTATTTTCCATACCTGGTTCTGATAAATCCTCATCTAATTCATACTCATCCCCAAAATCAAATGGACGGTCAGTAAATATGTATTGATTATGAGTGAAACAGCCTTTTCCTGTGCGGCCTTTAATGATTAATAAATATCCACGTTCTTCCAACCGCTTTAATATGCCATTTACGCTTTCCCTGCCATTGGCATGACTGTCAATCAGGTCGTGCTTATAAATTGTCCATCCGTCAGGCTTACTCATTACATAAGCAAGCAAGCCAATATCTTCGTACCTGAGATGAGGATCATTAATCGGTTCGTTATCCAGCATTGTGAAAGATCTTCTTCTTACTTTTCTACAAATGTCAGCCATTACTATTCCTCCCACCAAAAATTCTTTTTAGGCGGGTTGCGTTAACTGTGTATGCTGGTTATAATGGAATTGGATATTATTCCATTATCTCTTGTGCGCATTCACATTTAACACAACATTCCACCAAAGCCGCGAACTCTCTGTTACCCCAGGGGGTTCGCCTGTTTTTTGCATAAAAAAGACCCCAAGGGGTCTTTTGGTATGTTTTTATGTATTTTACAAGCGCTTCTATCGCCTATATATTGCGGGTTAAAGGGCTATATACGGTCGTTGTAATTGACTTCTCGGTATCAATGTCAACGACCAACATTGGTTAAAACTTTTAGAGAATCGAGTAAATGCTCATTTATATTAATGACTATTTGTGTCCCAGGAAGTTCATTGGGTTTGTGATATGTGCCTTGAACTCTGCCGGATACTATAACTTGTGAAATCGTGGTTCGCACTAATTTTTGTTTGGCCTCAAAAGATAGATTGTCCACTTGTTCAATAAATTGTTGAGACATCTGATAGATTAATTGCATGTCTTTTTTCGTAAATTCTATTTTGCGGAGGTCTTTCTTTAATTCATTAAGTCTTCTTTCCAAGGATTCTTTTCGCTGCTTTAATTTTCCCAGTTTTTGTTTTGTATTATTATCCAGCTCTACTAATCCTGATGATATGATATCTACCAGCTGGCTTCGGCCTCGTTCAGTGTCCTGTAACTGTTTTTCTAATTTAGCGATTTCTTTTTTAAGAGAATCGTTGGATGGTAATTGCCCGCTTATCTCCATGAATAATCTATCTGGATTAGAGTATAAATCTACAATGTTTTCCCAGACTATATTTTCTAAGGCATCCGCATTAACAATTTTAGTGGGATAACAGCCAGGGATTCGATTGGTAGATGGTGATTTTCTGCATGTGTAACCCCGAACTATTCTCCCCCAATACTTCAATCTGGCTCCTCCCATTGGAGTTCCGCAATCGCTGCAGGTAACAATACCTGACAATAAATACTTCTCTTTGCCGTAACTACACCAGAGTCTGCGGGATTCAGCCAATATGGCTTGGGCTTTCTCCCAAACTTCCTTAGAAACTATTGCTGGCACGGGAATTATAATTGGATTATCTGAATTTTTCCGATATACCCATTCTCCCATATATGCGCGATTCATAAGAAGCTGGCGAACTGTTTGCCGGAACCAGAATCCCGTATTTTTTTTGGTTGGGATGCCAAGTCTATTTAATTCATTCGTAATAGCTGCGGGGCTTTCATATGAAAGAAATCTATCAAATATATACCTGACAACTTCAGCTTCTCTTTCATTGATAGAGACAATGCCTGTTTCAGGAGAATAATCGTATCCATATAAGGAGAAATTCATTGGTATGAGTCCCTGTTTGGCTTTTTGCAGTCGGCCCCTAGTCATGCGTTCACTAATTTTTTCACGCTCATACTCGGATATTGCTCCCTTTATACTATAAAACATTCTTCCTTCGGGAGTATCCTGCCAGGTAAAATCCAGAAATTCTAATTGAACTCCGGCTTTCTCAAATTCTTCTGTCAGTATGAGCTGGTAAGACAGTTTCCGGGAAAATCTGTCTGGATCTCGCATAACTAAAAGATCTATTTCACCCTGGGCAATTAAATCCCGGAGTTTGTTTAATTCTGGCCTATCAAGTGTTGCTCCGGATATAGCTTCATCCCGAAATACCAAAACTTCGGTTGCTCCTAGTTCGATAGCCCTAGCATAGCAGGCTTGTATCTGTTCATCCAGGCTGTATCCGTGTTTGGCCTGTTCTTCTGTACTTACTCTTGCATAAACCGCAGCACGCATTTTATACCTCTCTTTTTATTTGACATTCTCCTGAATTATCGGTTCTATTGTTTTTTTGCCAGCAATAATTTGGCCATCCCGTATATACTGGTCTATAAATAATTCGGCTAATAGTTTGTATCCTGCACTGAGGCCATCCCCACCTACAAAGGCTAATCGAACATTTTGCTGTTTACCTGGGATGGTTACAATATCATCTTTTTGCGTAGCAATACTTTTCTTTTTCAACTCCTTCAACTCCTTCCTTTTTGCAAAATAATTATGAATTTGTAGGCTTGTCATATTAGAGCAGAAAATGGAAAAAGCCGGGCAACCCCGGCTTAGGCCATCATACAAGCATTAAGGATTTTTATATTATTTGTCCATAAAAAAGCCCCCTAAATAGGGGGCTACGTAACTATATCCGGTTCCATGCTAAATTCATCTTCAAGTTGCACCATAACACCTGGCGCAGCATGGAATATAACATTGATCGCCTATTTCTACCTGCTGGCTTTTATCACCGCTTATCTTTTTGGTATAGGCTGCATCATTGCCGCAGCCACATATTGCAGTCATTTTAGTGACACTATCGGCAATAGCCATTAACTCGCCCATATGTCCAAAGGGCTTTCTGTTAAAATCCATATCCAGACCGCTTACTAGAACAGTTTTTCCCTGATCTTTAGCGTGTTGACAAAAAGCTACGACTTCCTCTCCAAAAAATTGGGCTTCGTCTAAAGCGACAACCTCTATTTCTGTAGGTAATCCTGCAAGCTCTGCTAGTGAAGCTACTGGAGTTGGAGATAAATCTATTTCCCCCCTGATGGTTGAAATAGATGTCCTCTGTTGCCGTGTGTCTTTCTCGGGTTTGAAAGCACGAAATTTCTTGCCGGCAAGCACATACCTTTCCAACCGGCGCAACAAATCGGTGGTCTTCCCACTATACATCGGCCCGGTAATTACTTCTATTCTTCCAGCCATAAGTCACCTTCCTTCTCCACGCACTTTGACAAGCGTGATTTTTTTTATAATCAAATTAGAGTCACGGCCAGCTGGAACTGACCGTGACGTGGCCCGTTTATTTGGGCCGTCGTTGTTGGGACCTCCGCTACACCGGAGGTTTTCTCTTTTCTGTCATAATCATTTCAAGTCTGAAAACGCTGAATAACTGGAGCCGCAAAACCTCTATGTAAGAGGTCTTGTCACGTACTGCCAGGATTAGCAGCGTAATACAGATTAAAACAATAATGACTAGAAAAATGAGCTCCAACAAGCTACACGCACCCCCCCTTCCTTGAATTCAAGGAAAGGAACCAGGCTTCTCAGCCAGGTGGGGAAACGGGTAAAACCCACCGCATAAAGCGGATTCTGAAAACTTCCTCCCTTCTTAAAAAGGATTTTTTAATTTTTGGGCATAAAAAAGCCCCCTTAATGGGGGGCTTAAGCAGAATGTTTAGTTGTAATCATTTAGACATTAAACCGGTATTAAATTGTATATTTCGTCGACTAATACAACTCTGGGGTTATTGTATTTGTACTTTGAACATTCAGCTTTAACTGAGTCAATATCGCTAAAACTGAGAGCGTTAGAAAGAAACTTTGTCCAGTAGTGTGATGAAATTCGTCTGTCCTGTAAGCATAAAGGCTGATTTTTTCCGTCACAGACAACAACAAACTTACCTTTAAGATTAACTAAACGCCTTTCCCTGTCTTTCATTATACCTGCTCTCTCTTTAGTCAAATAATCCAGCCAAGCTAATTCCTCGCCAACATCGTTGACATCATAGATAAGTTCTGCTTCGCTCAAGTTATCTGACTCCTTTACAATCGTTCCCCAACACGGGATTTGATTAAAATAAAGCTCCCTGTACCTGTATTTCTACTTTTTGGGGGACTGCCGGCATACTCACTAAACTGGTAAACTCCAGTTCGCGGAATTTAGCATCGAGCGAATACCGGTCTATCTGCAATTTGAGTTCTTCCAGAGATACAGGCAAACTACATATTTTGATAGTTGCTAAAGTCTTGGATAAATAAGCTAATTCCCTGCCTTCTGTTAAGGCTTTTATGGGAGATCTGATTCCCAAGTCTTTGCAAACATCCTTGAAGTGCTTTTCGTCCTCTAAGGCATCGTAAATTCCCTCTACTGTACCGTATTTCTGAAGTAGTGGAACAGCCGCTTTCTCCCCTACTCCTCTGACTCCAGGAATGTTGTCTGATGAATCTCCTTCGAGTGCTTTTTTGTCAATTATCTGCTCCGGATTCAATCCATAGACTTCTTTAACCAACAGCGGAGTGAATTCAAATGCGCCATTGGGTACAAAACCTTCTGGCTTGCCATAGATTCGCTTCAAATCCTCTGCTTTGTTGGTTATCAGCCATACTCTAGTACGGTCGGAAACCAGCTGCAGAACATCCTGATCTTTAGTGTAGATGTAAACCGGAGTTTGTGATTCAAACTGCCGGCTGAGGCTTCCTATAAAGTCGTCTGCTTCAATATTGGAGTCCATGAACTGTTTAATACCTGCAGCCCGAAGAACATCCTGCATGATAGCAAACTGACTTTTTAACTCAGGGGCAGTTTCTGCACGGTTGGCTTTATAGTCAGGGTATAACTCCCGCCGAAAAGTATCACGGGTGACATCCCAGGCTACGGCCAAATATTGAGGCTTACATCTCTCAATTAGGTTTTTCAGGCTTTTACACATGGCATAAACACCATTTGTAAAAATACCTGTTTTGGTCTGCATAATACTTGGCAGTACAAACCTTTTTTCTTCTGAGGTTTTGGCACGGAAGTATTCCGGTGGCACAGTTCCGAAGAAACAGGAGTTTAATATACTACTGCCATCTATTAGCAACAAACTCATTGAATCCCTCCTTGGAGGATTTGGTAGAATTCGCTTTCGGTTATGACCGGAACGCCATAAGCCAAAGCCTTACGATGTTTTCCTCCGCCTTCTTTATCTGGTCCAAGCAGGAGACAACTGGTATTCTTTGTAATGGATTTGGACACTCTACCGCCATTCTGCCGAATCATTTTCTCGTATTCGGACCGCTTTTTTCGGAGTGTTCCACTGATTACAATGGTTTGACCAGTCATTAAACCCCTCCTTTACCCCAACATCTCCATCAACTGGGATTCGCTGATAATTGGAATCCCTAGCTGTTGAGCCTTTTGGTACTTTGTTGTCCCGGTTTCCCCGGGGGCTGCCACCAAAAAGCTGGTTTTAGAACTTACGCTGCCGGCAACTTTGCCCCCGTTCTGTTTTATCAAGGTCTCTATTTCTGAACGTGGCCGGGACATAGTACCTGTCAGCACAAAGGTTTTTCCTGTAAGGGTTTCCTTTGTTTCAGTTATCATTTCTTCGGTATTTACTCCCGCTTCCACAAAACGTTGCAGCATATCTTTGGTTTGAGGATTCAGGAAGTAAAACCATATTCCCTGTGCAGTAACAGAACCTACGCCTTCAACATTAGCCAATTCTTCTTTAGAAGCGTTCGCTAAGTTATCTAATGTGCGATATTTTTGGGCCAATGCTAGAGCTGTAGTCTTACCTACTCCTGGAATTGCCAGCGCATATAACAACCGGGATAAAGGCAGATTCTTGGATTTTTCTATACCTTCAAGGATTTTGTTGATCTTGGTTTGCCCGAATCCCTCGATTTTTTCTATTTCCTCAGCTTTATTGTTTAAGCTGTATAAATCGGCGGGATTCTGGATAAAACCAAGGTCAAACAATGTTCTGACGTTAACTTCGCCCATGCCTTCAATATCCATGGCATCCCGGGAACAGAAATGAATGATTTTTTCAATTATTTGGTCCCGACAGAACGGATTAAGGCATGTTATATGGGGAACGTCAGGTTGTATCCATATGTCTTCACCACAGGAAGGACATTTAGTGGGTATTTCGGGCAATACAAGTTCCTGAGTGCGAGCTTCTACAACCGCACGGACTACCTTGGGTATTACGTCGTTGGCACGGGCGACTACAATCCGGTCGCCAATACGTATGTCCTGATCCAGAATAAATTGCTTGTTATGCAGAGTGGCCCGGTTAATAGTTACCCCATCAATTTCGATGGGATCAAATACTGCAACCGGAGTAATCTGGCCGCTTTTACCTACCTGCCATACGATTTCTCTTAGAATGGTAAATTCCTCTAAACTGGGGAATTTGAAAGCTATGCTCCAGCGTGGAGATTTCGAGGTAGCTCCTAGTTTTTTCCGCAGTTCAAGAGAATCGTATTTTATTACCATTCCGTCAATTGGATAATTTAGTTTATTCCGTAGGACTTCTTGATACTCCATACATATCTGAATTACCCGGTCTAAATAATCTGTTCTGGCCGTATTTACTACTTCGAAACCCTGTTTTGACAAAAAGAACATCTGGTCATAGTCGGTAGTAAATTCCTGGCCTTCTGCGGCAATCAGATCAAATATGGCTGTCCTTAATCCTTGTACTTGAGAAGAATCATGGCGCCTTACCATTCCAGCCGCCATTGCTCGGGGATTGGAATATTCCCCGTTATTAATTCTTTCGAATTCATCGTAGGGAATATAAACCTCTCCCCTTACTTCAAGATAGCCTGTGAAGGGAATAGTCTTAGGTAAATTTTTAACAGTGCTGATGGTGTGCAGCACTCTCTCTCCTTCGAGGCCGTTACCCCGGGTGATAGCATCAATGAGATGGCCGTTGTTGTACCTAAGCACAACAGTTAGTCCATCTATCTTTGGCTGTATAAGCACTTCTTCTTTGACGGAATACCATTTTCTTAATCCGTCATAATTATTGGTTTTATCCAATGACAACATGGGGATAGTGTGCTTTACGGTTTCCAGACCATCCACTTTAATAAATGGAATCATCTGGGTCGGTGACTCGGGGTTTATATCCCCGGTTTTTGCCTCTAATTCCCGAAGTTCAGAATACATTTTTTCGTATTCCGTATCTGAAATCAGAGGCTTTCCCTGTTCGTAGGCTTCATCGAACAGGGACAATTGTTCACGAAGTTCGTTAATTCTGCTCATATACCAACCTCCTTCCCCAACTTAATGGGATTTTTGTTATTTTGGGTATAAAAAAAGCGGCTTTAAGCCGCTTTGGAAGGTGAAATATACCTGCAATAAATATACCGTTCTTCAAAATACCTATCCCCAACAACCGGTAGGCGGAGAAATTCTCTTTTCGAGAATCGCAACCAGTTCTTCTGGGGTGCTGTACAATTCCTGCCATATACACTGCCATTCAGTGTAGGAATATGGGGGTCTGATCACCCATCCCTTTACCGTTATTGGATCGACCGCTAAAGTGTATGATCCACCAGTAATAGGTGAATACTTCGGTCTGACCAAGGCACAATGAAAGTCAATGCCGGTAGAATGACGGCAGGTACCCCAAATACCGAATTGAAATCCCTTGGAAATTAGAAATTCCTGGATTTTGGTTTCTAATTCTTTTGTATCCATATCCATAAAATCCTCCCTTCCCCAACTAAATGGGATTTTGTAATTTTTAAAGTATAAAAAAGCGACCTATAGGTCGCTTAGATTATCTTACTATGCCTGGGTGTTGCACCCAGACTTTAACCAGACGGACTCCAAAACTGACTGCTTCATCATAGCAATCAAAATATATGTCCAACCGGTTGTTTTTTATATTTCCCCCAGTATCTTCTGCCACAAATAGTCCCATGTCCTCGATAAATATTTCCGTACCTAAAGGGATTGTTCGTGGATCAACCGCCACGATGCCCTCTCTGACAAATGAACCTCTAGCGGTAATACCGTCAGCGGTTCCTTCTCTGGCCGACCGGCTATATGCGGTAGCAAGCATTGTCAGAGGTTCAGGGGGCGGTGGCAGGGGATAATGTAAGGGGGCATAAACTGGCTCAGTAACAACAGCAGACAAAATAAAAACTATGATTACTACCGCTATGAATCTCATAGCTATTGCACCATTAGTCAAATAATCCAGTATTATCCTCAACCGCCGGCTTTGCCTCGGTTGATTTTTCACGGCTGAATACTGCAATTAAATAAACAGCACCAACCAGACAAAGAAGAATAAAGAATAATACCGGATAATTCAGGGCGAGGTTAATGATGCCGCCAATTATAATACCGGCGGCTGCAAATATCCCCCCTATTAGGCAAAAGACGGCAATTATACTACACCCTATTATTATGGTGTAGACTACTAGTCCGAGTAGGGGGGCTGCCCATGTTCCTCGGATGTTCTGCCCTAATTTATCGAGAATGGACATCAAATTTGTCCATCTCCTTTTGGGCGCAACAGAGGATGGAGGAGTTTCTTCAAGGAGTTCCTTCAATCTAAAAACCGTTATTCTTGGTCTACCGGTGGAGGTTTTTGTTTTCTCTTCCTCTTCCTCCTGGAAAAGTGTTTGTTGTTCCATGAAATCAACTCCTTTCCCCGTAAAGGGGATTTAATTAAAAACCCGATCTTTTGTTATATGAACGACAGGCCGGGTTTTTTAAACGGTTAGCCCTGGTCCTACCTTTCTACCTCTTCCTTCTTGGCCCCGCGAACGGGGCAGTAATTGCCCCTCGCGGGGGAAGAAGGATTGGTCTAGATTTCACTTAAGAGCTTTTTCCTGCGTACTTCCTGCAGGATTAGCTCTGATACGATTTCTCCCGGCCCCTTCCGGTAGCCGGTAAGTCTCCAAAGTTCCATCAGCCAGACATGGGCTGTATGTGGAACTCTGATCGATTCTTGCTCATAATATGAGCAAGAATCGATCAGGGGGAATCCATCTTTTCCCCCACATGCTCTATCGCAGCCCCAGTCGCACCATTGGCGCGACTGACAGGAGCCGCACAAACAAGCGACACACTCTGTTCGTAACATTAATATTCCTCCCTTTCTCTGTAAGGATTTTCTCCGTGTCCTAGGTAAAACCTAGAACACGGTATATATTCCCCTAAACAACAGGATCATCTTTGAGAGGCGCCAGGATATTTCTCCTGCTCGCTTCGTCAATTATTATTTTCTCCAGAACATCAACTGGAGTTTTTTCAATGTCTGCAAGACGATTTATAGAATCTGCAATCATTTCCAGAAGGCGATATGTCCTTCCAGAAATACTAATCTTTTTGGTTTTCGGTACCCTCTGAATAAGGTACCAGCAATCCAGGGTTATTACCCCTTTTCCTTTGCACGGGGTACAACCCTCATCACAGTGCTTGTAGTGTACGCATACACTGCAAGCACAGATTTCGCATTTCACGCTAACTAAGTTTTCATTTTTTATATTGGAATACACTTTTTCTCTCCTTTCTCCCCATATCCCCATATGGGATTTAGTTGCCGGACAACTCTTGAAAGGCAACTCACGGATGCTGCCTTTATATTCGGGAGTAACCCGACTAAACCTAGGAGGGTTCACCGTGTTCTAAACGAACACGGTGAACTTGTCGTCCCGCATCCGCTTTTGATCGGGCGGGACCCTTTCAAACCCCGGCACGGGTACCAGGGCAAACACTCTGCCAGGGAAAGCCTGAGCAGCAATGATGCTGCCCACAATAATAGCGGCTGGATTTTCAGCTTCCAGCTTGGCAAGAGCCTCTTCGCTGGCCGGGTCCGCTATGAAGCGGGTACGGACCAGTTCCGCGCCGCTGGGGTGAGTCCCTGCGGGTTCCTCAACGGCACGGGCGTTGATGAGAACCCCAGAAGGTTCAACGACATAAATGCTGCCGTCTTCTTTCCTCATCATGGTAATTGGGTGTGGTGTAACATTGATGATCTTCTTCATGATATTTCCTCCTTTTCCCCGACTAAGCGGGATTTTTTAATAAATTATTTCTACCTCGTAATCCTCCGAGGCATCTGCTTCGGAGATTGCCTTCAGCACTTCGCGAGTGCTGACGACTTGGTAATCTAAACCGCAATGGGTTGGAGAGTCCCAAAACTCTCCTTCGTATACAAGGTTCCAGCAATTCTTGCATTGCCGGAATATGCCTTGTACGGGGCAGTATTCAAATTCGGCGGATGTGCCATAGCTTATTTGCCACATTTCACCAGAAACTCTGGTGAATATAGTGGTAAAAAGATAACACCCTCCATTTCGGCTTTTAGAGGGTTCGTAATTACTGTAGTCAGTAATTACGACCTTATTAGCTTTATCTATCATTGTTCCACTTCCTTTCCCCCAACCTATGGGGATTTTTTATATGTCCCGGCCCAAAAGGGTCGGGCCTTTATGCCCTTTATAAGGCTTTCACCAGAGTATTCCTCTGGTTGTTGTAATTTAGCGTCAGGCATGGCGGATCGCCATAGCCTAACGAATTAAATCGACGCGCCCATTTTTCAATCTCATCATAGAGATCTTTTGGGCGTAATCTGAATTTCCAGGCCCTTTCTACGACAACCGCTGGTTCGGGGAATAACGCAGCGGCTTCGTAACTGCCGAACTCTACCAGGTTTTTCCTGGTAGATAAGGGCGATGTCTTGAAGACATGCCCTGCTCTATTCCTCCCTAAAAAATCCCGTGGCCAGGCGGCCACGGGTTGTTAGTGGCCGCCGAACACAGGCGGAGGAAATTTAAACAGCTTTAACATTTGTCGCTTTCAAAAAGCGTTCTACCCCTTTACGGCTCGTAAAACCGTACCGGTTGAGCCGCCTTTCTAGGGCGTAGTATTCCTCGAGGGAATATTCTCCTGACTCCAAGAGATCCAGCAAATTCCATAACACCTTGTCTCGGCTTATTTTTATAGCCTTTTTTCTGGCTGCTAAATAAGCAGTCAGGGCGTTTTCCGCCTTACGCAAGGCTTCCCGAGAATGTCTGCATCCAAAATTCTTTTCCAACGCTTCTGCAAGGGCTTTTTCAGCATCACTCAATCGTATTTGCGCCAGACAGTTTTTGGGGTAGCTTTGGGCATACAACCTAGCCCGGTTTAATTCCCGGTAAGCCCTCAATACATCTTTTCTGGACGCCATGATGCGTCCTGTTCTTTCCTTTCTACTTAGCACTTTCATACTGAATCCTCCTTCCCCCAACCTAATGGGGATTTTTTTTGATTTTTACTTATAAAAAAAGCCCCACCATATTGGGTGAGGCTTTGTGGTTACGCAGTTTTTCTTTTTTGTTTAGGTTTACCGTAACCTTCAGGCGGTTTTTTCTGATGCTTGAAGGTCGGGTCCCCCGGTTTTTCAGTTAACCACTGCGTTAAAACAGGTTCTATAAAGGGTAGTTCCTTTATAAGATCCTTTACGCCTTCGGTTGAAACCGAAAAGGCTTTTAATAACTGGCTTTCGGGGAAATCTTTTAAGACATGATATATCCCGAACTTATTCCATGTCCTTTTGACATTTCCGGGGTAGATGCCAAACCATTCCCCGTTCAGCTCAAAAGGCCCGTTCGCCTGACAGTAATTTGACAGGACTTCCTTGGCCTGACCAAGCAGGGTTTCAAGATGGAGTAATATCTTTGCAACCTCCATAGCCTGTTCAGGACTGGTTATGCAGTCGGGTATAAGCACTCCTGCTTTTTCAGCGGTTTCCTGAGCGCACTGCTCCTTGAACCCACACCATCTGCATGCGGTTCCGGGTTTTTTAGGAAAACCGTTCTCCACCCCTTCTTCCTCGGCAATTTCGTAAGCAAAGTCAATTTGTAAACACAGATCGTTTGCCCACTTTACTGCCTGCTTGATAGAATAGGTATTCTTAAATACCGGTTTATCAAACTCTAGGAAAACATAAGCCCTTTCGGCATCTAATTCATCAGTTCCCCAGGCATATAAGGCCAATTGGGGTGAATTTAGATGTCTCTCATAGTCGTGGCCGGTCTTCCAATCCCAGAGATATTTTCCTGGGATAAGGAAGTCCACATAGCCTTGCAGGGGAACACCACAGGGCAGGGTTTTAACAAAATGCTTTTCTACTACAACATTTTCTCTGTTCGGTAATTCCCTCCACAGGCTCAGAGCCTTTATAGTTAGTTTTCTCAGATCGTTATAACGGTCTGAGAATTTAGTATAGAGTTCAGATAAATCTTTTCTGTTATATTTTGACAGTTCGCCGGCAGCTATGTCGATAATAAAATCGTCAAATGCTTCGGGATCTGCCAAAAGGTTTGTCGATATTGCTTCTGCTATGATGCCGTGGAGTAATTTGCCGTATTCCGCAATTTCACCTACAGGTTCTTCTGCCCCAAGGGCATACTTTTGATAGTATGCCCACGGACAGCTTTCAAATTTTTGAAGTCGAGTAATTGAAACCGGCCCTTCTAAATACTGCATAACCCCACCCCTTAAACAAATTCGATGTCGTCAAAGTCTATATCATCAATGGTGTTTTTTATAGGTGGACTTTGCTGGGCTAGTTGGCTTATAAGATTGCCCAGTCCCGCTACAATTTTCAAACCCTCAACAAAATGCTTTGAGGCTTGTTCAATTTGTTCAGCGGTTCTCAGGCGGAGCTTGTAGCGCTCTACACTAAACTCAGCCTTTATCTTATCCAGGGCAATCTCATTTTCTGCTCTTTCATTTTCAATATCAGAGAGCTGATTTAGTAAACTCTGGTATTTTCCGTCTTCCTGAAGCCGTTTTGCCAGTTCAATTTCTCTTGCCTCAGCGTTAGAAAACATTTTTTTGCCGTTCTCATCCACGGCAGAGGCAATTTCACTCATGAATTGGTTTTTGATCGTATCCAGTTTATCCTTAAGGGACTGGGCCCTGTTTTTCAGGGCCAGCCCTTTGGTTTCCAAGTCGGCTATTGCTGATGGATATAATTCAAAATCCATACCCATTACGCAACCCTCCTTGGATTCAGGATTTCCTTATATTTTTTCCCTGATTTCGTACTAACCTCACCAAAGTCGCAGATTATCCGGTTTCCTACCTGGATGTTTTGTGCTCGGAACACTGGTAATGACTGCCGAACTACAACATCCTTCAACGATTCCCCCGTAGTGACATCGGTTATTTCGACTTTTGCCCAATCACCTTTAGGGGACGGGACAATATTGTCCACCCGGTAACAGGGGATTCCAGGTTCCTCAGTAGACAGATCGGTATTTTCATCTGCCTCGGGATCATCCCCCGTGGCTATTTGTAAGGACATGAGCCAGGCGTATTTCACTGCGGCGGTTTGAGCTTTCATTACCGCCTTGTCGCCTGTATCCATCCCACACCCTATACCGTGGATTACTTTTTCCTCCCCGGTATCGGTGTCGATGAGAGTGATCTCCACTTCAACCTCTTTGAAATAAAGGGTATTACCTTTCCCGGTAACCCGTTCCCAGGCATTAATTATCTTGGGACGGGTCACGGTAGCAATACCATGCTTCACAAGGGACTTGTTGATTTTTTCAAGTACAGCCGACGCCGAAGCGTAAGTGTACTTGTCGTGTTGGTTTTGCGCGTCTTTCTGAACATACGCGCATTCCCTCATGACCTCAACAAGTTTTTTAGTGAGAGATACTTGTGCTGTCTGCACATTATCAGCCTCCTTCCCCAACTTAATGGGATTTTTAATAATTTTGGGTATAAAAAAGCCCCCTATTTCTAGGAGGCTTAAATCGCAGTATTTAGGATATATAATCCTTGTAATGTGCAGCATTATATCTCCTCTTTAAAACTTTCGACTGCTTTATTAAAAGCTTCTTCAGGCGTTTTAGCCCAACCACAATCCCCGGTGTTTACCCAGGAATTATCATATAGTCCAAGGATACACCAGAAATAAGGTTCTTTCTCGTTATCCCACGGATGCGGGGTTAGAGAAACCTCAATCTTGTATTCTTTATACTCGGTCACAATTTCTCACTCCTTCGCAATATAAACAAACTACTCAATTAACCCGCTTTTCTCCGTGATTCCTCCTGCTCCGGGGTGCACTGCTTCCAGGCCCAACAGGAGTCATCCATTTTTGTCTCCCCTCGATATGGGCACTTACCACCGCTGCGAATGATAGTACTTATCTGTCGATCCGGTTTCCAGTGGATACAGGTGGCACAGTGTTTCAAGGGCCATCCCTCCGGAAGCTGATTACCCACACCCATGGGTTCTTATTCCATCCATATCCCTGTTTAGCATTAAGTTTTTGCCATAGTTCCTGAAACGCAGCCAGCGTATCAACATCAGTTCCAAACTCCCACATTCCTTCGGCTAGACAGTCATCGTATGATATGTCCTGTAGCCTTTCCACCCTCACATCCGTCACCGTGAGCCAGATTCGGGCGGCGGCCTTGAGCATGAAGATTGCGGGGCGCCATTTATATTAGCAGTCAGGCCATCCTGGGATATTGGGTTCGTCCGCTTTGTATAGGTAAACACCTTTTTCA
>Ga0208938_1000687_pt1 | contig 23323 bp, 23 predicted proteins | sample AD_UKC125_MetaG_FD_184434 | JGI IMG/M metagenome (GOLD analysis project Ga0208938, IMG submission 184434) | Active sludge microbial communities of municipal wastewater-treating anaerobic digesters from USA - AD_UKC125_MetaG (SPAdes) (version 2) | ecosystem: Engineered > Bioreactor > Anaerobic >...
AAGTGGAAACAAAAGTGCAACTCACACATAAACCCACAGGAATTGTGGTGGTGTCGCAACAAGCACGTTCCCAACTGCAAAATCGAGAAATTGCCATGCAAATGCTACGAACGAAACTTTATGATATGGAACTCTCTAAACGTCATGAGGAAATTGCATCACGTCGCAAAACAATGGTTTCTACTGGCGATCGCTCTGCAAAAATTCGCACATATAATTATCCGCAAGGACGAGTTACCGATCACCGAATTAATTTTACACTCCATAATTTATCTGCATTTATGGATGGAGATATCCAACCCATGATCGATCAATTGATCATCAGCGAAAATGCAGAACGAATGAAAGAATCCGAGATATAAATATAAAATGAACAAACAACAACTTTTTCAACAGATTCAGAAAAAACAATCCTTTCTATGTGTAGGGCTAGATACTGATTTAAAAAAAATCCCTGATTATCTGCTAGATAACGATGATCCTATATATGTATTCAACAAAGCCATTATTGATGCAACAGCGCCCTATTGCGTAGCATACAAACCTAACGTTGCTTTTTATGAGGCTATGGGTCAAAAAGGTTGGTTAGCCTTCGAAAAAACGGTGGCCTACATCAAACAGCGTTATCCCGATCAGTTTATTATTGCCGATGCCAAACGAAGCGATATCGGGAACACCGCCGAAATGTATGCACGATTTTATTTTGAGGCAATGAAAGTGGATGCTGTAACCGTTTCACCCTATATGGGAGAAGATAGTGTAAAACCTTTTCTTTTTTATCCGCAAAATCATGTTATTCTGTTGGCATTGACATCCAACAAAGGCGCTCACGATTTTCAACTTACGGAAGATCGCAACGGCGAACGGCTGTTCGAAAAAGTGCTTCGCATTTCCCAAAAATGGGCTTCGGAAGAACAAATGATGTATGTTGTGGGCGCTACACAAGCTCATTTATTTGAAGAGGTACGCAAAATTGTTCCCCATCATTTTCTGCTTGTTCCGGGAATCGGAGCTCAGGGAGGATCGTTAGACGAAGTATGTAAATATGGTATGAACAACATGTGCGGATTGCTTGTTAATTCATCGCGTACCATTCTGTACGCCGATTCCTCCGCGGATTTTGCTAATGCTGCACGTGAGGAAGCAAAAAAATTGCAGCAGCAAATGAGTACTATGCTAACCAAATATTTGGACAAATAGACCTTGCAAGATTTTTAAAACTTTACTATGTCTTCTAAACGGAGAGTTATCAACGACCCGGTATTCGGATTTATCAATATCCCCAACGAGTTTATCTATGACATTATTCAACATCCCTATCTGCAACGCCTAAACCGCATCCGGCAGTTGGGAGTAACCTCTTTTGTGTATCCCGGTGCACAGCACACGCGTTTTCATCATTCCATCGGGGCAATGTATTTGATGAACGAGGCATTGAAAAACCTCAAAGAAAAAGGTCACGATATATCAAAAGACGAATACAACGGGGCACTGGCTGCTATTCTTTTGCACGATGTTGGACACGGTCCGTTTTCCCATATATTGGAATACACCCTTGTAAAAAATATCCATCATGAAAAGATTTCTCTCCTCTTGATGAAACAGTTAAACGAGGAGTGGCATGGCAAATTGCAGACTGCCATCGAGATATTCACTGACACATATCCCAAACATTTTCTCCACCAATTGGTTAGCGGACAACTGGATGTAGACCGGTTGGATTATCTGCGTCGCGACAGTTTTTTTACCGGCGTAAACGAAGGAAATATCGGTTCGGCACGTATTATAAAAATGATGGATGTGCGCAACGATCATTTGGTGATCGACTCAAAAGGTATTTATTCGATCGAAAATTTTCTTTTGTCGCGTCGATTGATGTACTGGCAGGTTTATCTGCATAAAACCGCAGTAGCAGCCGAAAAAATGCTCATCAACACCCTTACTCGGGCAAAAGAGCTTGCTGCACAAGGAGAAAAACTTTTTGCCTCCCCTTCCCTCTCCTATTTTTTGGAAAAAGACGCTACACTTACCGATTTCGAAAACAATGGAGAAGCTTTGCAACACTTTGTCAATCTTGACGATAACGATATATGGTCGGCTTTAAAAGTGTGGGCTTCACACCCCGATAAAGTACTTTCGTTGCTCAGCAACGGCATGGTCAACCGCAAATTGTTCAAAATAGAAATCACACGCAAAAAACAAGATGCTTCGAGAATAGAAGAGTTTATAAAAAAATACCAACGCAAATACAATCTATCGGAACACGAAGCGCGCTACCTTATTTCGCATGATGTAATTGCCACCAACATGTATAGCCAAGAGGAAGAAAGTATCGATATTTTATACAACGATGGCTCCATTAAAGATATTTCGCTGGCCTCGGATATGTTGAACCCCGAATTGCTATCAAAAAAAATAGGCAAATATTATTTTGCCTATTTACGTGATTAAGAATCCTTTGCGGAATTAGAATTCTTTTTATGATTTAGCAATCCCTTTAATGTATTGATGCGCATTTACGCAATCTATACTCAGATATGAGATTACCATTTTTTGCGTGATTGACAAATGCTTATAGGATTCACCCTCTTTTACAGGATCAACAATTCCTTTATGAAAGATTGATAATCGTGTGATCTTAAATAAGATACAATGAACTGATGGATTCATTGTTACAAACGCGTTGAATCGCATTAGCAAACATATCGGCCACAGAAAGTATTTTCACTTTTTCCGACTTTTTTGAGTAAGGTATACTATCGGTAAATACAATTTCTGTCAAAGCCGATTGATCCACTCGTTCCGAAGCAGGGTCGGACATTACGGCATGACTAGCAACAGCACGTACCGATTTCGCTCCTTTCAAAACCATACTATCGGCCGCTCTGGTAATGGTTCCGGCAGTATCCACGATATCGTCGATTAATACAACATCCATCCCTTTTACATCTCCGACCACTTCCATATCCGATATTATGTTGGCTTTTTTCCGAGCCTTATAGCAGATAACCATAGGGCAGCCAAAAAATTTGGCATAAACACTGGCTCTTTTTGTGCCGCCCACATCGGGTGCAGCTATAACCAGATTTTCGAGTTTTAACTCTTTAATATACTCAATAAAAACCCCCGAAGCATATAAATGGTCTACAGGAACATCAAAAAATCCTTGAATTTGATCAGCGTGCAAATCCATTGTTATCAATCGGTTAATACCGGCAACACTAAGCAAATCCGCAATCAATTTAGCACCAATGCTAATCCGTGGTTTATCTTTGCGATCTTGACGCGCCCAACCAAAATAGGGAATAACAGCTACAATAGATTTAGCCGAAGCGCGTTTTGCTGCATCAATCATCAATAACAATTCCATTAAATTATCTGAATTTGGAAAAGTAGATTGAATCAGAAATACTTGTTTACCTCGAATGGATTCTTCGTACGATACAGCAAATTCTCCATCGGCAAAGTGTTCAATAATCATATTACCCAGCTGGCAATTTAAGCTGCTGCATACTTTTTCTGCAAAATACCGCGATTTTGAGCCTGAAAAAATTTTAAAAGGTCTCTCTTGCATGTTTATTATTCTATTGATCAATAATTAGTTAAACTTATTCAATAATTACTTTTTTCATCTATAACGACAATCTCTTATGCAAAAGTACAAAAACAAACTTCAATAAAAGATTTTTATAAAAAAGAAATTTTATAAATCTCTCCGTCATTTGCTTTTATTTTTACTTTTAGAGGCATTGTCCGAGAAAAGTCGATTGGAAATTTTTCTTCTGAAAGAAGAGGCACAGCAATTGCTCTTTCATGTTTGTTTACTTTAAAAAAATCATATGCATGATCGGGAATCCACACTGTAACTTCTTCATCTTGATTTGAAAAATTGCTGATAACAAGAAGAAAATCTTTGTAATCGCCGCGAATGAAAACATATTGTTTCATAGAATTAAAATCCGGATTTTCGTAATTTGCATACATCAAATCGTAAAAAAGTCCTTCGCGAATTGCATTTTCCCGATTACCCAACCGGATGAGCTTGTGATAAAATCGTTGCAACTTTTTTTCTTCTGCAGTAAGCAACTCTTCATTCCATTTCCCATTGTTGTTCCACCGCCTTACTGTATCCACCGACCAGTAATCGAATATCGAGGTACGGCCGTCTCTCCCACTAAATCCCTCTTCATCCATACCCCTCTCACCCAGTTCCTGGCCAAAATAAATCATAACCGGATTCACGTTTATACAAGCCGTGACAATCATTGCAGCTTTTCCCTTTTCTCCGCTTTTCAGAAAAAAATCGGATGCAATGCGCTGTTCATCATGATTTTCCATAAAATTGATCATCCGATGTTGTATATCGCCCACTGTATTCAATATGAACGTGATATCGGAAGAAGGCCGATAACCACAGGCAACGTCGCGCAATACATCATAAAGCCCCACTTTGTCGTACAAATAATCGAAAGTATTATCGGCTAAAAAATCACGATACACGGAAGGATTATAAATTTCAGCAAAGAAAATAATACCTGGAAATTGTGCTTTAATTTGAGGAATCACCCATTTCCAGAACTCCAAAGGCACCATTTCGGCCATATCGCATCGAAACCCATCGATATCTTTTGCTGCCCAAAAAAACAAAATGTCTCTCATCTTTTTCCACGTATCAGGAATGGGGTCAAAATATTTTCTACGCCCGCTCAAATAATCCACACCGTAATTCAGTTTTACCGTATCATACCAGTCGTATTCGCTCGGTCTATTAGTAAAACAATCGTTTCCGGTAGCTTTTGCAGGGTTTTCGACGTAGTTAACCTCAATACCCTTGTCTTTCAGAAATTGTAAATCCAACGGTTGGCCGGGTAAATAATAAAAATTGTTATGGGGAGCAAAAGCAACCGATGTATCGTCTTTCGCTCCAAATTCTCCTACATGCTTCGGTTTGGCAATCGACTGATAATTTCTTGCCAAATGATTAGGCACAAAGTCAATGAGTACTTTCAGTCCGGCGTTATGCGTACGCGCAACCAATTCTTCAAATTCTTGTATTCGCTCCTTTACATCTACCGCTAAATCCGGGTCCACATCATAGTAATCCCTTATTGCATAGGGCGATCCGGCTTTTCCTTTCACAATTTCGGGAAATTGGCGCGGAATACCGTATTCGGTATAATCGGTGGCAGAAGCATGAGCAAGTACCCCGATATACCAAATATGGGTATAACCTGCTCTTCTAAGTTCGTCGAGGACTCTGTCGGTAATATCGTTAAATTTACCCGACCCATTTTCTTCTATTGTTCCGTGGGGTTTATTTCTCGAATTTTTGTTACCGAACAATCGGGTAAGAATCTGATATACAAATATCTTATTTCTTTGCATGATTTTTTTTCTTTAATGATGCACATCTCTTCACAATCTCTTGTGCCCCCTTCTCCCCTGTTTTTTGTGAGGCACACGAAGCGCCAAGTGCCATCATCTCATTAGAATGATTTAAATCGAACATAGAATATTTTTCAATTCCTTCGGTCTCAATAAGAATATCGCATAATTGTCTATCGATAAGCGTATTGGAATTAGCCATCAAATTAAACGTTCTTTCAATCATGTTTTTGAGATTTATTTTCTCAGGAGGAGGAATCATTAAAGAAACATTTACCCCAACTACATACTTGCATTTTTTGCGGATAATAGACACAGGAAAGTTTTTCAGAAGCCCTCCATCAACATAAGGAACATCGTTAATCACTTGAGGATAAAAAACAATCGGAATGGAACATGAGGCAACCACAGCATCGATCAAAAAATCGCCGTGTGAGAAAGTCACTGCACGAGCCCTGTTCCAATCGGTAGCTACGGCAATAAACGGAATTTTAAGTTCTTCAAACGATTTCGCTCTCAAATTATTTTTTAAAAACGATTGCAAACCCGTTGTTTTAAAAAAACCGGCCGTAGGCTTGGTAAATTCTATAAACTGCCTGAATTCTTTACCCTTAAAAAGTTCAGCTATTTCGTCGGGAGTGTAACCATCAGCATAAAAAACGCCCGCTAACGAGCCGGCGCTTGTTCCAACAATGACATCGGGTTTAAGGCCATTTCTATCCAGTACTTTAAGTGCTCCTAGATGAGCAAATCCTTTTGCACCACCTCCACTTAATGCATATCCTAAATTATAGGGGTAAGGGGGACGAAAAATTGACATTACATAAAAGATTTAAAAAATTAAGAGACCCTACTTGAGATGGTATCCATCGCCTTTACAAAAATGGCAAAATTTTTTCATTATTCAAATGAATGAAAGCATTATTTATCAACGATTGATGAATAATTTCATCCATGCAATTTTTCAAGCAGTTCGCCAATAGTTTGTTTTAAAATCGGATGAAGCATCTGGGGAGCAATTTCGGAAAAAGGAACAAGAACAAACTCGCGAAGATGCATCCGGGGATGAGGAACCGTTAATTCCGGCGAATCAATGATCAAATCATCTATCATGAGAATATCGATATCGATTTGTCTGTCGGCATAATTACCATTGTCACTTTTCTCTGTTCTGCCCAATTGTCTTTCAATGGTTTGAGTTATTGCGAATATATTATTAACAGATAAATCTGATGCAACTTCGCATACAGTATTTATAAACCAATTTTCCGATAAAAATCCTTCGGGTGGAGTAACATAAAAAGCGGATTTGGAAACGATTTTTCCAATCCGCTCTTCTATCCATGTATACGCATCGCTTATATTTTTTTCCTTATCACCTAAATTTGATCCTAATCCTAAAAATATACGATGCAACATTTTATCACAACACTCCATCAGTCGATAATAAGCATAGCGTCGCCATAGGCACCAAAACGATATTTTTCTTTAACGGCTACCTCATAAGCATTCATTACCTTTTCGTAACCACCAAAAGCACATGCCGTCATCAATAAAGTGGAACATGGAAGCTGAAAATTAGTAACAAATGCCGAAGGAAAAGTAAACTCATAAGGAGGAAAAATAAATTTGTTAGTCCATCCCTCATTTGGTTTTAAAAGTCCATCGGTACTTACCCCTGTTTCAACAGCCCTCATAGTAGAAGCACCCACGACACATATACGGCGCCCTTCTTCGTATGCTTGATTAACTCTTTCGCACAATTCTTCCGGAATGATTATTTGTTCGGAATCGATTTTATGTTTCGTAAGATCTTCCACTTCGATGTCACGATAAACCCCCAATCCACAATGAAGGGTAAGAAAGCCGTAATCGATCCCTTTTATCTCCATCCGCTTCATCAATTCGCGACTAAAATGCAATCCTGCAGCAGGTGCTACAACAGCACCCTCATTGGCAGCAAAGATGGTTTGAAAACGCTCTTCGTCTTCAGGCTCAGCACGCCGCCCCATGTATTCCGGGATTGGTGTTTCGCCAACCGAAAAAAGCAATTTTTTAAACTCGTCATATGGGCCGTCATACAAAAACCGAAGTGTACGCCCTCGCGAAGTAGTATTATCAATTACTTCGGCCACCAGTTCTTCATTTTCGCCAAAATACAATTTGTTTCCGATACGTATTTTTCGTGCAGGATTTACCATAACATCCCACAAATGCTGATCGGGATTAAGTTCTCGCAACAGAAATACTTCGATCTGTGCACCCGTTTTTTCTTTGTATCCGAACAATCTTGCAGGGAAAACTTTTGTATCGTTAAAAATAAAAAAATCCTTCTCTTCAAAATAATCCAAAATATTTTTGAAGGTTGTATGTTCTAGTTCATCCGATTCTCTGTGCACGACAAGAAGTCGCGATTCATCACGATGAACAGCAGGATATTTAGCTATAAGTTCCTCTGGAAGATCAAATCTAAATTGAGAAAGTTTCATATCACATTAATTATAATAACCGGTTCAATCTAAATAGTTACTTAATTAGAAAATTCGAATCATTTTTTATATTTTCATCAAAAAAACGATCCAACTCGCTTACTTGCAAACACTGATCAAGAGTAGCATCACCTACTCTTGTACGCACCAATCCGGTAAGGTGGGCACCCGACCCCAATTCTCTACCTATATCTCTGGCCAACGCTCTTATATAAGTTCCTTTACTGCAAACCACTTTTATGGTTATTATGGGTAATTCGTAAGCAAGCAATTCCACATTATCTATAACCAACAATTTAGGTTTTAGTTCAATGTCTTCATTTTTCCGAGCTAATTTATATGCCCTTTCCCCCTCGATTTTACATGCAGAGAAAACAGGCGGCACTTGCTCGATTTGTCCGACAAATTTTTTCAACACATCGTTTACCCTTTCTTCGGTTATATGATGAGTGGGATACGTTGCATCGACAGCCGTTTCCAAATCGAACGACGGCGTTGTGGCACCCAATCGAATAGTAGCAATATATTCTTTTGTTTGCGCTTGAAAACGTTCTATTTCCTTTGTTTTTTTTCCTGTGCAAACAATCATCACGCCGGTGGCCAACGGATCCAGTGTTCCCGCATGACCAACCTTTAACTTTTTTATCTTTAATCGTTCGCAGATTTTGGCACGTACAACGTTCACCACTTTGAACGACGTCCAATGCAAAGGTTTATTGATGTATAAAACCTCTCCTTCAATAAAATCCATTAAAAACAAAAATCAAATTATGTTTGAAATTGTACCTGTACCTAACAGAATCAGGATTAATCCTCCAATGATGATCCTATAATATCCAAACGCTTTAAAACCGTGCCGGGTAATGAAATCAATAAAAAATTTAATAGCGATCACAGCAACAAGCAAAGCAACTGCATTTCCAATGAGCAATAGTGTCAAATTGTCATGCAACATGGGCATACCGACAGGGTCTTTCATCAATTGATACAATTTGTACCCCGCTGCTGCGGCCATTGTTGGAACTGCCAGAAAAAACGAAAATTCGGCTGCATTTTTTCGGTCCAATTTCACACTCATTCCGCCTACAATGGTGGCAAACGAACGCGAAACACCCGGTATCATAGCAATACACTGAAAACACCCTATTTTCAATGCCCTTTGCCAAGTTATGGTCTGATTTGGGTCGGGTTTATCAAACCATTTGTCAACAAAAAGCATCACAATTCCACCGGCTACGAGCATGATAGCAACCACCAATACATTTTCCAACAATGCATCGATCTGATCACCCAACAACAATCCTAATACTCCGGCAGGAACAAGCGCTATGAGCAATTTCCAATAAAAATCGAATTTATAAAGCAATCGTTGCACATAGGTTCCCCATTTTTTCCACGTACTCATTCCTTTTACTGCCTCCGGATCCATAATTTGAACAGGGTTCAGCCGAAAAAAACGTTGCCGGTAAAGCACAACCACAGACAAAATAGCCCCAAATTGTATAATAACAGTAAAAGCTTTTACAAAAGGTGTACTTTCTATCCCCAGCACAGCTTGGGTGATAATCATATGCCCTGTGGACGAAACCGGCAGAAATTCGGTCAGTCCCTCCACAATTGCAATTACGATTGCCTCTATAATATTCATTCAGGCTGTTAAAAAGGATAAGGTTTATTTCTTTTTCTCTTCTTTTGTTTCGGAATGGGAAGGGTAAAGAATTCCGACGATTACCAGGAGAAAACCGGCAAGGCAAACCATCGGTGCTATTTTAATGCGGCGCGCACTAAAAATATCGGGATTAAAGCCCGTTTCTGCCGTCGTTCCCGGTCCTATCATCAATAAAAATCCAAGAATAATAATTACTACTGCTATTCCGCAGATAATGAGGTTTGTTTTACTTAACGGAAAATTTTTTTGTGCCATATTTTTAAATCAGAACAATATATTGTTGTGTATTTTATACATAATACAAACTGTCGGTATCCATTTTTAAATAATGGTTTACCGAAAAAACCGTAGCTGTCCCTGTGATAACTATTCCCAACACGATTACTGCTCCGAAAAGCAGCGTCATATCGTTTCCGGTTAGGACAGATTTTAAATTTGCATATTCCGTGCCAAAATAGTATAAAATTCCAAAGATAATGCCATCTGCCAACAATCCGGCAATAACACCCATCAGGATATTATCTTTAATAAATGGTTTTCGAATAAATCCGTCCACTGCGCCTACCAGCTTCATGGTATGAATCAAAAATCGTTTTGCATAGATACTCAATCGTATGGTGTTGCGAATCAGCGTAAAAGAAATAAAAAGCAACACAGCCGACAAAATCAACAAAATGGCTGTGATCTTAGATAAATTATTATTTATCAAATCAATAGCCTCTTGCTGGTACAGCAAATCGTCGATATTGGTTTCTGCTTTAATGATTTTACTCACCTTTGCCAAACTATCGGTGTTGGCGTATTCCGATTTCAGAAAAATCTCGATGCAATCTTGTGCCGGGTTGTAGCCCAGCAATTCCTCAGGATCTTCACCCAAATCTTTAATCAACTGTTCTTTGGCTTCCTCTTTACTGATAAAACGCGATGATTTCACAAAAGGCATGTTGTCCAACCGTTTTCTGGTTTCTGCTATTTGTGCATCCGTCACATTGTGATCCAGCATCACACTGAAACTCACATTTTCTTTCACATAATCCGATATCCGATTTCCCAAAAACAACGTCAAAATAGTCAATCCCAGCAGTACCAAAACCAAGGTAATACTGATGATGGAAGTAAGTTTTGCATTAAAAAATCTTGCTTTGTTTACTCGGTATTTTTTCGTCATAATTGTATATGGACAAAATCGGGAGGGATTACTAAACAAGCGAAACCGGACTTTTCCCCGATTATTTTGCAAAGTAACAAAAAATATTGCCAAAAAAGCCGATGTATTTCCTAAATAATCTGAATACGTTTTTTATTTAATCGGGTTTAATCCCATTTCTTTCGCTTTCTCCAACATAAATTGATACGCCGCATCGTGATCGTTAGGTATTATCCCATCGAGGATAGCCTCCTTGATAGCCGATTTCAATATCCCTACTTCTTTTCCCGGACTCAATCCAAACGTTTGCATGATCTCGTATCCGTCTACCGGCGGCTGAAAATTCCGTATTCGGTCTTTTTCTTCAATCTCTCTCAGCTTTTGCCTCACCATTTTAAAATTCCGAAGGTAAAGCCTGGCTTTGGCAGGGTTCTTTGTCGTAACATCGGCTTCACATAGCATCATTAAATCGTCAATATCGTCTCCTGCATCAAAAAGCAGACGACGGACAGCCGAATCGGTAACCTGATCATCCACCAGTTGCATCGGTCGCATATGCAAGGCAACCAATTTCTGCACATATTTCATTTTTTCGTTCAACGGCAAACGCAGTCGACGAAAAATTCCGGGAACCATTTTCGCTCCCACATGATCGTGATTATAAAATGTCCATCCGAGTTGAGGCTCCCATCGTTTAGTTGCCGATTTACCAATATCGTGCAACAGGGCAGCCCAACGCAACCATAAATTATCGGTTTTGAGCGCAATGTTATCCAACACAGCAAGTGTATGATAAAAATTATCCTTATGCTGCACCCCGTCGCGATTTTCCACACCTTTCAATGCAGCCATCTCGGGAAAAACAAGATCGAGCAGTCCCGTTTTTTCCAGCAGAATAAATCCTACCGACGGCTTCGGCGAAAGAATAATCTTGTTCAACTCATCGGTAATACGTTCGGCAGAAACAATGGAAATGCGTTCCTTATTGGCCACAATGGCATCGAATGTTTCGGGATGAATATCGAATCCCAATTGCGACGCAAACCTGATTGCCCGCATCATACGCAACGGATCGTCGCTAAACGTAATATTGGGATCCAACGGCGTTTTGATAATACGATTTTCCAGATCCTGCAACCCATTAAAATAATCCACCAATTCGCCGAATCGAGCGCTGTTAAGGCACAAAGCCAACGTATTGATCGTAAAATCGCGCCGCTTAAGATCATCTTCCAGCGTACCATCTTCCACAATGGGTTTTCGCGAATCGTGGGTATACGACTCTTTTCGTGCCCCCACAAATTCTAACTCATACCCTTTATATTTTACTTGTGCCGTACCAAAATTTTTATAAACCGTCACTTTCGACTGTCTGCCCATTTTTTTTGCCACCGCTTCTGCCAGAGCAATGCCGCTTCCCACAACCACAAAATCGATATCTTTTGACGTTCTATGAAGAAAAATATCGCGAACGTATCCTCCTATCACATAGCACTCCACGTTCATCTCGTCAGCAGCTTGCGAAACCAACTTAAAAACCGGTTTATTCAGATATTTACGTATCTTTTCGTAAGGGATCTCCATAAAATTACAGGTTTGTAATTTGTAACAAATTGCAAAATTACAATAAATCTTACAGGTGGCATAATACGGCAATTTTATTTCCGGAAAAAATATGGTTATCTTTGCACATTCAAACCACTAAAATTAAATTATTACTCGATGGACGACGATCCTTATCCTAATAATTTCAAGTATCAGCAACTTCTGTAAGGGGATTGAATGTCTCTTTACAGCAAAAAAAGTAAGGAGGCATGAATCATGGTAAACATTAAACGCAACTTCCGGGAGCTTATCAATAAAAAAGACTGGAAATCTCTCAAGTATTCTTTAAATCAATTGGATCCTTTCGATGTAGCACAATGCATCAAAGATTCATCCGAAGGCGACGATGTGGTTTTGTTTCGTCTGCTCAACAGAGAACAAGCCAAAGAAACCTTTCAGCACCTCTCGTACGAGAGTCAAGAACAAATCATCGAAGGGTTGGCTCAAAACATCCATAAGCTTTCGGATTTGCTGAACGACCTCGACCCGGACGACCGGACCGCCTTTTTCGAGGAACTGCCCGGCAAAGTCACTCAACAGTTGATCCAACTTTTATCGGACGACGAACGGAAAATTGCAACCCAATTGCTCGGCTATCCCGAAAACAGCATCGGGCGTTTAATGACCCCCAACTATGTTGCCGTAAAACCCCATTATACCATCGAAGAAGTTTTTGCACACATCAGACAATACGGTAAAAATTGCGAAACAATAGACAGCATTTATGTTGTGGATAAGGACTGGAAACTGCTGGACGACATTCAAATCAAAGATATCATCCTAGCCTCGCCCAACCAAACCGTTTCGGAACTCATGGATCGTCGTTTCGTGGCACTCAATGCTATGGAAGATCAGGAAATGGCTATCCGTGTTTTCAAAGATTACGACCGAGCTTCTTTGCCGGTGGTGAACGAAGAAGGAATTTTATTGGGAATTGTAACGTTCGACGATATCATGGACGTTGTTGAAGAAGAATCTACCGAGGATTTCCTCAAATTCGGTTCATTGCAAAAGCCCATTATCGATCCCCTTAAAGCGCCGGCTTTCACTTTATATAAGGAACGGATTTTCTGGCTGGTGGCATTGCTCTTCGTAAACATTTTTTCCGGCGCTGTTCTTTCCAATTTCGAACATGTGATTCAATCGGTAGTTTCGCTGGTTTTCTTTTTGCCTCTCATTATTGACAGTGCAGGAAATGCCGGTTCACAAACGGCATCGTTGATGATTCGATCGCTTGCCACAGGCGATGTCCACTTGAAAGACTGGTACAAGTTGGTTGGAAAAGAGTTTATCGTTTCCTTTTTACTGGGAATTACAATGGCTATAGGTATTGCAGCGATAGCGAAATTCCGATCGCCCGAAATCATTTACATTGTTGCTCTTACCATGATTTTAGTTGTGATGATTGGCAGTTTAGTCGGCTTGTTGCTGCCTTTTATTTTCACAAAATTGAAACTCGACCCGGCTACAGCCAGTGCTCCGCTTATTACGTCAATTGCCGATATCCTCGGCATCGTCATCTATTTTTCTTTAGCTTCCTACTTTTTAGGTTTTTAGAAAAAGAACAAACCCGTATCGTTTTGTTACAATTTGTAAAATTACAATAAATGCAGTTTAAAATCCTGTTTTACTGCCGATATATTTTGTACATTTGCAGCGCTTACGATACGAAAACATGACAGGGAAAAAGAGAAAATCGCTTTATCCGACAACTAAATTTTTGGCCGTATCTGTTTTTTATAAAATCTTTATCGGATTGTTTCTGCTCGTTGCTTGTTCACAAAGTAAAGAAAAAACGGCCAAAGACTACCTTAATGCCGCTCAACAAGCTTATGAAGAAGGCAATTATGATTTAGCTAAAACACAGATTGACAGTATAAAAATAAAATTTCCTAAAGCTTTTAAAGAGATCAAAGCGGGTTTTGTGTTGATGCAGGATGTGCGTTTAGCCGAAAACCAACGCAACATTGCCTTTTGCGATTCCATGCTTCAGGTAAATTACGACACACTAAAAGTCATGCTGTTGAAATTCGATTACGTTCGCGATGAAGAATATCAAGAATTTGGCGATTACATTCCTAAAATCTATCCGCTGAGCCAAACGCTTTATCAAAATACGGTACGGTCGGGGGTACAGGAAAAGGGGAATCTCTACCTCGAAAGTGTTGTTGTTGGTCAGAACATCCACCACAACCAAATAAAAATCAGCCTACCCGAAGGCGAATATGCCGAAACCCTTCCCGTTACATCAGAAGGGCTGAATTACCGCTTCAGCACCCTTACCACAAGTTACGAGATTGTTCGTTACAGTGGAGACAACGAAAACGGTGTGGCCAAATTTGTCTATACCTTTAAAGATCGACCTCTTACGGTTTATTTTATCGGTAAACGCACCGTGTCGAAACGGATGACGAATAAAGAAAAAGAGGGCATTGCCCAATCGTACGAACTCTCATCACTGCTGCTCGAAATCGAGCGCCTGAAGCTCGAAAAAGAAAAAAGCGAAGTCCTCATTCGCTACTTATTAAGCAAGAAAGGGGAATAACTATTCTTTTTGACTACGTATTTCGGCAGGAGTCATGCCAATTTTTTTCATGCAAAAATCCCATAAATGAGAGACACCGGCGAAACCCAGAAGTGCGGCTATTTTTTTCAAAGAATAATCGGTGTTTTGCAGATAGTATATTACTTCGTTTTTTTTCATCATCAACAGCCACTGTTTAGGCGTCATATCGAAATTTTTTTTGAAATGGCGGGTAAATGTTTTTGTCGATCGATATCCACAGCGAACCGATAAATCCTCAACGGTTTTCGAACTTCGATAATTCTTCAACACCGACTCCACGAAGCTCAATTCTTCCAATTTATATTCCATAATATACACCATCAATAAATCACGTGACTCTTGACTTGAAATGATTTTTTGTTTGCCATCGGCAAAACGTATAATGCATTCCGAAACACCCGTATAAACAGCATCTAAATTCACTTTACCGAACCTATAAATCACTAATACCAAGGATCGTATTGAATAAAGGGGAGAGGGGAAAATCCCCTCTATCCTTTTCTACTATAGCCCCTAATAATTTTGAACCTTAAATGCGCCAACAGAGTGGTTGCGGCATTTATTTTGTGTTTATTTAGTCAGCTTTGCGCGTTTTAAATGTCCAAGTCGGGCTATTTGCCACAATGCTGCCCTCATATTTGGCTACCACATGCCAATAATAGGTTGTGGCATATTTCAAACCATCAACCACTACTTCTTTTACGGTGAGATTTTCGCCGGCAACATGTTGAACAATTGAACCCGATTCAAAGTAATAAACCGTGTATTCCAATTGTTTATCTTTATTTTGCTGATCCACTTTCCATTTGAAAGTAATCGAAGTTTGTTGATCGACTGCCCCATTTCCGGGAACCGGATCGTAAATGGTCACCCATCCGACATCTTTTTTATCTTTCAACAAATAAAACGTAATCAGGGTATTTTCACCCTCATACACCGCCACGCTTATACTGCTGCTCAAAAAATCTTTTTTTCGGGCAGTAACAGCTACTTCACCCTCCGCTACTTTTTCTATATTAAACTTCCCTTCCTCGTCAGTAATTACAGCCGAACTAGACGGGCTGGTCGAAATTAACACACCTGACAGCGGAGTGTAATCTTCACCATTAAGTACGATTCCCGATAAAGAACCATACTTCACTATATCGATTTTTTCATCTTCACAACCTGACAATAACACCATTATCAGAAGGAGAATCGGATTGAATAACTTTATTGCTTTCATTTTCTTCGTTTATTAAAAATAAATACGGAATCCTAAATCAAAACCATAGAAACTATCGTCGTGAGTCCCTTCTTTTGAACCGTCGAAAGTATCGTGTAGAAACTGATTAAAAAAGAATCCCCCTGTCAGGGAAAATTTTCTGCTGAGAAGGCATTCTACTCCACCTTCAAAAGAGAGGTAAGGGATAAATTTTTTATCCGATAACCCCACTTTTTCGTCAAAATTGTACAACGTACCGATTCCTGCTTTTATAAAAGGAGAAAAACTTTCATGGGTATTTGCAATAAACCTTAAACCCAGATTTCCGCCTAAATCTGTTCCTTCATAAACATTTTTAATATTCAATACTTTTGGGCCAAATGCCGCTTCCAAGTAAAGCGAAGGTTTAAGTGCCACACCCAAACTCACTTCTCCGCCACCACGAAGTTTACTCCCCGAATAATCGCCGTTGTACCACTGACCACCACCTGTAAAAGATATACATCCTTTACCGCGATAACTTTTGCCATACTTCCTGCCCAACAAATCTTCTTCACGGTTTTCTTCCTTCTCTTTGAGATACTGTTGAATAAGAGGAGATTTTTTATCCTCCGGATTTTTTACATTCCATAAATTATCGAGTATCCCTTCAATGATCAAACTGTAAACAGCCTTTTCTATTGCTTCGGTAATGGCCATATCGGTGGGTTCGTTGTAGGTATACCCTGTTTCGGCTTCCAATAGTCTTTTATATTTTACATACCGAAACACTCCCATCGAAACTTCCTGCGAAAGGATGGAATTGGCCGTATACACTGTTTTCAATATTTTCCCATTGGCGGTCGATACAGCACGTAAATAAATGCTTACTCTATCTTCTCGATACTGCGCAGAAGCATCCGTTCCAAAATACCTTGCACCTGCCCCCCCCGTCAGTACATTACTTTCGTAAGAGACAATTCCCCCTTCAATGAGCACACCTGCAAACAACAGCGGCGGTAATAAAATGCCGGAATTTCCTTCATACTGTTCACGGCTCGAACGGATGATCTTGCGTTCGTTCAGCAGGTTGCTGATATTTTCCCTTTCAATGGGAATAAACCATCCCGATTCTTCAAGTGCACGAATCAATATATTGGTGGCACCTTGCGTTACCGCTGTTGACCACGTGGAAACGGTTTCCGATGGTTTATATTGTCCGGTTTGATCGGTAAACTTGTAAACAGCAACCACAATTTTTTCTTCGGGTTCCGGCAGTTTCATCATCTCTTTTTTTAACGGAGTTTCGGGCCCCAACTCGGCTCTTCGTTCCCCCGCAGGTTGATAAAACCACGGACTGCACGATGCTAGAAATCCAATGAAAGCTATTGTTATTATTTTTATTTTTACTCTTTGTTGCATGACTCCTCGATTTTCACGTTTAACTAAAAATAAGGTACCGATACCGTTGTGGTAGCACCCGTAGCATTATCCAAAATGGTTATGTTTATTCCACTGATGGCATCTCCTATTTCTATTTGGTAGTCACCTACAATATAGGTTCCTGCCTGTAATGCATCTTCGCCAAACTGGCGTCTGACAATCTCACGTGAAAGATTATTGAGTATCTGACGATTCAGACTTTCAGCAAAATCTTTTACAGGGTCAAGTCCATACGAATAACGGCTGATAGCCTGTTGTTCGGGCGATTTATAAGTATCCTGTGCTTGAGCCGAGCTCAGCAGCCATTGATAATTAAAGGTGTTGCCTCCGAATGCCGGATTCTTTGGAGTGTAAACAAAATCTTGTGCTGCTCCGTTAATGGCAATAAACAGCAAGAACATGCTTGCCAAAACCCTACCTAAATGTTTTTTATTCGTTTGCATAAACACAATTTTTAATGAGTTAATAAATTCCACTTCCCGACTGATCTTCCCCCTCGAGTTGCCGCATGAGTTCCTCGTAATTGACCAGGTAAAAAGCTGTTTGTTCAACTGCTTGTCGGGCAATTTGCTCAATGTAAGCCGTCCGCGGCTGAAGCAATGCTCGAAAGACCGTTATTTCATTAATTTTCACCTCAATAAGGGTAGTCATTAACCGGAAAGGTTTTTCGATAATAGTAATGGAATAATTGTGCGCGTTGGGCGGAGCCTGCCATTGACTGTAAAAAAAGTTATAAAATTCTTTGCCGCTTTTTGTACGTGTGGCATCGATAATCAAGCCATCAATTTCAAGCTCAGGATCTTTACTTACTTTTTCTTTTTGAGAAGCAATTTCTTCGATCATTTTTTGCAAACTTTCAGGAACATCTTTTATTACCTTAGTAGTATCTTTCTCCTGAGCAATCGCAAAAGAGGTCGCGCAAATCACCATTCCTATAAGACACCATCTTTTCATACGATTATTTTTTTGTCGGAAAAACGGAAATTCCTCTGTCTGTCCTGATTTGAACTTCCATCCCTCCCGCCATGCCGTTGTATTGATGTACCTCTATTGGCTTGGCATAGGGGTCCATTAATGCGGAAACCATAAAATCATTTCCCTCCTGCGTTATCGCAATCAGAATAGGTTCCATTCCTTCTCCTTTCAATGCTCCTTTTACAGACAAATTGATTACATTATTCATCCCTTGCTGATATAAACGGGCTTCCTTAGCGTTCATTGTTGAATTTTCTATCCAACTGTTTATCATGTTTCCGGTTCCTGTTTGGGTAACAATTTGAGTAATGTTTTGACCAAACGATCGTATATTGGCCGCATTACCCTCATTTTCCTGACGTAGAATCGTTTTTAATCCCGTTCCTAACTGTTCGATATAGGCACTCTGATTCTCTATTTGTTGAGAAGCATCGATTAAATTCCCTGAAGTCCCCTCCTGATGTTGAATGGATTTGATGATATTGTAATACCCAATTTGGTTGATAAACGCCCGATTAAAATTAATCATCTCATTTTCCTGTGCTGTAAGATGGAATATTGTTCCTACGAGTAACAGATTGATCAAAAAGAGTAAACGATTTTTCATTTTTACCAATACATTTGAATGATTGTTGCCATATTTCCGCATCCAACTTGCCGAATAGCAGAACTATTGGCAAAATTTCCGTCAGGAATTGTTCCGGCAGGTCGTCCCTGCTGTTCGATTGCGGCCTCGTTATTTGTCCCATATTGACACAGCGCCGCTCTCTGAAATGCTCCCCACTGATTAATTTCGCCATAGTTCATGCTTCCAACCTGTAAAATGCCCCATTTTCCGGGGTTCAAGCAATCACCATACAGTACATTGTAACCCACCCTATTGTCATTACCCTGTTGAATTACTTTTGCCCGATTACTTAATCCTCCCACCTGATTAATCGAGGCATAATTCCGACATCCTGCTTCAGCTTGCTTGGTATAATTTCCGTTGAACAGACACCATTCCCCGTTTATTTTGTTCGTTACCACCGGATTACGCTCCGTTTTATTCGACAGTAGATAAAGATAAATTTCATACGCAATCATCCCCTCTCCTGTCGTTTGAGCAGTCATCCGAAACAATCCCATACTTAAAGCCATAAACAACACGATAGCCGACTTTCTAAGGCAGCCGAGGCGTCTGTGGTTGACATTTTTGTTCATCTTTTCGTTCGTTAATTTATTTTTGAAACAGGTATTTCCGGAGAAGAGAGCCCCCGGGAATTACTTCCCGGAAGCTCAACCATCACACTACGAGCGAGGAGTCACCCAACATGATGGTAAAAATCATTATCTCACCTGAGTAACTGCTGCCATATTGCCATTCCCGAACTGATTGATTGTTGCGGCATTCAAATCGCCGGTTTGAGAAACGGTAAATCTATTCAGATTTCCGTTAACACTAACAGCAACTGTATTGAGATCACCCTCACTGGAAATGGTTCCTATATTGGAATTCCCCAAAATGTCAACATTTGCCAGGTTATCCAAACCATCTTGAGTCAATTGCACCTCATTTGAATTACCGGTTTGAGAAACGGTAAATCTATTCAGATTTCCGTTAACACTAACAGCAACTGTATTGAGATCACCCTCACTGGAAACGGTTCCTATATTGGAATTTCCCAAAATGTCAACATTTGCCAGGTTATCCGAACCATTTTGATTCATGCTTACTTCATTTGCATTGCCGTTTTGATTCAAATAGGCTTTATTGTTTTGTGTACCTTTTTGAACCTGTTCTGCATAATTATCATCACCGATTTGGGTAATAACTGCTGTATGGCCACTACGATATGTAGGAGGACTATTCCATGTGCCACCCTCCTGGCTTTGTCTGGCTTTATTCCGGTCACCACTAGAAGTAATTTTTGCGTTATGATTTATCCCATTTTGAGATTGCATTGCATCATTTAAAGCTCCTTTTTGGACAATTTCCGCATTTTGATGACTTCCAACCTGACTCTGTTCGGCTTTATTTCCATCTCCCACCGACTGTTCAATTGTTGCAGTCATATTGTACCCATCCTGATATTGGTCAGCCGTGTTGGCATTACTGTTCTGAAAAATGATAGCCTCATTATACCCTGTATAAGCAATTCCCTGAATCTGGTTTGCTTTATTATTGTCGCCTATTTGAGTAACACGTACATACTGATGAGCGGTAATGCCCGGTTGTTGATATTGCTCTGAAGTAGCTTCATTTCTATTCCCTTCTTGAACGATAGAGGCATTGTTATTTTTTGCCCCATCAAGTGCCGTTTGAGTAACTTCTGCCTTATTTCTGTTTCCGTCTTGACTAACGTTCGCGTATTGATTATCACCTTTCTGATCAACTATTGCACTATTTCCCATGCCTTCCTGTTCGATAAAGCCTTGGTTTTCGTTCCCATCTTGATAAAGAGCAGCTTCGTTGTCGAATCTCAATTGTGAAACGGTACCCTCATTATCATCCCCCTCTACATCAACAAGAACATCATTTCCCGTACCTTCTTGAACAACGGAATGATTGTTGTCATTGCCTATTTGGGCAAAATCTACATCATTATTAATACCCACCTGACGAATTCCTCTTTCTCCCATATCATACGGATTAACTCCGGATTCGTTTCCGTTACCTTGCTGAAGCATTCGTAAGCTGTTACCATTTCCCGTTTGTGAAGTGGTGGCAATGTTGTTATTTCCGTCTTGAGTTATCTCGGCAGCACTGCCGCCCGACTGTTCGGAAACCGCATAATTATCATCACCTATCTGACTGTGGATAGCTCTGTTCCCATTTAGAGATTGCAAAAGGAGCGAAAAGTTATGTTTTCCGTTTTGTGTTTGGGCTCCTCTATTTCTGCCATTCAATGCATTGGCTTCAGCCTCATTATCTTCTCCGCTTTGTACCTGAGTATGGTTGTTTCCATTAGCAAACCCAAGCAAAGGATTCCGCTGGAGAATGGTAGCTTTCTGGCGTTCACCAGACTGTTCCTGATAAGCAACGCTATTTCCTCTCTCTTGTTGATTGATAGAAGCAGAATGATTTGTTCCATTCTGTACCTGAGTTGCCGTATTATCAAAAGTTTTGTCGCTGGTTGTACCGCCACCTGCCTGAAGAATGGCAGCTGTGTTATTCTGCCCTACTTGCGTTTGATCAGCTACATTGCGATCGCCCACCTGATCAACTGTTGCTCCATTGATGTCACCTGATTGCGAAACCGTAGCATCATTGCGATTTCCTGTTTGATTTACCGTTGAGGTATTTTGTGCCAAAGCTGTACCTACGGCAAATACCATTGCGAAAAAAAATACTAATTTTTTCATAGCTGTCGTTTTTTAATTTATTTAATTAGATAAATAGGATTTCTCTTAGAAATGTTGAACAACTTTTGCAAAATTGAAATCTCCATTTTGGGAAACAGTAGCTGAATGAGAATTACCAACTTGTTCAACCCCAACTATGCAATTGTCGCTTCCAAGGGCCAATGAAATCTTAACAAAATTATTATCGCCATATTGGCTCGATGTTATTACGTTGTTATTACCACCTAAAATGTCAATATCCGAAGAATTAGATTCTCCTAATTGCCCTTGTGCAACATCGTTGTTTGACCCATAAATATCAATCCATGCATTGTTTCTACCACTGGTACTCCACACTCTATATTCTTGATGTTGATAAGTATTATTATTGTCACCCTCAACATAAATATGAGTTGTACCTAGCATCTGGTTAGTATACTGAGTATAATCCCCAGTTGGCCGATGTGCAAAAGGAAGCGATAAAGGATCAGCTAAAGTTGTGGCACTTACATCATAAACGTTTCCGCTCTTTGTCGGATTATTATTATTGTTTCCAATTTGAGTAATTTCGGTTACATTAGACATGCCTCCAACACTCAATTGATTTGCAATATTATAATCCCCTTCTTGTTTTATCATCATTCCCTGAACACCATAGCAGCCAAAACTACCAACTGTTTTTTGGGCAGCATTGTTGTAGCTTCCTATCTGGTCAATATCTAATCCCATTCGATCCCAACTTGTAGTTTTGCTTATTGGAGCATTTAATTCTTGTTCTGCCTTGTTAAAATTGCCTTTTTGATCAATACTTGCCCCGTTGCTGCTCGAATTCATAGTAATTTTGGCTTCATTATTATTTCCTATTTGATCAATAAAAGCACCATACAACCAATTTCCCGGGTTATTTGGGCCTGAATTGGTCACTGGAGACACATTGGTACCTTGGTTGATAATACCTGCATTTGCTGAACCAGCTTGTTCAATCTCTGCAATGTTTGTTCCGTATTGATTAATAGTAGCGACATTTGACTGTGCCAAAGCTGTACCTACGGCAAACACCATTGCGAAAAAAAATACTAATTTTTTCATGTCCATTTCTTTTTAAATTGTTTACTTGTTTAATAATTGGATTGAATTGAAATTTAATCAATTAACTCCCGTAACAGGGGTTAAATGCCTTTGGGTTTGCAACCCACCGCAGCATGGGGAAAGCCAAAGAAACCGTGCGCCGCATTCTGCGCCAACAGGGTGGTTGCGGCATTTATTTTGAATTTATTTTTGCTTTATTGTTGTTTCCTGTTTGTTTAATTTCGACAACCTGTTTGTGTCGTTCTGTTCCTTCTGCTTTTATCTCTACCTTATTGTTTTCGCCTTTCTGCTCAATTTCGCCCTTCACCATCCTTCTCTCCAGCGTAGCATTAAACGCCCCTTCAAAACAAAGCGAATCAATTTTCACGAGGTTGCCCTTCCCCTCCGCGGTAATCTTCACGGTGTCGCAAATTCCACAAACAATTTTCACTTCTTTCACCTTCCCGCT
>Ga0208938_1000688_pt1 | contig 23276 bp, 20 predicted proteins | sample AD_UKC125_MetaG_FD_184434 | JGI IMG/M metagenome (GOLD analysis project Ga0208938, IMG submission 184434) | Active sludge microbial communities of municipal wastewater-treating anaerobic digesters from USA - AD_UKC125_MetaG (SPAdes) (version 2) | ecosystem: Engineered > Bioreactor > Anaerobic >...
ATCTTGGTTGACACCTGCTGTTTTTTGGCTAGAAAGTTGTTTGACATAGACTCCGATATTGTCCTTTGAATATTTTTTATTCAGTAATTCCTGAACAGCTTCTATGCGATTATCTTCTTGGGAGAAGTCGGTACTCTTTAGCCAACCTTTCCCATCAATCTTAGCATAGATACTTGTTGGAGTTGTGACAATTTCAGAAATCTCTACTGATTGATATGCTTTTAAGGAAGTTTTTGCTATTTTTTGTTGGTTTTCAATAGGGGTGGTATACAATTTGAAATCTTTTTTTAACCATACAGTTAATCTAGTAGGTGCAGATTCTATAATTTGATCATCGAAGATAACAGCAGGGTCTGCCAATAAGTATTGGCCATTATCCAAGAGGAAAACTTGTTGATTTTGATCGTTTATTTCTACAGATTGGATACTAAAGGTCTGATTTTCTTTTAAAGTTGAAACTTTTTGTGTTAAGTTTCTGTCAAGATAAGTGTCAACTGGTGAGTAGACATTAGGATTGGATGGGACAGATGTGAAGGTTTCATCTGTCACCTTAGCATTGAGTAAGAAATTTTCTTGATTGGTCAAGATAAAATCAATCTCTGTGCTGTCAACTGTAGCGCTGGCTAATAAAATTGGCATCAGTAAAAGCAATAGATATTTCTTCATTTTCCCTCCTTCCTAGTTTTCTTGGTCAGATACCTCTAACTTTAATGCTTGATTTTTCTGAGACAATTCTGCTAATTTTTCGTCAGAATAAGTTAAAAAAGTTTCCACTGTTTGTAAAATATCTTCTGTCATTTTGGTAACAATCCTGGAATATTATAGATAAACTCACCATCTTTTGAATACTGCAATTTAGCTCGAATATACTTAGCTGCATACTCTTCATCTTTTAATTTAGTAACCAAAGAAGACTCCAGTTTTTCCTGTCGGGTTAGTTCTTGGTAGCGCTCCTCAAGTTTCACTAATTGTTTTTCCTTGTCCTTTAATGTGTTGTAACTCTCAACTAAATTATAGGTAGGTAAAATAAATAAAAAAATAGCCAAAACAAGGATCAAACCCATAAATCTGGTTTTTTGACGATTCTCATCGTCATTTTTTCTTCTTTTTTGTAATTCATTCTGAATGAACTCATTATTTATTTGAAGTATGTTAGATTTTTTCATCTGCTTCTACCCTAACTTCACTGATGATTTCGTACATTTTCAGTGCGTCTTCTTTTTTTGTTGAATCTTTCATTTCCAGGACTTTGACAGTCAGTAGTTTGTTGCCAAAGCGAATTTCTACCAAGTCATCTACTTTTAAATCTGTTGAAGACTTGGCCAGGATGCCGTTGACTTTGATTCGGCCCTTGTCGGCCACTTCCTTGGCAACTGTTCGCCGCTTGATAATGCGGGATACTTTTAAATATTTATCTAATCGCATAATTGGACACCTCACAATCCCTTCTATTTTATCATGTTTTGGCTTCAACTGGCAATTTATTGTAATTTTTCAAGTTTTTTTAGCTGCCAATTGTTCGCTAAAAATCATCAATTGTTCTAGGATAGCGAAGTCTTTTCGATGTCGAACATCAAAGATGACCTGCATCTGACCGGCATTTTCAGAGATACGGGCTTTGAGATTGGTTGCTGACAAAGCTTGAAAATAGTCTTGGGTCAAGAAATACTGTCCAGCCATGGCTTCAAAGGTGACAATTAACTGACCTTGTTTTATCTCAACTGATTTGGCAAAGGCTTGGTCCAAGAAGGATTTGAGAAGACCAATTTCTAAGAGATAGGCAACAGCATCTGGATACTCTCCGAAGCGGTCCATCAATTCCGTTTGCAGTTCTTCATAGTTGACACGACTGTCAAGTTCCTTGATACGCTTGTAAATTTCAATTTTTTGCCGCTGGTCATCGATATAGGTGCTTGGTAGGTAAGCATCAATAGAGAGATTCATTTCAGTATTGGATTTTTGGCGTTTTTTGGTCTTGCCTTGTTTTTCCAAAATGGCTGTCTCAAGGAGTTGGGAGTAGAGTTCATAGCCGATGGAATCGATGAAGCCACTCTGGGCAGCTCCAAGTAGATTTCCAGCCCCTCTAATGGATAAATCCTGCATGGCAATTTTAAAACCTGAACCCAATTCTGTAAATCCTTTGATGGCTTCCAGGCGTTTTTCTGAAACCTCTGTCAAGGATTTGTCTGGCCGATACATGAGATAGGCATAAGCAATCCGGTTGGAACGGCCAACACGACCTCGGAGTTGATAAAGGGTTGACAGCCCCATATGGTCAGCATTTTCGACAAAGAGAGTATTGGCATTGGGAATATCGACACCAGTCTCAATGATGGTGGTTGTCACCAGAACATTATATTCCCCTTCGATAAAGGCATAGAGGGTATTTTCTAATTGGATTTCGGACATTTGACCATGGACAAAGGCGATGGAAGCCTCTGGCACCAAGTCACGAAGTTCTGAAACCTTCTTTTCAATACTGTCAACTTTGTTGTAAAGGTAGTAAACCTGCCCACCTCGGTCAATTTCCCGTAAAATGGCATCCCGAATCACGGTTGGATTGGTTTCCATGACGTAGGTTTGAACAGGGTAACGGTTGGTCGGTGGGGTTTCAATGACTGACAGGTCTCGGATACCCAGCATGGACATGTGGAGGGTCCTTGGAATAGGGGTAGCTGTCAGGGTCAGGACATCAATCTTTTTCTTGAGTTCTTTGAGGGTTTCCTTATGCTTGACCCCAAAACGTTGTTCCTCATCAATGACCAACAGTCCCAAATCGGCAAAAACCACATCTTTTGACAGGAGGCGATGGGTCCCAATAATAATATCCAACTGGCCTTTCTTCAATTTTTCCAAGGTGGCTGTCTGCTCTGCCTTGGTCCGGAAACGGCTGAGAACCCCAATATTAACTGGAAAATCTGCAAATCGCTCAATGAAGTTTTCATAGTGCTGCTGGGCCAGGACTGTTGTTGGAACGAGAATGGCGACCTGTTTTCCATCGTTGACAGCCTTGAAGGCAGCCCGCATGGCTACCTCGGTCTTTCCGAAGCCCACATCTCCCACTAAGAGCCGGTCCATTGGAAAGGCCTTCTCCATATCCCTTTTCACTTCATCAATGGAGCGAAGCTGGTCATCTGTTTCTACATAGGCGAAATGCTGGTCGAATTCTAACTGGTTGTCATCGTCCGCTGAAAAGGCAAAGCCCTTTAATTGACTGCGTTCTGCGTAGAGTTTGATCAGGTCCTCGGCGATATCTTCTACCTGCTTTTGGACCTTTTGTTTGGTCTTTTGAAAACGCCCATCGTTGAGTTTATTGAGTTTAGGTTGTTTGCCATCCGAGGCAATGTACTTGGAGAGGCCATCAATCTGCTCAACAGGCAGAGAAATCTTGTCTGAATTTTGGTACTGAATGGTGATGTAGTCCCGATGGACCCCTGAAACTTGGATGGTTTCAATGCCTAAAAATTGCCCAATCCCATGAATGTGGTGAACCACGTAATCGCCCTTTTCTAACTCATTGTAGTCCCGCAAGCGTTCGGCATTACTAGCATGTTGGCGCCGAATTTTGCGTTTGACTTTCTTGTGGAAAATTTCCCGCTCGGTAATGAGGGCGATTTTTTCATCCAGGAAGTGGAAACCAGCTCCCAACTGACCTATGGTAACCTGCTGCTGGCCCACAAGTAATTCATTGGCATCCCGATAAGGAATTTGAATTCCATATTCCTGTAAAGTTTTCTGTAAACTTTGTAAAGATGATTCTGACTGTGCTTGAAGAATCACTGTAAAATTGGATTTAGCATAGCGATTTAATTCTTCTTTTAAAAGAGGAATTTGATTGAAAAATTCCTGCATTGGATGCTGATTAAAACTATAAATCGCATCAAATTTGAGATTTCCCAATCCTTTCTGGAAGGTAGAAAAATAAGTCGAAGGTTGGTATTTTCTAAGTTTTGAATAGGTGTCCACAAAATATTGAAAGCTGGTGTGGGATTGACACTTCTGTAAATCTTCTGTCAATAGCTCCGCAGCTTCCATTTCAAATTGGGCATGGCTATCCATGATTTTATGAAAATTATCAAAAAAGACAGGGGATCCCTTTGGGAGATAGTCTAAAAGGGTCCAATTTTTTTCATAAAAGATGGAAAGGAATTTTCCCGTATCTGGATGGCGGTAGCCTGTTTTGATATCAGACAATACTTCTGCTAGATAGGATTTCTGCTCGCTGATTTCAATCGTCTCCAATAAGGATTCTAGCTGCTTTTCTGCCCGTGCAAAATCCTCTTCTGTCAATATGATTTCAGAAGCTGGATAAATGGTCACGGTCTCAAGATTTTCTATTGACCTCTGTGTTTCCACATCAAAAGTGCGAATTCCATCTACTTCGTCCCCAAAAAATTCCAGGCGATAGGGAAGTTCGGAATTTATTTCGTAAATATCTAAGATATCGCCACGGAGGCTAAATTCTCCCTGAGCGAGAACTCTGGACACTTTTTTGTAGCCAGTCGCTACTAGTTTCTTTACAATGCTGTCAACTTGTATCTCATCCTGAAGCCGAATCTCATTAACGGACTCTTGGTAATTTTTTGGACTAGGCAGCTGGATTTTGGCTGCAGCAAAATTAGCAACCAGAATACCTGGATGCTTCTTGTTTAAGAGAAAATTCAAACTGTCTACCCTCGTTTGTCTCTTTTCTTTGGACGAAAAGACAAATTCTGCCAAGGGGCTATCATCTGTAAAGAAGTTGTAAACATATTCACTTCCCAGTAAATCTGACAGGCTGGCTACCAGATTTTCAGCCTCATTTTGACTACTTGTGAAAATGAGGATTTTCTCACTCAAGCTTTCAAAGGCTGCGCTCATAACCAGGGCCTTACTGGTTCCAGATAGGCCCAAAATCAACTGGCGGTTGGATGTATTCAGTTCTTGCTGCCATTTTTGAATCTGCTGGTTTTGCTGGATTAGTTCAATTAAATTCATAGACCATTAAACTTTCTCATGACCTTTTCTAGGTCTTTTTCTTGTAGGTAATAGTTGACAGCACTGTCAAGTTTATCCAAGGTTTTGTCAATCTCAATCCGGTCTTCCGTGTCAAATTTGGACAGGACATGATTGACAACTGTCATTCCTGGTTTTGGACGACCGATGCCTATCTTGATGTGGTCAAATTCCTGGGTTTTGAGATGGGCAATGAGGGACTTAATCCCATTATGGCCCCCTGCTGAACCCTTTTGGCGGAAACGAATCTTCCCTACTACCATATCCAAATCATCATAGACCACCAATAAATCCCTCTCATCCAGCCCGTAGTAGGCCAGAAGGGCATGGACAGCCTTGCCGGATTCATTCATAAAGGTGGTAGGCTTGACCAAATAGATTTTTTGACCATCTATAAAGGTTGAGGCAATGTCTGCTTGAAAAATCTTATCATGGGTGAAGCTGACATTTTCTCTTTTTGCAAGCATATCCACCAACATAAAACCAACATTGTGGCGGGTTTCATGGTATTTACTGCCTGGATTTCCCAGACCTACAATCATCTTGACCATCTTTTTCCTTTCAAAAAGACCAAAAGGACTGAAACGTCATTTCAGCCTTAATTTTTAACTATTTTCAACAAAAACTTAGACATTGAAGCGGAATTCCATGATATCGCCATCCTGAACGACATATTCTTTTCCTTCTTCACGGAGACGGCCTGCTTCCTTAACAGCCTTCTCAGAGCCATATTTCATCAGGTCATCGTAGGACATGGTGACAGCACGGATGAAGCCTTTTTCAAAGTCTGAGTGGATGATGCCGGCCGCTTGTGGGGCCTTGATGCCCCGTTTGAAGGTCCAGGCACGCACTTCCTTTTCCCCGGCTGTAAAGTAGGTGCCAAGCCCCAGCAAATGGTAGGCAGCCCGAGTCAACTTATCCACACCGGATTCGGTCAAGCCGATAGCCTCCAAAAATTCTGCCTTGTCTTCGTCATCCAACTCTGCAATTTCTTCTTCAACACGCGCTGAGATGACCACTACTTCTGCGTTTTCTGTCGCTGCAAATGCACGGATTTGTTGCACATAGTCGATGGCATCTGGGTCTGCCACCTTGTCTTCATCCACATTGGCCACATAGAGAACTGGTTTGGTGGTCAGAAGGAAGAGACCTTTGACAATCTTTTCCTCTTCTGGGCTGAAGGTGACTGTCCGAGCTGATTTCCCATCTTCCAAAACAGGTTTGATTTTTTCCAAAACCGCAAATTCTGCCAAAGAATCCTTGTCTTTCTGAGTACGAGCCATCTTTTCCACACGGGCATAGCGTTTGTTGATGGACTCTAGGTCAGCCAAAATCAGCTCCAAATTGATGGTTTCAATATCTGCAATCGGGTCCACAAAAGCATCTTCACGGCCCTGCTCCCGCATGACATTTTCATCGTCGAAGGCCCGAACCACATGGACAATGGCGTCCACCTCACGGATATTGGCCAAGAATTTGTTACCAAGTCCTTCGCCTTTTGATGCGCCCTTGACAATCCCTGCAATATCTGTAAACTCAAAGGTTGTTGGGACGGTCTTTTTTGGGGTAATCAACTCTGTCAACTTCTGTAAACGTTCATCCGGGACCTCTACCATCCCCACGTTTGGATCAATGGTCGCAAAGGGATAGTTGGCAGCCTCTGCTCCTGCCTTTGTAATTGCGTTAAATAGGGTTGATTTACCAACGTTTGGCAAACCGACTATACCTGCTGTTAAAGCCATCTGTTCTTACTCTCCAATTAAAAATTCAATCATGACTATTATAGCAGAAAAGATGAGAAAAAGCTTGTCCAGTGACAAGCTAATTTTTTATTTTAAGACATTTAACAAGCCATAGATAAATCCAGCAATTGGAAATACAAGCCACCAATAATTAGCTATGAATTCCCAAACATTCATTGGTCTATCTTCTTTCTTTTCATTCACTGGTTCTGCTTCCTTCCCCAGGATCAGAAAATCCAGACTGACCTCAAAAATTTCCGCCATTTGGATCAGTTTCTCCACATCCGGTGTTGCTTCACCATTTTCATATTTTGAGATGGATTGGCGTGAAACAAACAGTTTTTGAGCCAAGTCTTCCTGCGATAGATGGTTGGCAGTTCGTAAGTTTTTAATCTGTTGTCCTAGTTGAATCATGGCCTTCCTCCTTCTTTTTCTAAGTTTATTATATCCTAGAAAATAGGAGTTGACTAGCAATTTTTAGGAAAAATCCGCAACTCAGGGTTGCAAAACAGCAAAGAATCCTCAACTCACTAACTGTACCTGGCTTCCAGCCAGTAAGTCTCCCAGATGGCGCTTGTCCTTTCTAAATAAGGCCATCAAGAGCAAGATACAAAGTAAAAGAAGACTGAGTCCTGTGCAGATATGACCAAAGAGGCTGGTGTAATTGGAATAAATTCCAGAAATGGTTCCCATGTGGCCCAACTGCCAAGGTAGAAACTTGATACTATTGCGAATCAGGGCTGATGAGAAAGGGGATTTTTGATATACAACCCTTAAACCTACCTTTTTCTTACCCCAGCTACCACCCTGACCGTCCATCCAGCTAAAGATGACAATCATCGGAAGAACAGATGTAAATGTGGCGATGAGCTGAGACTGCAGTGCTGTAAAGACAGGGATTTCACCAAAAATGAGGAAATAAAAACCAATACAAACAAGGGCAAGACAAGCTAAATAGGCTAAAATCAGGAAATAATCAAAGAGGAGTTCTTTGAGGCGGGTAGAAAAAGGAATAGGATTATGTTTTAGCATAGCAGTCTCCTTTTACTTTCATCCTAACTGATAGATAATCTTTTGACAAGCAACCTAGCAGTAATATCCTGTCAAAGTTGCGCAACCAGCACTTGCTTTTTCTATGAAAAAGGCTGATTTGTCAAGTTTTGTAGGGTTGCAGAAGCATCTTATAAAACCTTCTTCATCTTCCGCTCAAAATCATAGCGGCTCATCATGACCACATGGTCGCAGTTGGTGCAGCGGATTTTGATGTCCGCCCCTAAACGGATAATTTCCCAGCAGTTGGCTTTTTTGCCTGTCGACTTAATGGTGCAGGCATGGGGCTTTTTCATTTCGACAAAGGATCCTAAATCGTACATGATAACCTCCAAATAGCTTTTTTATATTATACCATAGAAAAACTCCCTTCTGGGAGTTAAGTTTAATTTGTACGTACTGGGGTAATCAGTTGGATAAAATCTTCACTCTCTGCATTCGGCACCAGAGTAAAGGGACGAATAGGGGAGATAAAGCTGATTTTTACCTGCTCATTGCCAACAGCCTTGAGGGCATCGATGAGGTAGGTAGGATTGAAGGAAATCATCAGATCTTCACCATTCACGGCTAGAATATCCAATTCTTCATTAACCTTTCCGACTTCTGGAGAATTAACATGGGCAGAAATGACCCCATTTTGAATTTCCAGCTTCACTGTTCCATTTTGCGTAGCATTGGAAAGAAGGCGGGCCCGTTCCATAGCATGGCGCAGATTGGCTGTATCAAAGATCACTGTCGTATTGAAATCTTTTGGAATCAGACGATCCGTGTCAGGATAGGTTCCTTCCAACAATCGTGTGTAAAAGCTGATGTGTTGGCTTCTAAAGAGCAGTTGATTATTAGAGAAGAAAACTTCTACAGTCTCAATCTCTTCTGAAAAGACAGCGGCAAATTCACGGAGGGAGCGGCTTGGAATAACAACATCAAAATTATCCCCAGCCTTATCCAGCTGAATCTTCCGTTGGCTCATACGGTGAGAATCTGTTGCCACTGTTTTGAGAGTCCCATCCGTCAGGACAAAATGGACCCCCGTCAGGATAGGCCGGCTTTCCTGGGTGGAAGCTGCAAAGGCTGTTTCATTGATAATATCCTTGAGCAGTTTGGTTTCCAATACCAAAGGTTTGGTTGCTGCTACTTCTTGCAGGCGTGGATAAAGTTCTGCTTCTTTTCCTTTTAGAGTGATTTCAGACTTACCACTTGTCAGGAGAACTTGTTTTTGCTCGATTTCTTTTAGGTCTAAAACAATATCTGGTAGGCTAGAGACCACATTGATGAAGAAACTAGCTTCTAAAAGAATGGAACCTGTTGAGGAAATAAGTAAGCCAGCATTTTCCTCTTGAACAGAAATAAAGTGTTCAATAGAAATTTGTCCATTAGAACCAGTCAATCCAATTCCTTCATTGGTTACATCAACTTTGACAGTAGATAAAACAGGAATGGCATTCTTATGACTGATGGCACGTTTGGTGGTATTCAAGGCTTGGAGAAAGACTGCCTTGTTGATTGAAAAATGAATCATGGATTCTCCTTTATTTATAAATAATAAGGTTAATAGTAATAGTAGTACCTGTTAATCCTGTGGAAAAACAGCACAAAGCGCGTGAGACTAGGATGATAGACTTGTTCACAAAATGTGGAAAACTTTTGAACTTTCAAAGACTTTTCCACATTAGCGAATTTTATTGCGGATAGCAGTCAATTCAATCTCCAGCTGATCATCTTCAGCTAGCATGGTTTTAATCTTATTGTAGGCATGCATGACAGTTGTATGGTCACGGCCTCCAAACTCTTTACCAATTTTCGGAAGGGAGTTATCGGTCAACTCACGGGCTAAATACATGGCGACCTGTCTAGCATGGACGATATTTTGGACCCGTTTGGCCCCCTTGATTTCCTTGAGACTAACTCCGTAAAATTGGCCAACTTCTGTCTGGATTTTATCAATAGAAACAACCATGTTTTGTGGATTGGTTTGCTTACGAGAACGGATAGCTTCTGCTGCCACATCTACTGTGATTTCGGTCAATTTACGCATGGTAGCTAGGAGATGAATGTCCTTGAGGGCACCTTCCAGATCACGAACATTGGAGTGAAATTGTCCAGCCAGATAAGCCAGGGTATCATCGGTAAATTCATAGGGATAAGTTTCACACTTGTTGCGTAAAATGGCAATCCTAGTTTCAAAATCTGGTGGTGTGATTTCGCTGGTCAAGCCCCATTTAAAACGGGTTACCAGGCGCTCCTCCAAGTTATCGAGATAGTCAGGATTACGGTCGGAGGTCAGCACAATTTGTTTGCTATTTTCATGTAGGGCATTAAAGGTATGGAAAAATTCTTCCTGGGTAGAGGCCTTATTGCGCAAGGATTGGATATCATCAATAAGAAGTAAATCCAGATTGCGGTAGGTCTTTTTGAAATTATCCATGTCATTGAGACGCAGGTGTTCCAAAAAGTCATTGATAAAGGTTTCAGAGGAGACATATTTGATGCGGGCATTTGGCTTGTCTAACAAGACCTTATTTCCGATGGCATTGAGCAAGTGGGTTTTTCCCAAACCGGGTCCACCGAAGATAAAGAGGGGATTGTAAAGTCCACCTAGATTATCTGAAACTGCTAGGGCAGCAGCCTTGGCCCATTGATTGTTGTCTCCTTGAACAAAATTATCAAAGGTATACTGAGGTTTGATATCTGGATGAGTAAAGCTGTTTGTAGCCAGATAAGTTGGATTAGAGTCTGCTACTTGGGAGTTAGTACTTATCTGAGGTGCACTTTCTTCTTTCAAAACAGGCTCAAATTGGTATTCGGTTTTGAGATGCTCATTATAGATTTCAAAACCAGCTGTTAACATGACACTCTTCATATTTTCTTCCCAGAAGAGTTTCTTAAAGGGGCTATCCAAGAAAATAGTAGCACTATTTCCGTTGACACTCACCAAGCGAGCACCGGAAACAAAGAAGTCAAAGGCAGATTGTTTCAGATTGTCTTTGGCTAATTGCAAGACCCTCTCCCAAAATACTTGTTCCTGGTTCAATAAAGGACCTCCTTTCAGATTTAATGTCCTATTTAGTGTATCATATTTGAAAAAAGTTTTCCACAAGTTTGATACTTTTCCACATTGTATATAAAAGTTTTCCACAGAATGTGAATAATCAATAAGGATTGGCTACTATCAGCCTTTTATTCATACTAAAGGATTGTGTATAAACTGTCTATACTTTTTTCCTATTCACAGGCGTTTTTCAAATTGTTGATAAGTCTGTGGTATTCTTCTGTATCAGCAAAGGAGAGTTTGATGTGCCCAGAGGAGTCTTTTTTTTGGTGAATCTGTACATCCACTCCCAGCATCCGGCGAAGATTTTCTTCCTCAACCTGGATAAAGGTATTCTTTTTTTCTTTTCTTCTGGTTTTTTTGAGTGTTAATGCCTCTTCCAGAGAACGGACACTCATATCCTTTTCTAAAATTTGTTGGAGCCAGCTTTCTTGGTCTTCTGCTGATAATGGAACTAGGAGTCGGGCATGACCTTGGGAAAGTTGGTTAGAGGCAAGGGATTGTCGGAGTTTATCAGATAGATTAAGGAGGCGCAAACTATTCGAAATATAAGGTCTGGATTTTCCCATGATCTGAGCCATTTCTTCATGAGTTAAGCCTCTGTCTAATAATTTTTTATAAGAAGTAGCTTCTTCGATAGGATTGAGGTCAGCTCGTTGTAGATTTTCAATGATAGATTGGTAAAGCATATCCTCGTCAGAGAGTTCCTTGATGATAACAGGCACCCTGGTTAAGCCAGCTAACTGACTAGCCCGTAACCTTCTCTCTCCTGCTAATAATTCATAGCCGATAATGGTTGATTTTCGCACAATAAGGGGTTGAATCAAACCGTTGGCGCGGATTGATTGGGCTAATTCTTCTAGTTTTTCTTCCTCAAAATGGATGCGAGGTTGATAGGGATTTGGTGTAATCTCACTAATTTCTATATATTTCAGTTCTTCCATAGGTTTATTCTAGCAAAAAAAATCTAACTTTACAATTGTGTAAAGTTAGATTTACAGTGTCTATCAAGTTAATTGTTGGATAAGTTTTCAGTTGAATGTGTCAGTTCAATTGTAACATTCTTTTCCTTGCCATCTCGATAAACAGTTACTTGGATACTGTCACCAATACTGTGCTTGTAAAGCGCAGTCTGAAGGTCACTGCTGGTCTCAATCTTCTCTCCATCAATGGCTGTGATGACATCATATTGTTGTAATTTTCCATGAGCAGGAAGACCTTCCTGGGTGGAGATAATGAGGACACCAGATGTTAGGTTACTATTTTCCAAACCAGCTGTTTCTAGTTGGCTGCTGGATAGCTGAGCTAGATCCAACATCTGAACTCCCAAGGCTGGTCGAACAACCTTCCCATTTTCTTCCAATTGCTTAATGATAACAATCACATCATTTGATGGTATAGCAAATCCCATTCCTTCTACAGAAACATTTGAAGTAGCGCTGGCAAAGGTAATTTTACTAGATGTGATCCCTATCACTTGTCCTTGGATATTGATAAGGGGGCCGCCTGAATTACCAGGGTTAATAGCTGTATCGGTTTGGATGGCATTGGTAGAGATGGTTTGCCCATCTTCTGATTTACTGGTTACTGTGCGACTTAAGCTAGAGATAATCCCCTGGGTCACCGAATTGGCATAAATTGCCCCTAAAGGACTACCGATTGCGATAGCTGTTTCACCAACATTGATGGTGCTAGAATCGGCAAATTCAGCAACTGTTGTGATTTGATCAGCAGCAATTTTAATCACTGCGATATCGGAGTAGGTATCCGATCCCACCAACTCACCTCTCACCTTTTCACCAGAAGCTAATTGAATATCGATTTGATCAGCTCCAGCAATGACATGTGTATTGGTTACAATGTAAGCATCATCACCATCTTTTTTATAGATTACACCAGAACCTTCGCTGGATACTGCTAATTCATCAGAAGAATCTTGGTTCCCAAAAATAGAAGCACCATTACCAGAACCTTGCTTGTAACTGATGACAGAAACAACAGCATCTTGAACTTTTTTAACCGCCTCGGTCACCGAAGTCTGATTATCATAATTTACCTTACTAACGGTTACCTTTTCAGATGTCTTAGTTGTCTGTGTTGTTGTATTAGTCGTTGTTTGGAAGAAAGAAACCGCTAGCCCGCCTACTAGTCCACCTAAAAAACCGAATAGAAATAAAATGGCAAATTTTAGATTTTTTTTCATGAAACACACTCCTCCTATTTTCTTCTATGCTACTTCTTTTTTCTTAATTATAACTTAAAATTTTCAAAACTTCATCCACAATCTGTGGATAACTTTTCACTTTATGTGTAAAAACTCCTATTTTTCAAGGATAAAATCCTTAAAAAATAAAAAAATCTTCTATTCACTTGTGGATATGTTACAATACTTTTATGAAAACAAAAGTCATTTGTATGGGAAAATTGAAAGAAAAATATTTAAAAGATGGGATTGCGGAATACTGTAAGCGTCTCAGTCGCTTTACCAAGCTTGAAATCTTGGAACTAGTGGATGAAAAGACCCCAGATCATGCTTCTGCTGCTGAAAATGAGAAGATTTTGGAAAAAGAGGCTGATCGTATTCTCTCAAAAATAGCCGAACGTGAATTTGTTATTGCTCTTGCTATTGAAGGGAAGCAATTTCCGTCAGAAACATTTGCTAAGGCAATTTCAGAAATTACTATCAATGGTTTTTCGGATGTTACCTTTATCATTGGAGGTAGCTTGGGACTGGCTCCAGCTGTCAAAAAAAGAGCTAATTTACTCATGAGTTTTGGAAAATTGACATTGCCACACCAGCTCATGCGCCTAGTCTTAATGGAGCAAATTTACAGGGCTTTTATGATCCAAGCAGGAAGTCCTTATCATAAGTAGTTTCACGTGAAACACAAGGTTTACACATATGTCAAGATTTAAAAATTATAGGATATTTGAGGGTTTACGAGTAGCTACCGTTTTGACCTTTATCAGTGGCTACTTAAATGCCTTTACTTTCATCACTCAAGGTGGACGTTTTGCAGGTGTCCAGTCTGGAAATGTCATCTCTACGGCCTATTTTTTAGCACTAGGGGAATTTCAGCAGGTTCTCAATTTTTTAATTCCCATTGTGTCCTTTGTTTTAGGACAATTTTTCACCTATTCAACTCGGAAATGGTTTTTAAATAAAGGATTTTACTGGCATTTTGGTAGTAGTTTGGTGATGACTGTTTTCGTATTGATAGCAGTTGCCCTTACACCCTTTGTTTCCCACCATATTACCATGGCTATCCTGGCTTTTGTGGCCTTAATACAGGTGGAAACCTTTCGAAAACTCCATGGTTCTTCCTATGCTAATGTGATGATGACAGGCAATGTTAAAAATGCAGCCTATCTCTGGTTTATGGGATTGGTAGAAAAAGATAAGGATCTTCAACGTAAAGGCAAGGATATTCTTTACATCATTCTGAGTTTTATGATTGGTGTAGTGGTGTCCACGCGATTCTCTCTCTTATTTGGAGAACATGCTCTTGCTATCCTCTTGCTTCCTCTCTTTTATGTAAATCTTCAATTATGGTATGAAAAAAATCCTAGGACCTCCTAGGATTTTTAAATGATTCCAGCAGGATTCGAACCTGCGACCGTTCGCTTAGAAGGCGAATGCTCTATCCAGCTGAGCTATGGAACCCAAAACTAAGCCATTTTATTCTAACCTAAAGAAACTGGAATGTCAAGAAGCAAAGAGGCTTGACAAAGCATCCGAACTATATTATACTAATTACTGTCTTACAAGATGGTCCGTTGGTCAAGGGGTTAAGACACCGCCTTTTCACGGCGGTAACACGGGTTCGAATCCCGTACGGACTATATTGCATTCCGCCATAGCTCAGTTGGTAGAGCGCATGACTGTTAATCATGATGTCACAGGTTCGAGCCCTGTTGGCGGAGTCACTTATAACACCTTGCAGTTGCAGGGTGTTTTTTTCATGTTGAAAGAGGCAAGAATACAATTCTGCCTCTTTTAAGTGTCTTTGAATCGGGATAAAGTGAGTTTCCTTCTCTGTTTAAAAAGAGAATAAAGGAAAAATAAGATAATACCAGCCAAGGAGGACAGGAGCCCGGTCCAAAAACCTTGTGGTACAAAGGTTAAGACCACAGTTCCTTGACCTTTAGGAACATCTATTTTCATAAACCCGTGCTGTGCTCTTCGAATCTTTATTGGTTTACCATTGAGACTAGCAGACCAACCTTTATCATAGGGAAGGGTGAATAGTAAGGAACTCTCTTTAGTTGCATTATAATTTGCCTCTACCATATTTTGGTAGGTCTTTACCTCAACTTTTTGGCTCTTAATAATACCCATAGCTGCTTGATAGGCCCTAGTATCCAGATGGTAAAACTGTGGCTGATCAAAGGAAACCTGACTATTGTATGGAAAGCGAATTACTACATTAAGATTCTGACCTTTTTCAAAATATCCAATATTGAAGATTGAGAAAGTATTATCTAATGTAAAGTTGGTTGACACATTATTGACAGAAATTTGAACAATTTCTTGATCTTGATTGCTGAAACTAATGTTAGGGATACTGATGTAGAGTTGACTATCAGCAGGGACTGTCAATTCATAGTTGACACGGGGCATATCCTCATTTTCAGGAGTTTGAACTGTCACTCGGTTGTTTAATTCAGTGGCATTTTTGACAGAAAGTGGGTAGAGTTTGGTGAAATAGGTTTGTTCTAGTCCAGTTATCTGATTAAGAAAACGGGTCTGATTGTCAAGTGTGAGGTTGGTAAACTTGACATCTTTGTAAACACCCTCTGTTAGTATGGCTAATTGAGTAGCATACTCATTTTTATATGAACTAAGTCCAACTTCTGTCTGGTATAGAGAAAAACCATATTTCAGGGGATCTGATTCTGCTAAATTATATTTGACAGCAAAAAGACTGTCTGCAATGATAGTATTGTTTTGATAGCGGAGATTCAAATTGGTTCCATCCGATCGAAATCCTAATTTATCCAAAGTAGAACTGGAACTGCGATTACGAATGGAAGAAAATTGTGAGATACCATAGTAATTGTATTTCATGCTATCATTGCCTGTCTGGATATCTAATTTCTCCGTTCGATAAAAGTAGCTATTTTTTGAGTTAGTCCCCTTTACAAGATTGTCAATCTCTGTCAACTGATCCTCATAATTTGAACGACTGGGGAAATTCCATTCGGCTGCCAGCCCCTCAATCTGATAATGGGAGTGGAGACCCATTTCAAATAGGACAAAACCCAGACTAAGGAGAGAGAATATCTTAAAAGGAATCTTTTTGTAAATTTTCCCAATTAAGAGAATACTGTAGGCCAAGAGAAATTCAACAGTCAGGATAAAATGAATTGGCTCTAGATAGGGGTAATGATCCCTAAAATAGAAGGTCAAGAAAAATCCAGTTACTAACAAGAGAAAGGGGATGGACAGATGGATTCTTTTGATTTCCCTGATTCGAACTAAGGTTTCTGCAGCCATGTAAATGATTAAGGTTGAGAAAACCCAAACATAGCGATGAAGAAACATATTAGGAGCATGCATCCCCTGCCAGGCCAAATCAAAGGCTTCGATATAGAAACTGGCAATGAGAAGGAGGAGGAAAGCAGCATATGTATATTTGACTAAGGGTTTGATGGACTTGATGGTAAAGAAGAGAATGGCCAAAATAAGGGGAAATAAACCCACAGAAATCATGGGGATTGCCCCAAATTTGGTGGTATCATAACTTCCAACCAGATTCTTTGCAAACAAGTCTAAATACCAGGAATTTTCCGTTTGAAAGTTGACAATCTCTGTAAAGGTCTCACCGTGACTCTTCAAATCTAAGTAGGTAGGTAAAAGCATCACCATACTAGAAAGGCCCGCTAAAATCGACACAACTGTAAAGTCTATTATGCGGCCAAATCTTCCTTTGATATCCCAAGAAATTTGAAGGATGAACCAGAAGGATAAAAAGATGGCAGTCATAAAACCAAAATAATAATTTTGGATGAAGAGGGAGGTCAAGGAGATGTAATAGAGTATGCTTCCTTGATTGGTGACCAGCCTGTGTAAACCTAGAAGAATGAGCGAAATGAGGATAAAGACATCCAACCAGATATTGATTTCCAATTGACTGGTCACAAAACTCATTAGTGTAAAGCTTGTTGACAAGAGAAGGACAGAGAGCCTATTTAATTTATGATAGATGGAGGAGAGGCTGTAGGAACTTGACAAACCTATCAAGCCAAACTTGAAAATAGTAAAGAGATAGAGGGCATCTGGCATAGTCTCTAAATCAAAGAAATAGACAAGGGGAGATAGGAAAGAACCCAGATAATAGGATATGAGGGCATAGAAATTTAGTCCCAAGCCGCTTGTAAAGCTATAAAAGAGAGAGCCATCCCCCTGTAAAGCATTGCGTAAAGCTTGATTGAAGATGACATACTGGTGAAAGCCATCACTGGCCAGAACAGTCGTCTCACTTCCCCACCAGATACCTCTCAGGGCCAAAAGCAGAGTAATGATGATAAAAGGGAGGAAGAAGCCCAGTAATAAGGTAAGGATTTTTTTTCGCTGTTTTTCTAATAGTTGCATAGTTTATTTTGAAAGAAGAGAGTGGGACAGAAATCGGTAATTTCGAAAAAATTCGATTTCGTCAACAAGTCTTTATTTCCAGTTGTTGAGCTAAAATGGTCTCTCCCCAGACCGCTTTACTCCCACCTCCGCACAGCTCCAAAGGTTTGGGGAACCTTTGGAGGTTGGAAATGGAGCGAACTCCGTTCGCATCAATCGTATAGGGCTTTAAAAGCTGATTTATCAGCGCATTAGAGCCCACTCAACCACTGCGCCATAAGTGTCTAAAACAAGTATAAAAGAGTTTGGAACTAATTTTGTCCCACTCTCTTTTAATTATTTCCAGAGTTCTTGAACTTTTGCTTGTACTTCGCTATTTTCCAAGAATTCATCATAGGTTTCATCAATGCGGTCAATCACCCCATTTTTAGAAATGACAATAATGTGGTTGGCCAGGGTTTGGATAAATTCATGGTCATGGCTGGCAAAAATAATGGATTCCTTGAAGGCTTTAAGGCCATCATTGAGACTGGAGATTGATTCCAAATCCAAGTGGTTGGTTGGGTCATCCAGGATGAGGACATTTGACTTGAGTAGCATCAATTTGGAGAGCATGACACGGACCTTTTCCCCCCCTGACAGGACATTGACAGGCTTGTTGACCTCATCACCTGAGAAGAGCATGCGGCCCAGGAAACCACGTAAGAAGGTGTTGTCATCTTCTTCTTTGGCAGCAAATTGACGAAGCCAGTCTAGGATGGATTCCCCACCTGCAAAGTCTGCGCTATTGTCCTTTGGCAGGTAGGAACGGCTGGTAGTAACTCCCCACTTGATTTCTCCTTCATAGTCGATTTCTCCCATGAGGGCACGAATGAGGGCAGTTGTCTGGATATCATTTTGTCCAATGAGGGCTGTTTTATCACCTGGACGCAGGATAAAGCTGATATTTTCGAGGATGGTTTCCCCATCGATAACGACTTTTAGGTTTTCTACCCGCAGGAGATCATTTCCCATTTCCCGTTCAGCCTTGAAGTTGATAAAGGGATACTTACGGCTGGATGGGACAATTTCTTCCAGTTCAATTTTGTCCAACATTTTCTTACGGGAAGTAGCCTGTTTGGACTTGGAAGCATTGGCAGAGAAGCGGGCGATGAAGTCCTGGAGTTCCTTGATTTTTTCTTCCGCCTTGGCATTGCGGTCTGCCTGGAGACGGGCTGCCAATTCAGAGGATTGTTTCCAGAAATCATAGTTCCCAACGAAGAGTTTGATTTTTCCAAAATCCAAGTCGGCCATGTGGGTGCAGACCTTGTTGAGGAAGTGACGGTCGTGGGATACCACGATAACCGTGTTATCAAAGTCGATGAGGAAGTCTTCCAGCCAAGAGATTGACTGGATATCCAAACCATTAGTTGGCTCGTCCAGGAGCAGGACATCTGGTTTACCAAAGAGGGCTTTGGCCAGGAGGACCTTGACCTTCTCACTGTTGGTCAATTCGCTCATGTTTTGGTAATGCAGGTCCTCAGGAATATTGAGGTTTTGGAGCAACTGAGAGGCTTCACTTTCAGCTTCCCAGCCTCCCAGTTCAGCAAATTCACCCTCTAATTCAGCTGCCCGAACACCATCTTCATCCGAAAAGTCAGGCTTCATATAGATGGCATCTTTTTCCTTCATGATGTTATAGAGGTGCTCATTTCCCATGATAACCACATCAATCACGCGCTCATCTTCATAGTCAAAGTGATTTTGACGCAGGACAGAGAGACGCTCATCTGGCCCCAGGGAAATGTGGCCTGTGGTCGGCTCAATATCGCCAGCCAGGATTTTGAGGAAGGTTGATTTTCCGGCACCATTGGCCCCAATCAGGCCGTAGGTATTTCCTGCTGTAAACTTGATATTGACCTCGTCAAATAATTTTCGATCGCTAAAGCGAAGCGATACGTCAGATACTGTAAGCATAATTTCTCCTAATGTTGATTCTGATTTGTCAGTCTATATCCCTATTCTACTAGAAAAATCGTAATTTTTCAATGTAAACTACATTGGAATCAGGATATCATCATCCACTTGATGCCGTTTGTGTAGGCTAAAGCCCCTCCCTCTAACCTGGCTGGCCGGCATCACAATGACAAAGGCCGTTTCATCCAATTTTTGGATTTCTGCTTCAATCAGGGGATATTCTGGCCGGGAAATGGTCACCATCAGAAGACGGCTTTCCTTGCCGGTATAGCCTCCGATGATTGGAAACTCTGTCACACCGCGGTCCAAGACAGTGGTGATAAATTCCTTGATCTGCTCCTGTTTGCTGGAAATAATCATAAGATTCCGAGATGAATCTGCTCCGGCCATCATCATATTAACAACATAGGTAATGGAAATCAGGGCGATGATGGAATACATGACTGTATCTGAATCAAAGGCAATAAAGCCAATCCCCACAATAAGGCCATCCACCAAGGCCATTAACAGTCCCAGGGGAAGGGGAGTGTATTTGTTGAGAATTTGAATCAGGATCCCTGTCCCTCCTGTGGAAGAATTTCCCTGAAAGACCAGACCAATCCCGAAACCAAGGATAATCCCTCCAAAAAGAGCGGCCAAGAGTGGATTGGTTGTCAAGGTTGGAAGGGGTTCAGTTAGGCTGATAAAAGTAGGAAAAATCCAGGCCCCATAGATTGTTTTTAAAAAAGTTTCCTTTCCTAAAAGGAAGAAGCAGAGGACCATGAGGGGGATATTTGCGAAGAGGACGAAGGTAGAAGGTTCCCAACCAAATAGGGCATTCATGCTGATGGCCAAACCTCCTACTCCACCAGATGCAATATTGTTTTCTAAAAACATGGTATTAAAACCAATGGCACCAATTAAGGCACCAATGGTCACCAAACTTAAATCTTTTAATCTCTTTTTCATACCTACCTCCTAATAAAAATCTACAGTCTATTATGACCAAAAAGGGACTTACCGTCAAGTCTTTTAGCAGCTTGACTTTCAGGCAGGGTCAGTATATAATGAAGCTATCAGAAAAGTAGTCTATCCTTTGTTTTGAGAGAGCTTGTGGTCGCTGCAAACAAGTAGCAAAGTTAGATGAATGGGCTGATGTTTCACGTGAAACAAATACATAAGTTTCAGGTTTGGCACCCCTTATCGTGCAGTCTTAGTAGGACTAAGAAAGAGATGACAGTTTTGTAAACGAGTGTAAAGGAACTGTCAACTGAGGTGGTACCGTGTTAGTAACTAATGCCCTCACGCACTTTTTGCGTGGGGATTTTTTGTAAAAGAAACTAGAGATTCATCAAAGGAGAAAACATGACAAAACCGATTATTTTAACAGGAGACCGTCCAACCGGAAAACTACACTTGGGTCACTATGTTGGTTCCTTGAAAAACCGGGTCCTGCTGCAAAACCAGGACAAGTATCAGATGTTTGTCTTCTTGGCTGACCAGCAGGCTTTGACAGACCATGCCAAGGAAGCTGCCTTAATCAAGGAATCCATTGGTAATGTCGCCCTAGATTATCTGGCTGTTGGTCTAGATCCTAGCAAGTCCACCATCTTTATTCAAAGCCAAATTCCTGAGTTGGCCGAGTTGACCATGTACTATATGAACCTGGTCTCCCTGGCTCGACTGGAGCGCAACCCCACTGTCAAGACGGAAATCGCCCAAAAAGGGTTTGGAGAGTCCATTCCAGCAGGCTTCTTGGTGTATCCTATTTCACAGGCAGCTGATATCACGGCCTTCAAGGCCAATTTGGTTCCCGTTGGGAATGACCAAAAACCCATGATTGAGCAGTCAAGGGAAATTGCCCGTGGCTTCAACCATACTTATCATTGTGATGTCTTGGTTGAGCCAGAAGGGCTTTATCCAGAAAATGAAAAGGCTGGCCGCCTCCCTGGTTTAGATGGCAATGCCAAGATGTCCAAGTCGCTGGGGAATGGAATATACCTATCAGATGATGCAGACACTGTTCGTAAGAAGGTCATGAGCATGTATACGGACCCAAATCATATTCGGGTCGAGGATCCAGGACAGATTGAGGGCAATATGGTCTTCCATTATTTAGATATTTTTGGGACCGAAGCAGATCAGGCGGATATCCAAGCTATGAAGGAACACTATCAGGCTGGTGGTCTGGGAGATGTCAAGACCAAGCGCTACCTCCTAGAAATCTTGGAGAGAGAATTGGCTCCAATTCGCGAACGCCGGCTGGAGTATGCCCAAGATATGGGGCAGGTCTTTGAGATGCTGAAAAAAGGCAGCGAGGCTGCCCGTCAGGTGGCTGGACAAACCCTGTCAGAGGTCAAGGCGGCCATGGGCATTAACTACTTTTAAAAGGAATGAGGATAGGCAACTATCCTTTTTGTGAATAAAAATGAAAAAGAAAATCATGTGGATGGGGTTACTCATTATGGCGATTGCTTCCTTTCTAGGTTATAAAAGCAGTACATGGAGTCAAGAAGGTTCCTTCCAATCTCAGCTGGTCACTTTTTCTAGTCAGGAAAAACCAATCAACATTGCAGTCGCAACAGATTTACACTACCTGTCAAGCAGCTTGACAGATGGAGGGTCTTTCTTTACGGATCTGGTAAACAACGCTGATGGGAAAAATATGTTCTATATTGAAGAAATCACAGAATCGTTTGTGGCCACCATTATCCGGGAAAAGCCAGAAATTCTGATTCTCAGCGGAGATTTGACCTTTAATGGGGAAAGACAAAGCCACCTTGATTTGGAGAAAAAACTGTCAAGAATCAGGCAAAATGGAACTCAAATTTTAGTCATACCAGGGAATCACGATATTGATCGCTCCAGTGCAGCTGGATTTTATGGGGATGGTTATGAATTAGTGGATTCTATCAATAAGGAAGAATTTGCCAAGATTTATCAAGATTATGGTTTACAGGAAAGTATAGAGAAGGATGATACTTCCTTGTCATACCTTTACAGGGCAAGAAAAGATTTTTTTATACTCATGCTGGACAGTAACAGCCATGGGACAAATGAAATTTCAGACCAGACCTTCAGCTGGATTGAAGAAATTCTAAAAGATGCAAAAGAGCAAGATATTCAGGTCTTAGCAGTCAGTCATCAAAATCTTCTGGCCCACAATCCCTACTTTACAGAAGGTTTTCTCATTCATCGGGCTCAAGAATTGGAGGCCCTTTATGAGAAATATGATGTCATGGCCAATCTGAGCGGCCACATTCATATCCAGCACATCGAAGATAGTGGCTTGCCAGAAATCTTGACATCTGCTTTACCGGTCTCTCCTCATCACTATGGAATCCTAGAATTTGATGGGAAAACCTTGGATTATCAGGCTAAAATCTTAGATGTTGCTTCTTGGGCAAGGGAGCAGGGCTTGATCGATCAGAACCTACTGGACTTTTCTCAAGCCTCCCGGGCCTTTATAGAACAGGTTTCTGCAAGGAAGCTGGAATCAGAATTGCTTGACAGTCAGTTGACAAGTCTGGAAAGGGAGCTCTTACTTCAAACCTTTGCTCAAATCAATGCGGATTATTTTGCCGGAAGGCAGATTGATCCAGCCAACCATCAACAGGGCCTGTCCCTCATGCAAGAGACTGGTCTGTCCTTTTATCCGACCTATATCGACAGTATCTTGAAATCAGCTGAAAAAGGCCATGAAAGTTTTCAACTAGAGCTCGAATAATGACCTTGGATATGATGGAGAATGTCCTTGAAAACCAAACATAATTCAAAAAAACATGTCATACAATCGTATTTTGAGAAAAAAATAAAAAAGATATCTTCTCTTTAAGAAATTTGTTCGGTTTATTTGCCATTTTGGTTGACAAATCAGTTGAAAATGTTATGATAGATTATCACAAGAATATAGAAAAGAGGCTATTTTTAA
>Ga0208938_1000689_pt1 | contig 23266 bp, 12 predicted proteins | sample AD_UKC125_MetaG_FD_184434 | JGI IMG/M metagenome (GOLD analysis project Ga0208938, IMG submission 184434) | Active sludge microbial communities of municipal wastewater-treating anaerobic digesters from USA - AD_UKC125_MetaG (SPAdes) (version 2) | ecosystem: Engineered > Bioreactor > Anaerobic >...
TGCTGGCTTGGTGCCGCTGCGGCGCCTGGTGTTAGAGTGTCCGACGCATCTGGGGCTGTGGCGCAGTTGGTAGCGCGTCTCGTTCGCAATGAGAAGGTCAGGGGTTCGAATCCCCTCAGCTCCACCCAAAGTGTCTTACGGGAACACGCGACATCGGAAGATGTGGTGTGTTCCCGTTTGGCTTCCTTGCCTTCGTCGCCGCCCGCGTGTGCTTCGCGGAAGATCGTCGCGAAGGGTTCCGCGAGGCGTGGGCGGAGTTGTTCGTCGTCGGTGATGTCGAGACGTGTGTAGAACGCCTGGTTCGCGAGCCGCCGGTCGGCGTCACCGGATTGCGCGTAGGCGCGGCGCGCGTCGGTGAGTAGCCGCAGCGAGTCGTGGAGGAACGCCCGTCCGCCAGTGTGGTGTTCACTGTGCTCGGCCAGGCGGCGGTTCACGTCGGCCAGGCCCGCACGGATGCGGTCTTGGTGCCGTTTCAAGGTGTCGAGGTCGATGGCGTCGGCGAAGTGCGCGGCGAGGAGCTTGTCGGACTCTGATTCGAGGCGTGCGCGGTTCGCTGTCAGGTCAGCGACTTCCTGATCCTGGCCCGCGTTGCGCTTGTCGAACGCCGCATCCACGTCAGATGCCAGCCGCTGATAGGTCGCGTCGCTGATCGTGATGCTCGCATAGGAGTCCGCGACGAGGCGTTCGGCGACAGCGACGGGCACGGCCCGCCTCGTGCAGTTGGTCTTCTTGGCAGCGCGGCCGGAGCAGACGAAGTAGGCGTAGGTGGTGCCGCGTGGGTTGGTGGCGAAGTCGAGCAGCATGCGTGACCCGCAGGTGCCGCAGTGTAGGAGTCCTTTGAGGTGGTGGGCGTGTTGGACGTGGCGGGTCATCTTCGCCGTGCGTGCTTTCAGGAGTGATTGCACTTTGTCGAACAGTTCCGGCTCGACAATCGGGTCGTGTGCGCCGGGGTGCAGTGCGCCCTTGTAGCGGATCACGCCCGCGTAGTACGGGTTCGTCAGCAGCTTGTAGAGCGTGTTCTTCCCCAACGGCTTCGAGGGGCGCTTCGGCGTCGAAACCGTCAACAGCCCCCGTGCGGTCAGCTCGCGCAGGAGACCGGTGACGGAGGTTTCGCCGGTCGCGTAGTGCTCGAATGCCCAGGTGATGAGTGGGGCGCGTTCGGGATCGACCTCGACGGTGCGAATCTCGCGCCCGTTGTCATCGGTGCGGCGCACGTTGAGGTAGCCGATGGGTGCGCGCATCGGGGTGCCGCCCTGCGCGACTTTCTGGGTGAGTCCTTTGGTGACTTCGGTGGCGAGGTTGCGGCTGTAGAACTCGGCAATGCTCGACATGATGCCGTGGACGAGCATCCCGGAGGGCGTCTGATCGATCGACTCCGTAGCCGACACGAGGGTGACCCCGGCGCTCAGGAGTGCTTGGTGGATCGCTACGTCGTCGGCGCGGTTGCGGGCGAGCCTGTCGAGCTTATGCACGATGCAGAACTGCACCCGCGTCGCGGCGATGAACGCCAGCATCTCCTGTAGCCCGTCGCGGTCGGCGGAGCGTGCGGACTCTCCCGCGTCCACGAACTCGCGGACGATTCGCGCGTCCAGTTCGTCGGCCTTGCGATGGTTCGCCTCCCGCTGCGCCGGGATGGAGAAGCCTTCCTCGGTGCCGCCCCGCTCGGCTTGCTCACGGGTGGAGACCCGCAGGTAGGAGACGGCCAGGAGCACCGGCTTGTTCTCCGCGTGATCGTCGGTCGTCGTAAGGGCGGGAGCGGTGGCGGTCATGCGGTGCTCCTTCGTTGGTGCAGCAGCTCGGGTTCTTGTTCGTCTTCTACTCTGCCTCGCACATCTGACATCGGGCTCAGATTCACCGGAGTCGGAAGCCCGTATGGGTCGGGTTGGCCGTCGAGGTGGGCGTCGTAGCGGGTCTGGGTGATGTTCAGCACCCACTCCACGAGCTTCCCCACGTCCGGCTCTGCACGCCGGATCGTGCGGAGCCGGAGCGCTGGATCGCCCACTGCCCCGAGCGCACCCCGACCGTGCGCCGCGCGTGGTCGGCGCTGACGGGTCGGGGCTGGGGTCAGGACACTCACCTCAATCTCATGCGATAGCAGATACGCCATATCAAGGTATCACGCATTTGGCGTAACGGCCATTGTTTGAGATGAATCACAGGTTCCACTACCCTGGAGACATGAGTCAAGACGTGGAGGATGTGCCGCTGCTGGTCGCCTCAGACCTGCCAGCGGGCTGGGCGATGCCCGATCCTCCCGTGATCGCCTCTTCCGCCGAGTCGGTGGCTATTGACGTTGCGCTCAAGTACGACAAGCGGAGATACCCCACGCCGGGGCCGGACGGGGAGCTGAGCGGCTACAACGACGGTCGCGATGGGCGCTGGTTCCTCATCGAGCACGTCCAGTCCTACACGCGCGTGCTGCTGCGCCTCCAGCGCCAGTACCTCATGCACCAGGAACCGATGGGGGAGGTGAGGATCACGGGCATCATCTACCTGCCCGAGCAGGCCGGTGACCCGGTGGCAAGCCCTATGCTCCGAAACCTCCCCACGTCGAGGATCGAGGCGGCGATCAACCGCCGCCAGTTCGCCGTCACCGGAGCGACCCGCTTCGAGGGCGGCACGCTCACCATGCCCTCGGGCCGCATCCTCCACTTCTCTGAGCTGATGAAGCCGCTGGGGAATCCGAAGCGTACCCCGGACTTCTACGAAGTCGTCGCCCTCCAGCACACTCAGCTCGTGGACGAGGACGAGCCGAACCCGACGGCGAAGATGGCGGAGATCAGCCGCGTCCCGCTCTCCACCGCACAAGGCTGGGTCGCCCGCGCCCGCGCCAAGGGCTTGCTGCCTCCTGGACGCCGAGGCCGCGCCGGATAGCCCGACGAAAACGTGTGGCATGACTGATGTTTCCGTGAGGATCGCGACGGCAGCAGACCGCGACTTGCTCGCGAGCGACGCTCGACAACCTGAACTGGAACGGCCCGCGCTTCACCATGCGCGAGGTCGAGCACACCCCGCAGTTTCGCCACTATTACGACAACTGGCCGAGCGGCCAGGATTTCGGCCTCGTCGCCGAGAGCGCCGACAGCATGGCTGTCGCAGCGGTCTGGCTTCGCTACTTCACCGCAGACGACCCCGGCTACGGGTTCGTCGCTGCGACCATCCCGGAGCTGAGCATCTGGGTCGATGCCGAGCACCAGGGCCAAGGCATCGGCGGGCTGCTCCTGCACCAGGTGACTGAGGTAGTCCGATCCCGTGGCGTTCCTGCGATCAGTCTCTCGGTCGAGGACGGCAACCTGCCGTGCGACTCTACAACCGGCACGGGTTCCAACCCGCACTGAACGGCACACCTGGCTGCCTGCTCATAGAACTCTGACGCCACCAACACCCCGTCTTCGCCGCCCGCCCTCGCCTTCCACGCGCACCCTTCCGTCGCCCGACTGCCTCATAACCTCCCAGGTTCTCGCCTCCCTCACAGAGAATGAACGTATCCTAAGTGCCGTAGTTGCTGATACGCTAGATGGTCAGTGAGGCAGACGCTGGGTGGTGGTCGAGATGCATGGCGGCGTGATCCCGTTCCGGGGCACCGGGGCCGATGCGCTGCGCTATGTCGAGGCCGACCGCTCCCGTGCCGACGACTACTACCTGGGCACGGAGACGACCGTGGCGCAGTTCGCGGCGCTTGACGGGTCGGGCGCGGTGACCGCTGAAGTGGCGCTTGACCCTGCGGGGTATGCGGGGTGGGTGGATTGGGTGAATCCGCTCACGGGTGAGTCGATGGGGAGGCCCAGGGGTGCGGGGTCGGATCGGAAGTCGTCGCCTCGGTTTATGGAAATGGTGATCAATACACCCAAGAGCTTGTCGATTGCCGCCGCTTTGCACCCGGAGGTCTCCGACGCTCTCGATGCCGCCCAGCAGGACGCACTGGCGGAGATTCGGCGTTGGCTCGCCCAGCACTCCGTGACTCGTGTTGGCCCGCTGGGTGAGCAGGAGGTCGTACCCGTCGAGCAGATGCATGTCGTCGGCATCAGCCACAGGACGAGTCGTGCGGGTGATCCGCACCGGCACATTCACATGCAGATCGGCACCCGCGTTTTCGCGGCCGGGAAATGGCGCGGCTTGTTCACCGCCGCCCTGTTCAAGCAGCAGGGCACGATCCGCGCCCTCGGCACGGCTGTGATCGCCGCCAGCCCCGAGCTTGCCGCTGTGCTCGACCGGCATGGCCTCACCCTCGACCCCGCCACGGGCGAAGTGGCCGAGTTGAAGCCGTTCAACATGGTCATGTCGAAGCGTGGCGAGAAAATACGGATGAATCTCGAACGCCTCGAATCCGACTGGGATGAAGCGCACCCCGGCGAAAGCATGGGGCCAGTCGTCGCCACCCGCCTCCGAGGCGAGGCATGGGCGCACGAGCGGCCCGCGAAGAAGCCCACCACCCTGGCCGAGGAAACCGGATGGGTAACGGAGCTGCGCGAAGCCGGATACGACCCCGCAACGCTGCAACGCCCCGCGCCGCGCGCATCGGTGGGCCTGGATGATCTGAGCGTGCAAGAGGTTGCCTCCCGAACGCTCGACCGTTGCGCCGCTGCTGCATCCGCGTGGACGGCGCACACCGTGACCGAGCACGCAACAAGGATCATGACCGAGTACGGCATCCGCGCATCCCCTGCCGAAATACGCGAGTTCATCACTGCGGCGTCGCGGTTGGCGTTGGAGGATTGCTTCTCGATCCTCCCACCGGACAAGCCTGCGCTGGAGCATGTGGCGCATCTGACGAGCGTGCGCGTCATGCAGGCCGAGGCTGAGCTACGTGACCTCCTCACCGCCCGCGTACCCGAAACGGAGCCGGCGCTGCCGGACCTGCAACAGCTGGCGCAGGCCGCCGGCCTCGACACGGGCCAGACCGAGGCCGCCGCAGCCCTCGCCTCCACCGACCCGCTGGTGATCGTGGAGGGCGCGGCAGGCAGCGGGAAGACAACCATGCTCGCCACCGCCATCACCGCCGCCGAAAGGGAAGGACGTTCGGTGCGGGTGGTTGCGCCGACGAAGAAGGCCGCCGACGTCGCCCACCAGACCCTCGACGTCGCGGCCGATTCCGTGGCCGCGCTCGTCCACGCCCACGGCTACAGGTGGAATACCGACGGGGTATGGACGCGCCTCGCGCCCGGCGACCTTGACCCCGAGACGGGCCGTGCCTACACCGGCCCGACCGAGGCGGCACGACTCCGGGCCGGGGAGCGGATCGTGGTGGACGAGGCCGGGATGCTTGACCAAGACAGCGCCCTGGCCCTGTTCACCGTCGCCGAGCACGGCGCAACGCTCGCGCTCGTCGGTGACCGGGGGCAACTGTCCGCCGTGGGTCGGGGCGGAGTGCTCGACATGGCCGCGCAGATTCGGGGCCGCACTATCGACATGAACGAGGTGCATCGCTTCACCGACCCGGCCTACGCCGACGTCACTATGCGGTTGCGTGACCGCGAGGACCCCGGCGCGGTCTTCGACCGACTCTGCGCCCTCGGTCTGATCTGCTTGCACGCCGACACCGAGCACCTGCAAGAGCACATCGCCCGGCACCGGAACGATAGGGAGGCGGTAACGGTCGCCACGAACGACGAGGCCACCCGCCTGAACGTCCGCATCCGCGACGAGCGCGTGCAAGCCGGGGCCGTAGACGCCGAGACGACCGCCAACGGATCGGACGGCCTCCCCATCGGGTGCGGCGACCTGATCCAGACGCGCAAGAACGACACCGGCCTGGGTGTGGCGAACCGGCAACTGTGGGTCGTGCAATACGTCGCCGACGACGGGGCGCTGTGGGCGGTCGAAGCAGGCAGCGACAGGAAACGCGAGCGCACCGTGCGCCTGCCCGCCGCCTACGTCACCGAGCACGCGCACCTTGCCTACGCCTCGACCGCCTATGGCGTGCAGGGCATCACCGCTACGGGGTCGCACACGATCCTCACCGACGCCATGAGCGGGGCCGCGGTCTACGTCGGCATGACCCGTGGCACCGACGAGAACGTGCTGCATGTCATCGCCGAGAATCCGGCCGAGGCCCGGCAGCAGTTCATCGACGCGGTAAAGCGCGACCGCGCCGACCGAGGACTCTCCGACGCCACCCAACAAGCGGCAGAAGCGGTGCGCGGCTTGGTCGACGACGGCCCCGTGCAGATCGTCACCACCGAGATAGCCGCACTCACCCAGCAGGCCGAACACGCCGAACAGCGAGCAGCACTGTGGCGACAGGCCGCCGAAGCGCTGACAGAGCTGTATGCGCAGCAGCGCGAGGAACGCGACCAAACAACACGGAATGCAGACAGCGCAGCCCGGCAGTTGGAGCGGGTGCGGAGCGAGGTCGCCGCCCCGCTCACCGAGCAGGCATCGGCGGCGCTGGCCGAATGGCAGAACGCCGACACCGCGCAGCGAGCCGCCCGCGAGCGTCTGCGCGTAGTCGGCAGGTTCGGCAAGCGCCGCGCCACCCGAGAGCACCACACCGCACAAACCATCGCCCATGACGCAGCACAGCGACTGACGAGCGCGTGGGGCGAGCCGCCCAGGTGGAACGAGAACGAGACTGCGTGGGTTGAGCGAGTCACCAGGCTCCGGGTCGACACCGACCTGCGTGTCATCGAGGCAACCGAGCAGCATGAAGCCGCAGCGAACGCCGTGCGCAGCACGCTGCAGCCCGACGACCGGCCGCGCCTGCGCATCTACGCTCGCGTCTTCGGCATCGAGGCAGTGATGAGTAACCGGGCCGCTTACGTCGCTGCCCGCCCCCACGCGAATGCTGAGAACGCGACCCGCACCGCGCATCGGGCACGTGCCGAAGTCGAGACGCTACGCGCTCTCACTCCCGCCGAGGCAGTACACCGGATCGAGCAGACCCGTGCAGCCGAGCAAGTCGCACGCGAGGCCGCCGACCGTGCCCTGAATGAGCGCCAACGACAGCTCGCTTCTCGATCCCGCATACGCGACAGCGACCCGATCTACGGCGGGCCATCCCTGAGCCGATGATCCCAATGCCAAGATCCGGAAGTCGGTGAGTCAGGAGATCGGATCGAGCTTGCGGCAGGTCGTGCACGATCAGTTCGCAGTTGCCGTAGCCGCGCGCAGTTCCTCGGGTAGCAAGTCCTCGTACTCCGACCGCACATACTGGAGGCCCTCTGTGATTGACGGGTCGTGTTCGAGGGCGTTCGTCATGAACTCCAACCGACGCTTGTTCTCGTCGATCACGTCCCGCCACCGACGAACGTAGGCGCGCACAAGAGGTCGGCCTTGCTCCTTCTGGGGCTCGAAGAACAGGCCGATCTCGAAGTCATCGCCCTTGATGCGTCGACGTACGAGGTCGTCGTAGTCGGTGACGACCAGAATGAGGTCCCAGCTCGTTCGGTCGCCAGTGAAGGCTGCGGTGGACAGAATCGCATTCGCGTAGTCCTCGACCTGGTCGAGTTCCTTGCGCGACGCGGTGATGTCCGGTGCTTTCAGCTCCACAACGAGGTGCCTGATCCGGTCGTGCTCCTTGTTCTTGGCGGCAAGGTGGAGGTCGGTTCGGCCTGTCTTGCCGTCCCAGCGACGAACCGTCTCGACATCCTTCGTCGGCAGGCCGTCGAGCTTGAGGTGATTGCGCAGGAGTTCTGTCAAGCTTCGCTCGGTGCTCATGAGGTGGTACGACTCGCCGAAGACCCATAGCTCGTGTTCGAGCACCTTGTGGAGGTGGTCACGTTCACCCACTTTCCCGGAGTCATCTGGATCGAAGAGCAGATGCTCCATCGCAACCAGGAACTTGTGGCGGCTCGCGACGACGTTGGCAGAACGGATGATCGCGGACAGCGTGGTTTCGCTGAGCAATTTCGTGAGGGTGTCGCGGTCGGCTTCGTTGAGGGCGACGACCTCGTGCAAGATCGTTGTCAGCTTCCCCGGATCGTGACGAATCGCGTCGCGAAGGAGCTCGAGCGTCAACTGCGCTTGCTTCTTGGTCTTCGAGATGTGGGGAACGAGTGTGCCGGAAACCACATCGAACACGGCCCGCTCTGCGCGCTCCGTCTCGTTCGCTGGCTCGCTCTTGTATGGGTACACCCCCGTTTCCTTCCAGTGCTCGACCTGCTCCCGACGTCGTTCGCGACGACGCGCGTTGAAGTGATCGCGGATTGCCTCCCTTGCAGCCGTCCATAGTTCCCCGACGGCGTCGGGTGCCATGTCGCCGAGCCCGAGCGCAGCGAGCTCATCGATGCCGAGCTTGTCCCATGTCACGTAAGCGGAGTAGGTGAACTGGTTCTCGAAGGCGGTACCGGAGGTCTCGAACGGGAAATGGTCTGCATCAGGACCGAAGGAGACGGCTCGATGCTTGCCCGAGCGCCACTCGATGATCCGCAGGATGGCTTCGTTCTCTCCGTTGTCTCCGAATGGAAGCGGCGATGTCGTGTCATTGACCACTTCTTGCGATGGGTCGAGCGCGGAACCGTCGTAAGTGATCGTCAGCGACTGGTCGTTGAGGAGGAGCGGGGCGAAGTGCGATCGCAGGGTCGGGAGCACGTCGTCTGCTTCGAGCGCGCTCAGCGATCGCTGTTCGTCGTTGTGCGCCGTGACGACTGTGCCGGTTGAGGCTGCGGTTGAAGGTGTGGCGTTCCAGCGGAACCGGTCGCGGTTGCTCCGGCTGCCGGTGATCGTGATCTGTTCGCGCTGCCCGATCGTGTTGTCGCTGATGCTGACCCAGCTCACGCGAGAGCCAAGTGCGAAGGCGCGTAGTCTTCCCTCGCCGAGCTTGCCGTGAAGGTACCTCTTGCCGTTCTTGGACTTCTCGCTCAACGATTTCCAGGAGCCCCCGATGCGGCCGAACGTCGAGGCCACCTCGTCGGAGCTGATGCCGTGTCCGTCGTCTTCGACGCGCACCTGATCGATGGCATCCATCGAGCTGCGCTCCATCGTGATGACGACGGTCGTCGCCTCGGCGTCGACTGCGTTCCAGATCAGCTCGATGATCGCGCGTACGGGGTCGCCCTCGTGAGCGAGACGTGCGACGTGGTCGTCGCTGGCGGTGAGCACGAGGTCTTCCATGAGGCAAGGCTACGGAAGAACACCGACAACCACCCGTCTCCACGCCACACTCAGCCGAGTTCTTCCGTGTAGACCGGAGTTACCCCGAGTAGGATCGGATCAAACCGTTCATACCCGGTCGATCCCCCCTGGAGGACTTGAGTGCCTGAGCCTTGGCTGTCTGCGGACGACATCGCCGCCCACCTCGGGGTCACCAAAGACACCGTCTACACCTGGATCGCTGAGAAGGACATGCCAGCTCACAAGGTCGGACGCCTCTGGAAGTTCCAAGCCAGCGAGATCGACGAGTGGGTGCGCCGAGGTGGTGCTGCTGCACGCGACGATACGGAGCCCGACTGAGTAGAACGGCTCCGGCCCGGCAGGAATGTCGGAGCCCGAACGTATCCTGATCGACTGCCCTGAGACTGGAAGGAGGTGCCCGTGAGTGAGACGACCGAGACATCCGTGAGTCTCGCGACGTTGCGCGCGGGACAGCGCCTCCGCGGCCTGGTGCCGGGGCAGACCGTCACGCTGATCGCCATCGACCCGATCGACGCTGGCCTGTTCGAGGTCTTCTACCGTGACGATTCCGGTCGCAGCGGTGCCCGCGCGATCACTGATGCTGACGCGGCGCAGTTTGAGATCGCAGGTGACTTCGACTCCGCTCCCGCCTACGATGCCGATCCGGACGAGTTCCGGCTCGCAGCCGAGGCGCTGCGGATCAAGTACGCCGCGCTGTATGACCCGATGGCCGCAGTCAACAGCTCGGACGTTGACCCACTGCCGCACCAGATTCGCGCGGTCTACGAGGAGCTGCTGCCGCGCATCCCGCTGCGCTTCCTGCTGGCCGACGACCCCGGCGCAGGCAAGACGATCATGGCCGGGCTGTACCTGAAGGAACTGATCCTGCGCTCGGACTGCGAACGCGCGATCATCGTCGCTCCCGGCGGGCTCGTAGAGCAGTGGCGCGAGGAACTCAGCCAGAAGTTCGACCTGCGCTTCGAAATCTTCAGCCGCCAGATGGTCGATGACGCCCAGGGCCGCAACGTCTTCGCCGAGCACCCATTCCTGATCGCCCGCATGGACCAGCTCTCCCGCAGCGAAGACCTGACCGAGCAACTCGGCGAGGTCACCTGGGATGTGGCCGTCGTTGACGAGGCCCACCGCATGTCTGCCCACTACTCGTCCTGGGCGGGCGAGGTCGATGAAACCAAGCGCTTCAAACTCGGCCGCCTGCTGTCAGAGACCGCACACAACTTCCTGCTGATGACCGCGACCCCGCACGCGGGGAAGGAAGAGGACTTCCAACTGTTCATGTCGCTGCTGGACCGCGACCGCTTCGAGGGCCAGTACCGGCAAGGCGTGCACCGTACCGACACCCACGGCCTGATGCGCCGCATGGTGAAAGAAGACCTGCTCACCTTCGAGGGCAAGCCACTGTTCCCCGAACGCAAGGCCTACACCGTCGAGTACGAGCTGAGCCCCGCCGAGCGAGACCTCTACGAACAGGTCACCAACTACGTCCGCACCGAGATGGGGCGTGCTGAGCGGATCGCCCAGGCCGGGGACAAGAAGCGCGGCAACAACGTCGGGTTCGCGCTCACCGTGCTGCAACGCCGCCTCGCCTCCAGCCCCGAAGCGATCCTGCGATCCCTGGAACGACGCCAGCAGCGCCTCGACACGAAACTGCGCGACATGCAGCGCATCACCGACGACGCACGCTTCAGCACCTCTATCGCCTCACACATCGACGAATGGACCACGGGCAAGACCGCGCTCGATTTCGGAAGCGACGCACTACCCGCGTTTTCGGTCGACGACTTCGAGGACTTCGACGAGGAAACGACCGACGAGGAACGCGCCCAGTTCGAGGAACAGGCAGACCAGGTTGTCGATCTCGCCACGGCCGCGCAGACGATCCCCGAGCTGCGGGCAGAGATCGCGATCCTCGAAGACCTCATCAAAGTAGCCCGGCGCGTCCGGCTGCAAGACGATGACAAGAAGTGGGTGCAGCTGCGCACCATCCTCGACGAGCAGCTCCTGACCCACGACGGCTCCGGCGATGCTCGCAAGATCATCATCTTCACCGAGCACCGCGACACCCTTGACTACCTGCAAGCCAAGATCACCGCTCAGTTCGGCCGCGCCGATTCGGTCATCACCATCCACGGTGGCACCCGACGCGAAGACCGCAAGCTCGCCCGCGAACGCTTCACCCACAACCCCGACACCGTGGTCCTGCTGGCCACGGACGCCGCCGGGGAAGGTCTGAACCTTCAACGTGCGCACCTGATGGTGAACTACGACCTGCCGTGGAACCCGAACCGCATCGAGCAGCGCTTCGGCCGCATCCACCGCATCGGCCAGCGCGAGGTCTGCCACCTGTGGAACATGGTCGCCAAAGACACCCGCGAAGGCGACGTGTTCACACGGCTGCTGGCGAAGATCGACCAGATGTCGATCGCCTACAACGGCAATCTGTTCAACGTGCTCGGCGACGCCGATGCCTTCCAGGAGCGTTCGCTGCGTGACCTGTTGATCGAGGCAATCCGCTACGGCAACCAGCCCCAGGTCAAGACCAAGCTCGATCGGATCATCGACGCCGGCGTCTCCCACGGCCTCGACGAGATGCTCGCCGAGCGCGCGCTCCACCCCGAGATGTTCTCCGCCCTCAACCTCGACGAGGTGCGGGCACGGATGGAAAGGGCCCGCGAACGACGCCTCCAGCCCGGCTATATTGCAGCCTTCTTTCTCCCCGCGCTCACACGGCTCGGCGGGCGCATCCGCAAACGGGAGAACGGACGCTATGAGATCACCCGTGTCCCGGCCCGCGTCATCGACACCGCGCGTCGCCTCAACCGATGGGCACCCGTCGCCCAGCAATACGAGCGCATCACCTTCGAACTCTCACGCATGCACCCCGACGGCCTCGCCGACGCCTCCCTCATCGCACCGGGCCACCCGCTGCTGCACGCCGTGATCGAGGCAACCATCGACGACCTCGGCCCCACTCTCAAGCAAGGCACGGTGCTGGTCGATCGGCGCACCAAGCAGACAGATGCGCCGATGCTGATGTTCAGCGTCGAGCAGCGCATCGAGAACACCGCAGACGACGCTGACACCGTCTCTCACCACTTCGACTACCCGCTTGTCGAACAAGACGGCACCGTCACCGTCTCCGCAGCACCCCCGTACCTCGACTACGACCGCCCCGACTCGACCGAGACCGAAGCCATCGCTGAGATCGCGGGCGGCGACTGGGCGCGGCAGAACCACGAGAAGCTCGTGCGCTCTTGGGCCTACCGTGAAGGGCTCCAGCCCCGCATGGACGAGATCAAGACCCGCCTCGACATCGAGACCGCGCGCACCCGGGCACAGGTGAAGGATCGCCTGTTGGCCGAGATCAACCACTGGGATCGCGAACACAACCGCCTCGAAGCCCTCGAACGAGGAGGCACCGTCGGCAGGCTCCGCGCGGAGACCGCTCTCGTTCGCGCTCGCCAACTCGATGAGCGGCTGAATCACCGGCTCGAACAGCTCGATGAGGCCGCCAACCTTGTCGCCGTACCTGCCGTGATCCGCGGTGCCGCTCTCGTCGTCCCCAGTGCACTCCTCGCGACCGGTGCCGAGCCTAAAGCACAGACCTTCGCACGTCAGACCGAGGAAGTCGAGCGTCGAGCCGTCGAAGCTGTGCTTGCTGCCGAGCGAGTACTCGGACGGGAACCGGTCGAGATGCCGCGCAACAACCCCGGCTACGACATCCAGTCCACCGACCAGAGCGGCTTCGTCCACTACATCGAGGTCAAGGGACGCATCGAAGGCTCCGACACCTTCACCATCACCACGAACGAGATCACCTTCGCCCAGACCCAAGGCGACCGTCACCGGCTCGCCCTGGTCGAGGTCTCGACCAGTGGTGCCGCCAACGACCAGTTGCGTTACGTGAGCGACGCCTTTACCCACCTTGAGCCATCCGCGACCACCCGTTCCTACAACGAGGTCTGGCGGGATTACTGGGAACGCGGAGGACCACCGCGATGACCCACACCAGCGACAACCAGACCAACGCCAGCGAGAGAAGTACAGTGACCACAGCGCCCAAGAAGAAGCTCATCGAAGTCTCGATGCCGCTCGAAGCGATCAACGCGGAGTCGGTCCGAGAGAAGTCAATCCGATCAGGGCATCCCTTCCCCTTGCACATTTGGTGGTCGCGCAAACCGCTTGCCACAGCCCGGGCCGTACTGTTTGCGCAGCTTGTCGACGACCCGTCCTCCAGACCTGACCTGTTTCCCACTGTCGAGGCGCAAGACGCCGAGCGTTTGCGACTTCATACGATGATAGAGAGTCTCGTCCGCTGGGAGAACCGAAACGATGAGCATCTCTGGGCGGCGGCACGGAAGGAGATTCGCAGGTCCAACCCCGACGGTGTTCCAACTGTTCTCGATCCTTTCTCAGGCGGCGGGTCGATCCCACTCGAGGCTCAAAGACTTGGTATTGGTGCCTCGTCGAGTGACTTGAACCCTGTCGCCGTCCTAATCGAGCGCGCACTGCTGCAGCTTCCGCATCTTTTTGTGGACCAGCCGCCCATTCATCCAGAGGCAGGTTCAAGTCTGGCGGGCTATTCAGCAGCGCGGGGTTTGGCTGAGGACGTCAGGCAATACGGTCGGGACTTTCGAGATGCAGCTCGGAGAAGGCTGGACGCGCTGTACCCGCCAGTCTCCTGGCCGGGAGGTGGAACCGCGGAACCGATTGCTTGGAAGTGGGCGAGAACGGTTCGAAGCCCCAATCCGGCGAATCCGGTCGAGGTTCCACTGGTGAACTCATGGTGGCTTTCAACCAAGAAAGGAAAAGAGGTCTGGGTCGAGCCGATTGTCGAGGGCGATTCGATCCGCTATCGCTTGAGGCGGGACAACACTGGACCGAAGAAGCAGGAGGATGGCACCGTTGGGCGTAGCGGGGCGTTCTCGATCGCGGACGGTACGCCGATTAGCCTTGACTACATCCGGGCTGAGGCTCGGGCGGGCCGAATGGGGTATCACCTACTCGCGGTTGTCGTAAAGTCCCCTGGCGGACGGGGCCGAGAGTATGTCGAGGCCCAGTCGCAGCAGACTGAGTCCTTAAGGCTCGCTAGATCGAAGGATGCGCCGCTCGGGCAGACTCCTGAGAAGGGCCTCGGAATTAATATTCAAGCGTATGGCTTGTTCGAGTGGGCAGACTTGTTCCTGCCTCGTCAGCTTGAAGTGATGGTGCAGTTGACTCACCTGGTTGAGGAGACTCGCCAGACCGCCTTCAAGGACGCACTCGCTGCGGGTCTTCCCGAAGGACTACCGCTGAGTGAGGGCGGCTGCCATGCGCGTGCCTATTCGGACGCAATCGCGACCTATTTGGCACTTGGGGTGAGCCGGACCGCTGACCTCGGTAACTCTCTCGCAACGTGGTCAAATAGCCGCGACCAGACTCGAAACCTGTTCTCGAAACAGGCCATTCAGATCGCTTGGGACTTTGTGGAGGTCTACCCCTTCGCGGGCGCCTCGGGAGACGTTGGTGTTGCCCTCGACACCATCGCTAACGCCATTGAGCAACTACCGGTCGCTGATGTTGCGCATGTCGCGGCGGCCGATGCGTCGTCACTCGACTACAGGAACGTGGTGGTATCGACCGATCCTCCCTACTACGACTATGTGGGCTATGCCGATTTGGCGGACTTCTTCTATGTCTGGCTCCGTCGTGCTCTCGTCGGTCTTGACTTGCCTGAACTCGCCACGGTCCAAACTCCTAAGCAGGATGAACTCGTCGCGAACCCTCATCGCTGGAACGGAAAATCTAGGGCAGAGTCGGTATTTACGTCCGGGTTTGAGCGAGTTTTCGAAAAGATCCGATCCGGAGCGCGCGATGACCTACCGATGACGGTCTACTACGCATATAAACAGCAAGATTCAACCAGTGGTGGTTCAGGCGCAGGGGGCTGGTACACCATCCTCCAGGCGATCATCGGTTCTGGTTGGGAGATCACTGCTACATGGCCGATGCGAAGCGAGCGAGCGGGACGGACCCGCGATATCGGGAGCAACGCCCTCGCATCATCAATTGTGCTTGCCTGCCGAGTTCGGCCTGTCGCTGCACCAACTTCAACACGACGCGCCTTCGTCGCGACGCTAAAGAGTGAGCTTCCGGAAGCACTGCGCAAGCTCATGCTCGGAGCGATTGCTCCTGTAGACCTCGCCCAAGCAGCGATCGGCCCAGGCATCTCGGTCTTTTCGCGTTACTCCCGGGTGCGCGAGGCTGACGGATCGGACATGAACGTCCGTGATGCGTTGATTTTGATCAATCAGACGCTCGACGAAGTTCTGGGTGAGCATGAATCGGATTTCGATCCGGATACGCGGTTCGCGGTGAAGTGGTATCGACAATTCGGATGGGCTCAGGAGAGTTCTGGAATCGCCGACCAGTTGGCTCGTTCCTCCGATACGTCGGTCGGCGGTCTGGAACGCGGAGGCATCTTCGAGGCGCAGGGCGGAAAAGCTCGGCTTCTTTCGCCCTCCCAGCTGGAAGGCCAATGGGATGCTGCAGCTGACCTGCGCGTCAGCGTATGGGAGGCGACAGTTCGACTCGCGGCCGTGATGGCCAAGGACGGTGCCGACAAGGTGGCGGAGTTACTGCCGTCGGTGCAGACCCGTGTGAACCTGGATGCGGTGAAAGAGCTGGGCTTCCTGCTGTTCCACGAAGCGGAGAAGAAGAAGGACACGAAGGACGCCATCCTCTTCAACGGCTTGGTGAGCGCATGGGGTGACGTGAACGAGCAGGCGCGCAAGTACGCATCGACGCCGCGCTCTTCGCAGCAGGCGTTCGACTTCGACGAGGACGAGGATTAGGTCATGCCTCGCAACCGAGATCAGGCCCAGGGTGGTGCCGCAGTGACGCGTCACTCTGGCGCGGACCTGACTCCGTTCCGGGCCATCGCGGAGTCGGTCAGCGCTGAGGGTGGCGAACTCGTGGAGCAGGTGTCGGCTCTGATCGACCAGGCGCAGGCGTTCGCGGCGGCGCAGGTGAACGCGACCTTGACGTTGCGGAACTGGTATATCGGTCGATTGATCGACGTGGCCGTGCTGCGCGAGGGACGCGCCGGGCACGACCAGGAACTTGTTGCGTCGCTGGCGCAACAACTGACCGCGCGGTACGGGCGAGGCTACGATCGGACGAACCTGTATCGGATGGTGCGGTTCTCTCAGCAGTTCACCGAGCCCGAACTTGTTGCGTCACTCGCGCAACAAGTTAGTTGGACCCACTTCCGCGAGCTGCTTCCGCTCGCAACCGACGACGCACGAGCCTTCTACGTGAGGGAGATCATCGACCGTCACCTCAGCGTCCGTGACCTGCGCTATGCCATCTCCCGCAAGGCGTTCGAGCGCCGTGAGATCGCGGACTCGCAGATTCCCGAGGGCTCGGCAGTCCCGCTGGATGCCTTCCGCGACCCGGTGCTGCTGGACATGCTGGGGCTGGCCGACACCTTCTTGGAGCGCGACCTCGAAGCGGCTCTGCGGCACGACATGGAGGCGTTCCTGTTGGAGGTTGGTCGCGGGTGGGCGTTCGTCGAACGCCAGAAGCGAATGACCTTCGACGGCGATGACTACTACCTCGACCTGCTGTTCTATTCCCGTCCACTGCGTCGGCTGATCGCGGTGGAGTTGAAGGTCGGCAAGTTCAAGCCGAGCTACCAGGGGCAGATGAACTTCTACCTGAAGTGGCTGGACCGGCACGAACGCCAGGCAGACGAGAACCCGCCCATCGGCCTCATCCTGTGTACCGAGGCGAGCCGTGACCAGATCGAGCTGCTCGAACTGCACAAGGACGGGATCGTAGTCGCCGAATACTGGACGACCCTACCTCCGAAGGCGGAGCTCCAGGCCCGTATCCAAGCGGTCTACCGGGAGGCACAGGAGCGGATCGCCCGTAGGCAGCTCACCGCAGCGGCGGAAGAAGACATTGATGAGTAGGGACTGGCCGGCACTGGATACAGCCTCGTCGGCAGTAAGTAGTGGGTTCTAGGAGACAACGATGGCGATGAACAACCGAGATCGAGTGGGCAAGGCTTTCGACCTGCTCTCCGAGGGGCTCCTGGACGAGGTCGATGAGGTCATGACGCGGGCCTACAAGACTGCTGACTGGCCGGCCGCGTGGGCGAAGGAGGATGCCCAGCGCCGGGGCGGGCCGCTGCGCACGCTGACCAAGCACGATGTACAGGTGCAGCTCCGCGCGATCACCGAGCAGGGCTATCACTTCAAGGACGTGCTCTCCCGCGCCCAGCAAGGCTTCGCATCCGAGCTGCGCGAGACCCGGAACCTGTGGGCGCACAACGAGCCCTTCAGCTCCGATGACGCATCGCGTGCGCTCGACACGATTGAGCGTCTGCTGCACGCGGTCGGTGCGGTCGATTCTGCAGAGGACGTACGGAAGCTGCGCGTCGATCTCCAGCGCACGGTGTTCGAGGATCAGACCCGCAAGCAGGTGAAGCGTACGAAGGTGTCACTCGAACCTGGCTCCGGGCTGCGTCCGTGGCGTGAGGTGATCCGGCCCCACGATGACGTGGCGCGCGGCGCGTTCACGGCCTCGGAGTTTGCGGCCGACCTTCACCTTGTCCACACGGGTCAAGCGACGAGCCCCGAGTACGGCGATCCGGTCGAGTTCTTCACTCGCACCTACCTCACCGAGGGCTTGCGCGACCTGCTGTCGCGGGCGCTGCGACGCCTGAACGGGGAAGCCGGCGCGAGCCCGGTGGTGAACCTTCAGACCAACTTCGGTGGCGGCAAGACCCACTCGATGCTGGCGCTGTACCACCTGTTCAGCGGCACTCCGGTCAAGGACTTCCCGCAGGAGCTTCAGGAACTCATCGCCGCGAACGGCAACCCCGACCTCGGCGCGCTCGATGTCCGAAGGGTCGCGCTCGTCGGCACCTACCTGAAGGCCGGCTCGCCGATCATCAAGGACGACGGTACCGAGGTTCGCACGCTCTGGGGTGAACTCGCCTGGCAGCTCGGCGGGCGTGAAGCCTACGACCTGATCGCCGAGGACGATCGCGCTGGCACCAACCCCGGTGAAGCGTTGCGCACTCTGATAGTGCGCTACTCGCCGTCGCTGATCCTGATCGACGAGTGGGTGGCGTACGCCCGCCAGCTCGTCACGGACAAGGAACTCCCGTCCGGCTCATTCGAGACGCAGTTCACCTTCGCGCAGTCCCTGACCGAGATCGTGCGCTCCGTGCCTGGCGTGATGCTCGTGGTCTCGATCCCGGCCTCCGACACCGGCACCGAAGGACGCGGCAGCGACATTGAGATTGGTGGCGCGAACGGCCAGCTCGCGCTCGAGCGCCTCCAGAACGTGATCCGCCGTGTCGCCGACCAGTGGCGGCCGTCGAGCAAGGACGAGTCGTTTGAGATCGTCCGCCGCCGTCTGTTCCAGGCTCCGAACGCCGAAGGGCTCACGACCATCTCGGCTGTGGCGCGCAGTTTCACGAACCTGTACCGCAACAACACCGCGCTGTTTCCGCGCGATGCGGCGTCGCCGAACGACGACTACGAGAAGCGCATCCGCGCGTCCTACCCTCTGCACCCCGAACTGCTGGATCGCTTGTATGAGGATTGGTCGACGCTGGAGCGGTTCCAGCGCACCCGTGGTGTTCTGAAGCTCGTCTCGTCGATCGTGCACGAGTTGTGGGCATCGAACGACGCCTCGCCGCTGATCCTGCCCGGCAACGTGCCACTGGATGCGACGACTGTGAACACGGACCTGACGCAGTACCTCGAAGATCAGTGGAAGCCGATCATCGACTCCGACATCGACGGCCCCGGCTCGACCGCGCAGCAGATCGACCTGGACCGCCCGAATCTCGGCCAGCGGTTCGTCACCCAGCGCATCGCCCGCACGATCTTCATGGGCGCGGCCCCCAGGATCAAGAGCAGCCGCAAGGGGCTCGACAAGCAGTACCTCTGGCTCGGCACCGCCGTCCCTGGCGACACGCTCGGGAACTTCGGCAGCGCCGTGGAACTGCTCGCGCAGCGCTCGACCTACTTCTACGAGGAGCAGGGCCACTACTGGTTCGACACGCAGCCCTCGGTCACCAAGACCGCGAACGACTATGCCGAGCGTCTCCGTGAGGATGTCGAGACGGTGTGGAACGAGATCACCCGCCGTCTTCAAGGAGAAGAGCGTGTGCGCGGTGTGTTCGATCGTGTTCACATCGCGCCGTCGTCGTCCGCCGACATCCCGGACCTTGAAGACACGCGCCTGGTGATCGGACACCCGCGTCACGCCCGTCGCAAGCAGGACGGCGCCGATTCGGCGGTGCACGCCTGGGTCCGTGACGCTATCGAGAGCAAGGGCGCGAGCCAGCGCATCCATCGCAACACGCTGATCTTCCTGATGGCGGACAAGAGCGAGTTGGAGAGTCTCGAAGCTGCGACCCGCAGCTACCTCGGGTGGAAGCGGGTCCAGGCCACCAGCGACAGCCTCAACCTGTCGGCCCAGCAGCGAAAGCAGACCGACGACTGGGTCTCCCGGCTCGATCAGACCGTCTCTGACCGCATCCGCGACACTTTCGTCTGGGCGGTCTACCCCGAGCAGTTCGATCCGACCAAGCCATTCGAGCTCGTTGCCGACAGGGTGCCCGACTCTGGCGGACGGTCGCTGGCCGAGCGTGTCAGCGCCAAGCTCGGCCGAGAGGATCAGCTCGTCACCGACTTCGGTGCGCCCATCCTCGGCTCGACACTGCACAACGAACTCGGTGCCCTGTGGCGTGATGCCGGTGAGATCACCGTCGGAGAGTTGTGGGGCTATTTCACCCGCTACACCTACCTGCCCCGGCTCGTCCGACGCGAAGTGCTCGATAACGCCATCGAGCAGTCGCTCTCAGCAGTGCTCGTCGACAACGAACGGTTCGCTATCGCATCAGGCAAGGATGCCGAGACCGGTCGCTACCGTAGCCTGCTCGTGGCACCGAACCCGAACACACGGATTCAGGTCACCGACAGCACCCTGCTCATCGAAACCGAGCGCGCCCAGAAGCAGGCCGAGGCTGACCGGATCGCAGCTATACGTGAGGCTGCGATGAACGCCTCCACAGCTGACGGCGACTCCGCTCCCGTCGGGCCGGTTGACTTCGTGTGGACGGGTAGCTCGTCCGCCGAGGGCGATGAGCCGTCCGAGGCCGAGTCTGCGCTGGAGGCAGTCCTTGCCCGGTTCTTCGGATCGGTGAAGATCGACTCCGACCGTTACGCCCGCGACATCGGCAACGTGACCCGCGAGGTGATCGACCGCCTTGCAGGGGCGGGTGCGCGGCTCGACATCACCATCGACATCCAGGCCACCAAGCCCGGGGGCTTCGACGAATCCGAAGTCCGCACCATCGGCGAGAACGCCCGCGTCCTCAAGTTCGACCCCAGCTCCGGCTTCGAGAAGAGCTGAGGGTAGCGGTGGCGCGATTCGGAAACGATCAGACGAACATCGGTCGCCTCGATGTCCGCACGGTGGACGAAGGTGGTCGAGTTGAGGCCTTCTTCGTTCCGACCGAGCTACCACATGAAGAGTCGTCGGCACACCGGCGCTTGGCTGAAGGTGTGAAGCTCGTGGAGTTCGACGCCACTACGGGCATCCTGAAGATTCACCCCGTCAACACCCTCTCAAACCACAGCGAGTACCTTGGCCCGAAGTACGAGCAGGTGCGGACCCTTTCCCTGGAAACGTCGTTGCTGGATGAGTACTTCGAGGGATCCGACCTGGAGTCAATCTTTGAGACGCTACCGCCCGGATTCGTCAAGGACTTCGCCTACGGGCTCGGGTTGCTCAAGGACTGCAATCGGCTGATTCGGTTGATCGAGACCAACACTCCCTGCACAGAGATCATCTTCACTGATGGCAACAATGCCGCAATCAACGGGACAGGGTTCCACCTCGGCCTATCGCGGTTCGCCGCGATCTGGGCCGAGATCGGTCGGATCAATGACCGGGGAAATCGTGCGGCGGGTCGAGTGAAGGACGTATTCGTACACAACAACCTCGCCGCGACACTTGGTCTCGCCAGCGCGGACTTCTCGCTTGGGCGGCACCCGGACTCGCGCGTGATCGCGAAGGCCGCCGACGGGATCGAAGAACTCAGTAGCGTTGAACGTGATGCTTTGGTCGAAGCGGTTGCGTCCGAGTCGGCAGCGATAGCAGCTGGATCACCCCAGAAGTTTCAGCAGCTCAAGCGAGACATCGAGCTCGTCAGCCTTGATCGCCTCATCGAGGCGTACGCAGAGGCACTGGAACAGGGCAAGGCCGAGCCCTACTGGCAAGCCTTCTTCGATGACAACGCCTTTGCGCTGCAACAGGTCTTCGGGGCCCCAATGGTAAGTGTGCGTTCTGGAGCGAACGTAGGCGGTCGGGGACTCTCTGGAAGCGGCGACAAGATCGCTGACTACCTGTTCAAGAACTCGCTCACGAACAACGTTGCTCTGGTGGAGATCAAGAAGCCGGCCACGCAGCTGCTGGAAGCGCGTGAGTACCGGCAGGGTGTATTCGGTCCATCGAAGGAGCTCAACGGCGCAGTCTCCCAGGTACTCGATCAGGCGTACAACCTGACGAAGAACCTCACCGGCCTGAAGGAAAGTTCGCGTCAATGGGACTTGGAGTCCTACGCGGTCTCCTGCTTCGTGGTTGCCGGACGAACACCATCGGCCAGCGATCCTGCAAGACAGAAGTCGTTCGAGTTGTATCGCGCGAACTCCCGCAGCGTGACGATCGTGACCTACGACGAGATTCTTGAGCGACTGAGACTGCTTCGCGACTTCCTTACGCCGGCCTCGCCCACAGCCGAGGAGGTCTGATCGAGATGGCACGCCCACCTGCATGGAGGCACACGCTTGACGAGGCCCGGCGACAGGCGCTTGTCGCGATCGACTTCTACAACCGTCCCGGTGATCGACGCAGCTTCAGTGACTTCATCGTCCATATCCACCTCGCGTGGCAGAACCTACTTCACGCTGACCGCATGCGCCGCAAGGCCGAGATTTTCTACCGCGAATCGGGCGGTCGACGCATCTTCAAGCGAAACCCGGATGGCTCCAAGAAGACCTGGGACCTGAGCCAGTGCCTGAAGCACGAGTTCAAGGACAACGACCCGATCAGAGCAAACGTCGAGTTCTTTGTCGGACTGCGAAACCACGTCGAACACCGCTTCCAGGATTCTGTACTGGTGGCGACCGCAGCCGAAGCGCACGCTTGCATCATCAACTTCGAGGCAGAACTGGTCCGAAGGTTTGGCTCCCGTGAGACGCTTGGCTCCGAACTGAAGTTCCCCGTCTTCGTGCAGTCCCTCAGCCCGTCGAGATACGAGGAGCAACGCAACCTCCGACGTGGACTGCCCGCTACCGTCTCGAACTTCATCACCGAGTTCCAAGTCGGCCTGCCGGAGGACATCCGAAGCGATGAGCGATTCGCCTACCGACTCCTCTTGCTTCCGATGAAGGGGCCAAAGACGGAGGCGGACCTCGCACTCAACTTCGTTCGCCAGGACGACCTTAGCGAGGAAGAGCTTCAGGCACTCCTCGGGCAAGACGGCAGCGTGATCGTGGCGGAGAAGTACCGAGAGGCGATCCACGGTGACGAGATGCTCCCCAAGGCGGCCGCGGCGGCCGTGGAGGAGCGCATCGCTTTCAAGTTCAGCGTCAATGACTTCACGGTTGTCCGAAAAGCCTGGCAGATCGGCCCGGCGAAGAGTGGTGACAAGGAGCAGCTGTCGAAATCGGACGGCTACTGCCTCTACTCGCCCGCCTTTAAGCAGTTCGTCTATCGCCCGAAACTCGTGGACCGGATGGCCGAAGCCGTGGATACCGCAGAGAAGTACCAAGCCCTGCTACGCCGTCCACCCACCGCGAAACAGCCCGCACAGGAGTAAGGAGTCCAACGGCCGCTTCGTGTGCGGGAGGAGATTCATCAGTCCTGCGTACTCCGAGTCTTCGCCCATACCGTCCCTCGGTGGACCGCGTACCGCCGCGCGAGTGCGTGCACACTGATTCCTTGCGCGCGGGCTGTTCGCATAGCATCCACTTCCTCGTCCGTCAGACGTGTTCGAGGTCGTTTACTGGCTCTTCAAACTTGACCGGGCAGCCCGGTGGTTTTGGCTGTGGCTCGTCGGTGTTGACGAGTGCAGGCCCAGCGTATGCGGCGGCGTTGGTTGTCGATGTTGCGGAAGCCGAACGCGTTT
>Ga0208938_1000691_pt1 | contig 23246 bp, 18 predicted proteins | sample AD_UKC125_MetaG_FD_184434 | JGI IMG/M metagenome (GOLD analysis project Ga0208938, IMG submission 184434) | Active sludge microbial communities of municipal wastewater-treating anaerobic digesters from USA - AD_UKC125_MetaG (SPAdes) (version 2) | ecosystem: Engineered > Bioreactor > Anaerobic >...
TCGACAACGGGCTGTTCGTATCGAAGTACCTGCTGGAACTGCCGAAGAAAGAGGAGATGCAACGCTTCATCGAGGAACAACTGGCAGCGGGGGTACTCGGTGAAACGAGTGTTGGCCAGATTCCGGCTGGCGAACCCGGACCCGCTCGGGGAGAGCACTGATGCCAAGAGGTCGCCCACGCAACCCGGCGGCCGCAGCACCGGCCGCGCCGCGAAGCCGCACCAGCCGGCAGCCACAGGTGCCATTCCCCCACAAGCTGGTGCTGAATCAGTGGTTGCTGTCGCTGTTCAACGTCAAGCACTTCGAGGATCTGGCCGAGCACCTGCGCCACGAAAGCCTGGAAGGCCTCGATGAGAACCAGGTCCATCACTTTCACCACGCGCTCACCGCCCAGCTTTTCAACCTGACGCAACTGCCGATCGAACTGTTGCTCGAATACGACCTGAACATCGTCAGGCACACGCAGCGGCTGAACGAGCGACGACTCACGCACGGCGAGCAGCCGATCGTCTGGAAGTATTTCCAGTACCTCACCCTGCTGTTCACCGAGATCTATCTCGACCGTTACTTCCGCGATCCCCAGGCGCTGCTCGCCGCGCTGAACGCGCAGATCGCCGTCTACAACGCCGACAAGCCCGAGGCTGACCAGATTACGCCCTTCGACGAAACCGCCGAGGCCTGGTCGCAGCTCAACAAGCTGGCCTACTGGAGCGCCACCGGCAGCGGCAAAACGCTCCTGATGCACGCCAACATTCTCCAGTACCAGCAGGCGCTGAAGACGCACGGGCGACGCCGGGAACTGAACCGCATCCTGCTGCTGACGCCCAACGAGGGTCTTTCCCGGCAGCACCTGCGTGAGTTCGAAGCGGCGGGCATCGACGCCGAGCTGTTCAACAAGGAGGGGCGCGGGCTGTTTTCCGGTCAGGCGGTCGAGATCCTTGAAGTGACGCGGCTGCGCGACGAGATGGGCGACAGGACCATCGCCATCGACGCCTTCGAGGGCAACAATCTGGTACTGGTCGACGAGGGCCACCGCGGCACGAGCAGCGGCGAAGAGGGTACGTGGATGCGCTTTCGCAACGCGCTGTGCGAAAAAGGCTTTTCGTTCGAGTACTCGGCCACTTTTGGGCAGGCGGTCAAGGGCAGGCCAAAGCTCATCGATCTCTACGCCAGGAGCACGCTGTTCGATTACTCGTACCGCTACTTCTACGGCGATGGTTTCGGCAAGGACTACCAGATCCTGAACCTCGACGAGGGAACGCAGCAGAAGCACCTTGAGCTGTATCTGGTGGCGTGCCTGTTGTCGTTCTTCCAGCAGCAGCGACTCTACCGCGAGCAGGGCGCGACATTCCGGCCTTTCCACATCGAGAAACCCCTGTGGATCTTCGTCGGCGGCAGTGTGACGGCGACGCTGGCCACGCGAGATGCTTCGGACATCGTCGAGATCCTGCAGTTTCTCTCGCGCTATGTGGCGAACCGCACGGCCAGCATCCAGCACATCGAACGTATCCTGCATCAGGGTCTGGTCACTGCGACGGGCAGGAACCTGTTTGCCGGACGCTTCGCCTATCTCAACACCTGCGGGCTTTCACCAGCGCAAGTTTTCGATGAGACGCTCGCAACGCTCTTCAACGCGCCGGGCGGTGGGCAGCTCTATGTCGAGAACCGGAAGGGAGCGACCGGCGAAGTGGCGCTACGACTCGGCGCCGACAACGAGGCCTTCGGCGTCATCAACGTTGGTGACGACGCCAAGCTGGTGAAGCTGTGCGAGCAGCATCACCTGGCGACCGGCGAGCGTGAATTCTCGGGCTCGCTGTTTCAGGAGATCAACAGGCCACAGTCGACGGTGAATCTCCTGATCGGGTCAAAGAAGTTCACCGAGGGCTGGAGCAGTTGGCGCGTGTCCACCATGGGCCTGATGAATGTCGGCAAAGGGGAAGGCGCGCAGATCATCCAGCTCTTCGGCCGCGGCGTGCGGCTCAAGGGCTACGACCTGAGCCTCAAGCGCAGCAGCAGGGCGCGTCTGCCCGACGGTGTCGATCGGCCCAGGCACCTCAGCGTGCTGGAGACCCTCGGTATCTTCGGCATCCACGCCGACTACATGGCGCAGTTCCGCGATTTCCTTGAAGAAGAGGGCTTGCCTACGAACGACGACCGGGTCGAGTTCCTGCTGCCGGTGATCAGGAACCTCGGGACGCAGAAACTCAAGACAGTCCGCCTCAAGAAGACGATCAACGGCGTCAGCACCGAATTCGGCGACGCGTTCCGCAAGCTCGGTCCGGTGCCGACGCTGGCCCGGCCGGACCCAGCCCGCGACCCGAGCACGGCGTACCTGCAGAAAAACCAAGTGGTGCTCAACTGGTACCCCAAGATTCAGGCGATGAAATCGGGCGGACTGATTGGCGGCGATGCGGATGCCGTGCCGAACGAGACCCACTTCAGCGCCCGGCATGTGGCCTTCCTCGACCTCGACCGGATGACCTTCGATCTGGAGCGGTTCAAGGCCGAGCGCGGCTGGTACAACCTGAACCTGACGCGACCGGCAATCGAGCGACTGCTCGCCGATCAGAGCTGGTACCGGCTGCAGATTCCCGCCGAAGAACTGGCCTTCGATTCTTTCGAGAAAGTGCGTCTGTGGGATGAGATCGCCGTTGCCTTGCTCAGGAAGTATACCGAGCGCTACTACACGTTCCGCAAGCGCGGTTGGGAACTGCCGCACCTGGAGTATCGGGACCTCGCCGAGGACGACCCGAACTTCCTGCACGCCAAGGACACTGCCGAGCAGGGCGGCTACCGCATCCTGATCGACAAGTCGGAGGAAGCGATCGCCACCAAGCTCAAGGAACTGAAGGTCGCGATCGCGAATGGCGACCTGCAGCCGTGGGCATTCGGGGGCATGAAGGCGATCTGGTTCGGCCAGCATCTGTATCAGCCGCTGCTCTATCTCGACACCAAGATCGTCGAGATCAGCCCCACGGTGCTGAACAAGGGCGAGCGCCGCTTCGTCGAGGATCTCAAGGCGTTTCACGACGCGAACGCCGACTTCTTCAGAACCAGAGAACTCTACCTGTTGCGCAACCTGAGCAAGGGTCGCGGCGTGGGATTCTTCGAGGCCGGCAATTTCCACCCCGACTTCATCCTCTGGCTGCTCGCGGACGGCATCCAACATGTGATCTTCGTGGACCCCAAGGGTATCCGCAATCTCGGGCCGAGCGATCCAAAGATCCAGTTTCACGAGAGCATCAAGGAGATTGAACAACGCCTCGGTGATGCCAGCGTTCGCCTGCAGTCGTTCATCGTCTCGAACACGCACTCGCACACGATGACGATGCTGTGGAACATGGAGAAGAGCGAGATGCAGCGGCGGCACATCCTGTTCCAGGAGGAGGACAGCGACAGCTACATCAGGAGCATGATCGACGCGGCCTACGCCGGCGATGTGGCGCGCTGAGCCGGGATATCATTTAAGTGAAGAGGGCTGGGCCACGGTCAACACCATGAAAAAGCGAACAGGGGAGGAATACGAGCTTTCACCGATCCATCTCTGGTCGCCGCTCCAGCGGCAGCTTGTCGCCAATGGCCAGACAAAGGGAACGCCGCAGCAGTGGATCGGCACCATTCGCAACCTGCAGAAAAAAGGCGTCACTGCGGTCGAGATCGAATGGTCGAACGTCATCCCCGAGTTGGAAAAGTGCCCGGCACACCCTCTGCTCATAGACGAGCTGCTCGCCTTCCTGAAACGCGACCCTCCCTGCGAACTGGTTCTACAGCGCCATGTCACCGATGACTACCTGCCGCTCGTCCGCTACGAAAAACAACCGCGCCCCACCGAACTTCCACCCCTCGTCGTCCGGCGAGGCCGACGCGAAGCCCGCCTGTTGCATTACGCGGATCGTAGCTTCGGGCTGTGCATCTGGCTGCATGTGGAAGTCGACCCCGGTCTGTTTGGCCGGAATCGGTACTGGTCGTTGTCTGTTCCTCGTGGACGAAAGAAACTGGCGTCGCATCCGGTAGAACGCTGCTTTGCCAGCGCCCAAGAGGCGATGGCGTATGGCCGGGCCCTGGTTGAGCGCATGGCGCAGCGCCTTGCCACAGAAGGATTCGTCGGCCAAACGAGGAGCCTCAATCACTTCACGCGTTACGTACTCCCTGGGGGTGAGAATTACACCGAATGGCTCATTACCGCTCCCCATCTTCCCGTGCAGTACTTCGGACCGCATTTCGACATTCCCAATATTGTTGCTCATGTGCGGAGCACCGAGCGCACGACGCCTGTAGCCGCGCGCTTGCTCGTCCTCGAAGAGATCCAGAGTGACTGGAATCAGGAACTTCGGGCGGCTATCCAGGAAGCGAGGAAGATTCGGCCGATCGATGATGCCGCCGGCGACGTTTTCGACTGGGACGATGACCTGCTGCTGCCCCCTTTCAACCCTTACCTGGATCATTGGCTGGAGGCGGCGCTCAGAATGATGCTGCTGCTTGCCGCAAGTCGGGGATTTTCGGGAATAGCCTGGTTGCCGGGGGGACTGCACGCCGAGCGCTTCCCATGGGCAAATGCCGACGGCCTGAAAGCGTTCTATGACCGCATCGTCCCGGCCGCAGTCGCGAAGCTGGTCAAGTCATGGGGTGCGCAGTTGGACGAGGCGCAGTTCCCGACATTGAGTCGGCAATTCGAGGTGCAGAGGTTGGCAGGAACCAAGAAATGGAAGGTCGTGCATCGGGAGTCAGGGCGGGTTGGCGACGAGGAGTTTTTCGATCAGGATGCTGCCGAGGCTTTTCGTCGATCGAAGGAGGTTCTCGTACTTGAAAAGATTAATGCGGTTTACCTGTCCGACGCGATGCGGGACGACATAAGGCAGCATGGCTTGCCCTACCTGGGCGCCGTCGGCCTGAGACAGGTGGCAAGTCATGTGCAGCAGCAAGCAAATACCCACTGTGCCTCTTGAGTCCCCGACCCGCAGGCAGCTAACCCGGTCGATCGAACTCAGGATTTTCGACAAGTGCTCGGATTCGTCTGCACCATGGGTGCCGCGCTGAAAATCTGAAACCAGCCTTCAAGCTCTTGCTCGGGTACGGCTTTACGCAAGACTTCAAGGAACTCCTTGTCGCGGGTCGATTCGACGGTGATGTTCTTGTAGACCACTTTCACGTTGGGCTCGATCACCCGCAGGTTGTCCAGACCCTTTCGTACCAACTCTTCGATCCTGTCTCGTGTCAGCTTCTGACGCTCGTTCGCCCGTTGCATGCGCTGCTCGATGAGGGTAACTACCCGTTTCACGCGCTGATCGTGGTCGCCCTTCACCAGTTCCTGAAAGCCCTTCACCCAATCCTTGAGCACGATCTCGAACGCTGCCTTGCCCTCTTCAAACTTCACTTTGTCGGAGTGGCGGATGATCTTGCCAAAACCCGGCAGGTTGACGATGTAGCGGTCCGTCAGCTTGGTCCAGTAGTTGCGGATTTCGGTCTGCGTGGTAGGCAAAGTCAGCGGTTTCCCGGCCCTGTTGAAAGCCTGCTCGCCGTTTATCATAACCGGGACGTCGACTGCCTTGTCGGCATCCGTATTGAAGGGCTGTACCGTCGTGTGCAGCAGGGGTTGCAACTCCTCGGGGGCATCGGAATTGACGATCAGACTGTCCAGCCGCATTTCACGCTTGGTCAGCTCTGCGCCGCGTAGCACCGTTTCGATAAACTGGAACTTGGACGAGAAGACGCGGGACAGTCGGGACAGGTCGAAGGGTGCTGGCGGCGCCGCCTTGATTGCAGCGACCACTTTGGCAACGTCCTCGTGTTTGAGGGGCTCGGTACCGATCTCGGCTTTTGCCGCCGGGTTCTCAGGGTCAACACCCAGCGCCGCGTGCAATCTCTGCAGGGTGTCCTGGGTGAACAGCAACCCGTTGGGCTCGTCCACACCGCGAGGCGCCTCGAACATCTGAGGTGTGGGCGTCCAGACGAGGATTTCGTCGTCTGCCATCAGCAATCCTATGCGTATTCCTCGTTGCTGCCGTACTGGAATCCCTCGTTTTGTGGCCGCCATGCTGAGCATTTCGAGGGACGGCGCATCGCAGTAGCCCAAGCGGCAGGTCTCTTCATCCGCATCCAGCACGATCATGATCTGGGGAACAGGATGGCGTGCCAGGCAGCTCTCAAGGGCCTTTGCTACGGCGGCAGACACGCCTGGCGCGACAAAGACCAGACGCCCGGTAGCGCCGGCGATACCGCGCACCAGATCATCGTCCTGTATGGATCGGAATACTTGCATGACGCCTCCATCTACGGAATTATTCTTGCGTTCCAGTTTACATTGAGTTCCCCGTCTGGTGCGTCGGCACGAAGGCAAGGCAGCGCTGCAGGATGCCCGGCTCTGGCCGGTATCCGCGGATCGCCGAGACGACTCCGCCAGGCTTGGCGACGACGCAGACGCCAGAGCGCAAGTTGCCGCACTGACCACAGCGCCGCCGGTCGTCGATGCCGGATGCAGCGCGCTCGCCCGCCCTGCGAAGGAAGTATTGCCGCGCATCCTCATCGTGCCGACACTGCGCGAGTACCTCGCCGACAATGGCTTCGTCGAATTCGCCGATCTGTGCCAGCCAGCCGACGACCATAGCTTCCTGCTTGCTGGTCATCATCGTTGCGGGTTGTCGCCGGCTCGCTTCGATCGGTTCAGCCGCTAGCGTACCGGGGTAGCTGGCGAGCACCTCGGCATGAGTCGCAGGGGGCGAGAACTCCACCGTCAGCGGGTTGCGGTCGGAGAAGTGGAGCAGCCAGCGTGAAGCCGCCGGGCAGGGCTTCCTGCTGGCTGCTTCTGACAGTAGCGCGATGATGTCGACCTTGTTCTGTTTGATCGTCGCCAGCCAAAGGGCCACCGCGGCCTTTTCGCCCGTCGCCTTGATCGTTCCGGCGGCCGACAGGGAGAGCGTTAGTCCCGCCGCCGCCGAATCTCTGAGGATTGTCGCCGCGGTCATATCTCTACTTCCACCAGATCAAACGGCATTTCTGTCGCAGGACGCGAACTTGGCGAAACTGGCGAACTTGGACTATCTATGGGCTTTCCTGCAGATTCGCACCCTTGCGAAATTGGCGAACTTGGCGAAACTGGATTCTTCGCAGCAATTCCAACTTCGCCAGTTTCGCAACTTCGCGAACTTGCGCCATTTCTTGCCGAATGGGCGACTTCGCCTGTTTCGCCAGTTTCGCAGCAGTGATAGAACTTTGTCCGCTTGCCGCTCTTCTCGTCCTTCTCACCTTCCTGCACCTCAATGGATGGCGGGGTGTTCATCAGCAGGCTGTCTAGCGCCTCGTCGATCCGCTTGGCCGATAGATGACCAGAAAAGCATTTCTTCGACAGTTCAGCGCGGCTTGTCCGGCCGTTCTGCGTCAGATATTCCAGAATCTTTGCAGCACCGTCCGAAGATTCTCGCGCCGCCAATTCGCCGGCAGCGTCGTTGAAAATGAACCTCACCGAATCTCGGTGAAAGCGCACCCAGGCCAGCGCCGCGTGGATGTGGGGCAGATCGATCGTCAGCGTTTTGTCGGTCAGCGCGAAAATCATCGCAAGCCGGAGCAGTATCGGCGCGCGGCGCTCGATCAGCGCGGCAACTTTTTCGCCGTCCGCCAGTCGCGACAACTCGCCTCGATACAGCCGCGCATATTCCGTTCTGGCGTCAGCCGATAATTCCATCGGCCTGCTGTCCTTGTTTTCCGGGTAGCCTTCCGTCGCGAAGCGAATCACTGCCTTTGTACGCTCCGCCAGGTCAGTGACTACCGTTCTCGGTGTCGGCTTGGGGAATGGCTCGATGCGCTCGCGCTCTGCCCAGAAGATCAGGAAGCGATTCGCGAAACCATTGGACAGCTCACGCGACTCCATCAGCCCAAGCAACTCGGATGGCGTGATATTGCCCGTCAGCGAAATGTGCGGATTGCTCGCCCATAGCCGAGAAGTCTTTGTTGCCGGCCTGATGCTAACGCCATCCCACGAATCACGCAGAGCAGAACTCAGCGTGTTCCCGTCCCGCTTGGCCTGGTGCAGAACGTTGGCAAACTCAGATTCGATGACCCACAACCGCTTATCCTCAATCGGTAGAACGTCTTCCTTGCCGACTCTGTAGCCGTCGTGGATCAGCAGCGCCAGCCCTTCCCGCGTACTCAAACCACCGTCGTGCATCTGTCCGCAGAGGGGGTCAGCAAGATTTTCGGTGTCTTCGCTGTGATGCTCTTCGATTTCCCACCTGATACGCTTCGTCAGCGAAACTGCCTCACCTTTGCGGCCTCGCCCACTGCGCCCAACGTGCAGCATGAAGATCCGCGCATGGTGTTTGACGTTGCCGACAGGCAGGTAGACGTTTCGACCTACCCCCGCAGACAGCAACGCAATATGTGCCGCTGCGACCGCGTAGCGGTTTGCCTCGGTAGTTTGGGCCGCCGCCCGTGCAACGTCACCGATCAACCCGTACAGCATGGTCGGGTCGGGCTTTGGTGCATTGCGATGAGGGTCGACAGAATCATCCGTCGATTCTTGCTCTCCCTTCCATCCGTGCGTCTTGGCCAGATCAAAGACGCTCGCTATCGTCACTGGTTTTGTGGCGCAGTATTCAGGGTAGGAAGTCTTGAATACCGTCAGCGACGCGCCGCCGGTCCGCTTGTCCCATCCAGCACACAGCGTCGCGCCTTCGGCCTCTTCAAGCCCGGAAGTAGAATGCCGCAGCGCCCAACCAATAACACGCTCCGCCGGGTGCTTGTCGTGCTTCGCATTCCTTGGGATCAGCGCCAGTGCGCCGGACAACTTTCGTCCGTCGTCGCTCAGTGCCGCTTGATCGACTGGCTGATAGGTGACTTTCGCCGGTGCTCTTGCGCTCGCTGTCGAGTCTTGCATGGATTCTGCCGCGCTGTCGAGAAACGATTGACCACGTTCGACGCCCTTATCCATGATGGGTTACTCCAGCAGCCGTCAATGCTGCCTGAATTCGCGATACGGCCAGGATCAGTCGCTCACGATCCACCTCGGTGAACGGCTCGCCAGCCAGCAGCGCCACCGCAGCAGCAGCGACAACAAGCGCCTCAAAGCCAATGGCGCGCAGCACGTCAGCCGCCGGAAACGGTCGCCGCTCCGGCTTGACCCTGAGATCGACGGCACGAGGAGGGAACAGAGCGGAAACATCCAGATCCACTGCGGCCAGAACATCGTGCACATCGCATCCGGCAAAGCAATGAAGCAGAACGCGCCCATCATCAAGTTCCCGGATGGCGAGACTTGGTCCGCGGTCGTCATGAGCAGAACAGCGTGCTGACCACGTACCAGGCCCGGTACGCTTCACTTTGTCGAGCCGGGAGAGAAGAACGTCAACTGCCGAGTGCGTGATAAAATGTGCCTTGTCGCGGGCGCTCTCGATTGTGGTTAGGTCGGGGGCGCTTTTCATTTGGCCACCTCGCCCGCGGTCACTGTCTCAATTTCGACGGATTTGACGGTCAGGCGCCTGGCCTTGGCAGCAGCCTTGCCGGCAGCCAGTCGTGCGGCAGAATCTCCGACTTCAGCGGGCGGCGGCATCTCGCCGGCCAGTAGGCGATTGACTTCATCCGCGGGCCACATCAGGCGGCCATTCGGAAGCTTGACGGGCTTGATTCCGCAGAACTCGCCACGGCGATATACGCTCGTGTTGAGGCTCGCTCGCTTCCCGCCAAGCAGGCGGGCAAAATCAGCGTTTGGGATTAATGCTTGTTGTTTCATGGCAACCTCCGTCTATGGAAGTCGCCAGTTCAAATTACGGCACTTGCTCTAGGCATTACCGCCGGTATTCAATCCCAGCAATGACAAGGGTTTCCGGCGTGCTTGCCGGTACTGGTGCCGGTACGTTGTGCCGGTATTGAGGCCGGAAGGGGGCTTACCGATACTCTTGGAGCCTCTCCCACTCGGGCAGCCACTCGGCAAAGTGCCGGCCAAGGAATAGGCCTATCGCTTTCTGATTGGCATATCGTTTACTGACAAGGCAATCCGCAAGTTTGGCGGGGTTCCAGAGTGCAGACGCCTTGCCAGGCGAGCCTAGTGCGGTGCGGGCAGGCTTCAGCCATTCGCGCACGTCAGACAGCGCAGCAGAAAGACTCTCTTGGTTGAACAGTCCATGTAGCGGCCAATCGACAGCGAGAACCTCCCTTTTGGATATGCCGGTAGGTGTTACCTCTGTCGCGGTCTGCCCCTGCGATTCGGCCGATACCATCGGCAGGGTGTCGGTCTTCTGCGCGATCTCGGTCACCGTCTGTCGAAAGACATCCGGTAGGCTGAAGCTGTGACTTCCGGGCGGTGCTGCGTCGATGAACTGTATGAGCCGTGCTGGCGTGCAGGGGAATTTCAGGGGTACCGCCCCGTTATCGCGGTGCATATCGATTTGTTGGTGGACAGACGCTTTTCTGATTTCGTGCTCAGTCCAATTTCTGAAGGCGACTCCCTCGGTGGTGACGAGATGCGACCAATGCACGCCGATACCTATTCCGGTCAGCGCGTTCCAGTCAGCAATGCGCAGTTCCTGCGAATTTGCAAGCTGAATGCACCTCTCGTCGGTCAGATTGACCGCATCAACTCTCGCCTCAAAGTTCGGTTCGCCGGCCTTCTCTCTCGTGACCTTGTCGAAGCCGTCTTCAAAATCGCGTTGCGCAAATCGATCTGTCGCTGCATCTTCCCCTGCACTCAATAGCAGCCTCGTTTGGTCATTTCGTATCTTGCCCACCAGCAGATCCTCGGCCGAATCCTCAAACCCCTCCATGACCACGCCTCGCATTTCTGGCGGGGAAATTAGCGGCGAAAATCTCAACGTCAGGTCGCCGGGGCGCTCGTCAAGCAAGCTAAAGCGCGGCGGAGAGTAGCTTCGGTGGAAGGCCTGCTCGAATTCGTCACACCAGAGAAACACTCCTGCGGGCAGTTGCTTTGTCGACTCGGTCAGCCAGATCGGGCGAGTCAGCTTTCGGTCATCGCTCATTGCATTGAGGCTGCTGTCGAGCCCCTGCAAAAGATCGTCAACAACATCCCAGTCGCCCGGCAAGACTTGAGAATACCCCCCATCCGCCAGCAGTTGGTAGGCATATATTCCCTCGAATCTATTCATTGAATCAGTGTAGGCGAGTGATTTCGCAACCACATCGGGCGACATCCACCGACCTGTCACGTAAGGAATGGCGCGCACTGGAATAGCCTCGCGGCCATTGATGAGAACTACGACATTCATGCTGGCGCTCCTTCAAGGGGTGTGCCGCGCCAGCCGTCGGAAGGTGTCCCGGTTTTTTCTCCGTCTGGATGGGCGTGGCAAAACTCGGTCAGGCCGGACGCTCATTCCTTCGGGCCACGGCTAGGCGCAAGCCGGCGGCAGACAAGACCGCCAGCAAGGTTTCTGGGGGGAAAGGGCACGAGAAAGAGCCCTTCGCGACGCAGGCCAGCGCGTGTCGCCACTTATTGCATTCCTTTGGCACGGTGACGTGGCGCAAGGCGCGCAACGAGGCTTGCTTGCCGCCGGGTTCCTCTATTCCCTCCAGTGCTGCAGCGAGGTATCCATCTTCAAACGCCGGGTCTTCGCGCAACAGTTCAAGCATTGCATCATCGTGGGAGCGGGCGGCTTTCATGGTGCAATCTCCTTTGCCAGACCTGCCAGAAGCGGACGGCGGCGGTTATTCTCGGTCAGGCGGCAATTCGCGCCACCGGCGCCCGTTCCTTGGCTTTCTCACCAGCGGTCCATAGGTCGCGCTGAGTTTGCAAGCGCAGCCAGTAACCCGGCGATGTGCCCAGGGCTTCATGCAAGCGCAGGTCCATGTCAGCGGTGACGGCGGCGTGTCCGTGCAGGATGCGGGACAGCATGACTCGGCTGATACCCACGTGGGCAGCAAACGCGGTCACGCTCATGTCGAGGTCTTCCAGCCAGCCCGCAAGCAAGTCGCCGGGCGGGGCGGGGTTGTGCATGTCCATGAATCGGGCCTCAGTGATAGTCGATGTAGTCAAGTAATTCCACGTTCGTTCCGTCAAACCTGAAGACCAGCCGCCAGTTCGCCTGCACCGTCATGGCAAGAAAGCCGGCGCGATCGCCGGATAAGCCATGTAGCCGCCAGGATGGACGGGCCAAGTCGTCGCGGCAGGATGCGGCATGCAGGGCGGTCAGCATTTCCCGCAGGCGTTTGGCATGCATTGGCTGGATTCCTGCCTGCGTGCCAGTGCGGAAGAAGGCTTCAAGCCCCTTGTGTCGGAACGAGACAATCATAGTCTGTAAATCTGTACTTTACAATCCATTGCGCACGACTCGCAGGCGGGCGTCGGTCTCGGACGGCTGCTCGATACAGGCTTCGTTGAGAATCCAGCCCTCAATCTTGGTGTGCCACATCCGCAGCAGATCGAGCGGACGAACCCGGTAGTGCTTCTCGGCCGTAGCGCTCGGCTTGTGGCCCATGATCTGCGCCGAAACTCCAGCGGGGCATTCAACCCATTCCGCCAGAGTGCCGAACGAGCGGCGCAGACCGTGAATAGACAGCGCAGGAAGTCCAGCAGCGGTCAATGCCTTGTTGTGCATGATACGCGGCTCCTGCAGCCTCCCAGATACCGCGGTGGGGCTACTGAATACCCACTCGTTACGACGCGGCAGGGCGGACAGCAACGAAGCTACGTAGGGCGTCAAGGGAATGGTGCGCTCGCCGTCGACCTTGTCCTTGATGGTCAGGGCCTTCCACCGAAAGTCCAGGTCTTCCCAGCGGATACCTGCGACCTCCTCCCGGCGCGCGCCAGTCAGCAGGGCAGTTTGCAGATAGGCAGCGATGACGGGATTCTGAATCTGGCGAACGGCCGCGAACCACGCCGGCAGTTGCTCGCGTTGCAAGCAGTCGTCCTTGGCGGATTTCTTCGGCAGTTCGTCGCGCGCCAGTCGGGTAATGCAGGCACCGGCCTGTACTTGGTCGCGGTAGTCGATGCGATCACTGCACCAGTTCAGGAAGGCTCGCAGCAGGGCGAAGGCCAGGCGGGCATAGGTCGGGCGGTGCGTTGCCTCGTCTTTAAGCCAAACGCGAACCCGGTCGGCGTCGATCTGCTCTAGAGGAAGCAGCAACAGCGGGCGCAGGATACCCGGCAGCGTCGTGGCACTCTCGCCGGGCCGGCGTCCTTGGGTGCGGGGCTCGCCACCCTCCTTGCTCACTGTTTCGTGTTCGAGGAAATGGCGCGCGCTCCAGATCGCCCGACGCGCTTCGATGTACTGCTGCCATGCTTCCATTGCCGGCGTAGCAACTCGCTCCGCCTCGATCCGCTTCGCCTCGGCTTCGGCCACCAGACGCGCTGCTTCGGCGGTCCGGGCAGTTTCTTCCTGCTTCACCACCTCGCGGGGGTCAAACCCTTCCTCGATCATCCTCTGAAATCGGTTTGCTTCCTCACGAGCCTTGGCGATCGGGCACGACTCGACACCGCCAATGGTCATGCGGATGTCCCGGTAGTTCAGCGTTCCCTTGAAGATGAACGTCTTCGCGCCAGAAGGACGGGCACGAACAGCCAGACGGGGTGCTACATCGTCCCAAAGAAAGCCCTCTGTCGCCGGCTTGAACGCCGCTATGCTCGTCGGGGTAAGGTGCTTGCGCAGCGGGGCATTTCTCTTGGGGAACGAATTGGGCAGGCTTTGGCGGGGCATTCAGAAGGTCTCCTTGGAAGAAACGGGGAACGACTGGGGAACGAACGAAATGAATTCTAGTCCATTTTTGTCTATCCTACAATTCCGAGATATTGCCATTTAGAAATTGTTTTTAAATGCTTTATGTGCGCTCACGATCTATCGTCCATGCCTAAAATACCAGCTGAAGTTCTTATTCTCAATCAGAAGGTCGGCGGTTCGATCCCGCCTGTCTCCACCAAGAAAAACAAGCACTCAGCCTCGGTCAAAAGCCGGGGCTTTTTGCTTTTCGGCTTTCGTGTAGCCACCATGTAGCCAGATTCGGGCAACCCAGTTCAACGCGCCGATACGAGAGAGCGCGAAAAACCGATGCTCAAGACATGGCTTGCTGCGGCATACCTCCTTGCCTGCAACGCTACGCTACGCACGCAAGCCTGCTCACCACTTCGGCGCCAGGTAAAGTGAAAACTTGTACGCCGCTGTTGGTTTCTCAACGCGTTCTTCCTGCTCGGCAAGCAGACGCTCGCGGCGCGCAAGTTCTTCGCTTGGGGGCAACGGCCTGTTCCCGGGCTTGGACACGCCATCACTCCTTCTCGAACCCCTGGCTCGTGAATTTCAGCGTCCGGCTGTTTTCGGTGACAGTGCGCACCACATGATCCGGCACACCAGCGGGAATCGTCGCCTCCACCTCCAGAGTGACGGTCACCGTCGCGCCGACCAGGCCGGAAAGATGCGCGATCACTTCCTCGGCAATGCGGCTTGCGTCGCGCCCCACGCGGGCCGAGTCGAGGGTCACCGCGCCGTGGAAGCGTTTGGCTTTTACCACTACCGGTAGTGGATCGCCGCGCGGGGTCACAACAGGCGGGACAGGCACTGTTCCGGTGTCGCCACTCGTCGGTTCCGATGGCCGCTCGACGGGAGTCGGAACACGTTCCGCGTTGAGTTGCTTCTCCGCCACCTCTGGCTTGACCAGCAACCCCGGCATGTGCGGATCGGACAGCATCACCATCTGCCCGCCGCGCAGGCCCTTATAACGACCCGCAGCGTCGTCGAAACTGTCGGCAAAGGCGAAGCTGTCCTGCGCCCAGGTCAGCAGCGTCATCCCGTCGCTGATGGCATGCAGAAGCACGGTCGAATCCTTCAGCCGCGGCAGGTAGAGGTAGCGCGCAAAATCCTCGACCAGTTGCTTCACGGCGACATGGTTGCCGCGCCAGAGCGGCACGCGGTCGAGTTCCATGCGCAGGCGCGTTGAGGCGAAGGTGGTCAGGTAGAGTTCGTCGTTGCGCAGCTTCTTGCTGGCGCGCACGGCCAATGCGTCCTGCCCGGAGAGGCGCAGCGCTTCCCAGGTGATCGGCGATTGCGGCGTCGATTGTGCCGGCGCCAGCAGCCACTGGTAGGTCTCCGGCAACCGGGCGGTAACCGCGCCGTCGGCCGAGGCGCGCTGCGTCTCGGCCTGCGTCACCTGGTAGGGCGTCAGATTGAGCTGTACCTTCTCGGCGAGGATCGAATCCCACGCCAGCACCTTGCGTGCCGCGTCGTCGAGTTCCTGCAGACGCGTCCTGTCGGCGGCGAGAAAAACCAGCGTGTTGCGATAGAGGCGGGGCGTATTGCCGCGCGTCTCGAAAATCGCCTTGGCCGCCAGTTCGGCGGCGCTCCCGCCCTGCCTGCTGTACGGATGCGCGACGCCGAGCACCACCAGTCGCGCGTCCAGATCGTCCGGAACGTCTGCCCCGCTCGCCGGCATCGGGTGGATGCGCGGGAAGTCGCCCATGCGCACCAGGTCCTTGCGCAGGCGCTGCTCCAGTTCGTGCGCGACCTTGTCGGGTTCGCGCTTGAACTGCTCGGCGCGATCTTCGGCGAGCTTGGTCACCGTCGGCTGCGTCGAATACCAGTAGTGCGGGCCGTCCTGGTAGAGGTAGGTGGCGGCGCCGGCCATCCGGCGCAGCGCATCGCCGAACACCGCCGGCGATTCGCCGGGCATCACGCAGCCGAGTTTGATCCGCCGGTCCTCGATCCCCTGGTGCGCGGCAGCGGTGGTCGGCGCCGATCCGAGGTAAATGGCGCGCGCGACGCGCCGGCAGGCGGAGAACTTGCCGAGGTTGGGCAACTCGCTGTCGAGTTTGAGCGGCAGCGAGTTTGGCCCGTCGACGTCCTTCTCGATCACCGGCACCCAGTTGTCCGAGAGGTAGCGCGTCAGTTCGGACTGCACGCGCGCGTCGTCGATGGCGATGTTGCACGGCAGGATCAGCGGGTTGCGGTCGCCTTTCTCCCACAGGCTGTGGATCACCGCCGCCATCAGCCGCAGCACGCCGCGCGTGCGCTGGAATTTGACCAGCGTCGACCAGTCGTTGTAGAGCCGGTCGAAGATTTCCGGGTGGATCGGGTACGCCGCGCGGATACGCTGCTCGTAGCCGGATTCGCGACACTCGGGCGGAAATTCGGCCTGCTGCGTGCGATAGAAGTCGGCGAAGTACCCGGCGACGACATCGCGGTCCTTGAACTGTGCCGGGTCGGAGAGCGGCTGAAAGAGGCGCCGGCGGACGATCTCGAAGCCTTCTTCGGCGCTCGCCGGGCGCCACGACGATTCGATGCGCCCGACGACGTTGCGCAGCCGGTCGAGCGCCTCGCGCCCGCGCGTGCCGCCGACTTCGACATCGTCGGAGCGAGAGTGGGGAAAATGCTGCGGCGAGCCCGAGGTATCGGAGGCCGGCAGGCTGATCACCAGCAGGCAGTTCTTCGCGAGCTTCGCCGATTCGGTCAGCACCTGCGCGAAGGAGAACTGCGTCTCGAAGCCGCCGGCCGGCAGGTCGCTCTGGTCGTGCAGCTGGCGCGCGTAGGCGACCCATTCGTCGATCAGGATCAGGCAGGGGCCGTAATCGTTGAAGAGTTCACGCAGCACGTCGCCGGGGCTGGTGGCGTTCTCGTCATCGGCCTGCACGCGGGCGAAGGCCGGCTTGCCGCCGAGCTGCCAGGCCAGTTCCCCCCACAGCGTGCGCACCACCGTGCCGTCGGGCTTGGTCGAGGGGTTGCCGGGAGAAATCTTGTTGCCGACCAGCACCACCCGTCGCGCGGTCGGCACCCGGCTCGCGCCGGCTTCGTGCATCACCGCGTCGATGCCGGAGAGCTCGGTCGGCGGGATACCCGAGAAGAGGTGATACAGCGCCAGCATCGAGTGCGTCTTGCCGCCGCCGAAGTTGGTCTGCAACTGCACCACCGGATCGCCACCCCTGGCCGTCAGGCGCTGCAGGGCGCCGACCAGCATTCCCTTCAGGCTCTCGGTGAGGTAGGTACGGCGGAAGAACTCGACCGGATTCTTGTATTCCGGCGTGCCTTGGCCGAGATGCACCTGCCACAGGTCGGCGGCAAACTCGGCCTGCTGGTAGCGGCCACTGGCCACGTCGTCGTGCGGCATGACCACTTCGCGCCAGGGCTTGAGCGACCCCGTGACACCGCTTTCGATGACCGTGCCGGCCGACTTGCGCTTCTCGCCGCGCGCCTGCTCGTCGAAGCGCACGCGCAGCAGTTCCCGTTTCATCCTGTCGACCTCGTCCGCCTGCGTGGCGGAGATCGAGGCCAGCAGGCGCGCGGCCGAGTCGAGCGCGCGATAGGCGTCGTCGCTGGAAAACGGTTCCTGGTGCGCCCAGCTGTTGCGCACGGTCAGCAGTTCGTTGACCAGGCTGCGCTCGCTCTTGCCGAGAATCTGCCGGAAGACCTCGCCCCATTTGCGGTCCATCACCACCAGCGAAGCGGCGACATCGTTGAGCGACTCGCCCTTGCCGGCGCCGAGGCGCGTGTCGGACAACAGATCCCTGACCTCGAAGGCCCAGCCGTCGCCGTACCTGGCCTTGAATTCGCGCTCGATGAACGGCATCAGGCCGCCCTTGAGGAGTTCCAGCGCCTTGCCGACGCGCTCGTGGTTGGAGAGGGCCATGGTGGTCTTATTCCGATTCCAGGACGAAGACCAGCGCCTGGCCAGCCGCTTTGATCATGTGGACGATGCGCCAGCGATCATCCGGCGACATACTGCACCTGTGCCGTGCGAACCACCTCGTCGCGAAAGTAGCGGCTCAAGTCCTGAGGCGTACGCAGGTCGACTTTTCGCCCGCCCATGGACTGCGACAGCTCGATCTCGATCTGTGCCATGTCAAGCAGCGTCGGTCGTGCGTCCGGGAAAAACTCGACCAGCAGATCGACATCACTATCCGGCCTGGCAGTGCCTTTCAGCTGCGAACCGAACAGCGCCAGCCGGCGAATATGGTGCTGGCGGCAGAATAGAGCCAGTTCGGACGGGTCGATATTCAGAGCGGTAGACATGATTCACTCCTCAAGGCATGTTGTTGATTGTCACACGGAGTCGTCGAACAGATCAGCAGTTCCGGGCTCGACCGTGCGTGGCTTTGCCGCGGCCAGGCGGGTGATCTCCGGCCAGCTCTGCACCAGGCCGTTGTAGGCTATCGCTTCGGCGGCGCGCTTCTTGCGTTCGCACAGCGTGTACAGGCGGTAGCAGAGTTCGCGGGCGGTTTCGGCTTCGCTGCCGAGCTTGGTGACCAGCGCGGAGGCGGCGGTTTCGCCGGAAGCTTCGAGGACGCGAATCAACTGGTGCACCATCTCCCAGACGGTCAGGCGAGTGTCGGTCGTCGGGTCCCAGTTAGCGGGCAGTTCGTCGGGCTTCAGCAAGCGCACCTTGCCGGCTTTGGAGACCAGGATGCCCGCTTCGACCAGGCCGGCGACGGCGGTGTTCTTCGACTTGGAGAGCTGTTCAGCGACACCGTAATCACCTTCGCCAAAGCCGGTCTGCTCGAACCAGGTCAGCGCCCAGCGGGTATCGGCGTCGAAGTCGCCTTCCTGCTCGGCCAGCGCTTCGTCGAGGGTCTGGTTGATCAGCGCCAGCGCGGCACGCACCGGGACCGGCCTGCCCTCGGCGTCGAGGACTTTCGCATAGCGGGTGTAGACCGCCATGCCGGGGCCGATGGCGGCTTGGGCAAGGTCGACCGGCGCGATGTTGCCGCGCTGGAGATGGGCCAGCGCCGAGGGCAGTTCGGCCTTGAGTGCAGTGACGAACTCGCGACGGGTGGCGGTTGGGGCGCTGGCGGAGCGCTGGCGGCAGACGAGGACGATGCTGGAGGCAAGCGCGCTACGCTTGGTTTCCTTGTTACCGTATTCGGTGCGTACAGGCCATGTACCGCTGATGGCGAAACCAGCCCTGATTACTGCGGCCAAGAAGGTATCCCAGCCTGTATTTGTCGTGCCGTCTGACCCATCGCTCTCAGCCTGTTTGAAGGCGTAATAGATAGTCACCGGAAAGAGCGGATGCGCTTGTTCGGCGAGGCGGTGCATCGCCTGTGTCATGCCATCAAGAAAGAATGCCTCAGCCTTCTCTTTGCCGCCGTGACGCCCAGGGGTAGCGACCAGTTCCTCGGCCTTGGGTACGGCGAGCGTGGCAAAAAGATCGGGAAAGACCGGCTTCAGGGAACGGCGCAGCCAGACATAGAAGAAATCAGAGAGGTCAGCGTAGCCAATATTGTCGTAGTAAGGAGGGTCGGTAGATATGACCTTGTCGGCGCTTGTGGTCTGACTCCCGGCGTCCTCCTGTAAGGAAAACGCCGGGAGTCCGATTCCAAGTGCTTGAAGCATTCTCGATGCCTGCTCCACACCGAGTAATACGTTGCCAGACGACTCGCTCAATGGGTTCGCCTCCGCATAGTCCCACACCATGGGAACGGTCTGTCGACCAAAAGTTGAGACAATTCCGTCACGGGTCTGATGCCATGCACAAAGGGTCGACCAATAGTTCGCACCTTTATCGACGGCAAATGCCAGATACATCCCCACTGCCTCCGCATAGGCCATGGCACCCGCACCACCCTCGGCGAGATGCTTCTTGTCATCCGGTAAGCCAGCAGCGACTGCATCGCGCATCGCGAGGGGCTGGACCTCATGCACTAGGTCGGAGAAGGTTGTCAGGGCTACCAATTGGCGGGGACTGAAAAGGTCACTCCACTTGGTCATGCCATAGTTTCCAACCCGGAAACCGAGAGCCTGCTGGAAAAATTCGACATCCGGCTTCCACTCGGGCTTCGCCTCACTTGCGACGCTCTCCATTGCCTCGGTCGGGGATAAATAGACTCGCCCGCGCTCACCCTCGGCGACAATAGCTATTAGCCGTACACCCATGCGCCCAGCCTTGCCTTCTGCCTTGATGTAGTCCCCAGCAACGGGTGTGCCGGACATCAGGCAAGCAAAGTTCGCCCGCGCCAGTTTTGTGCCGGCCTTCGCCGACTCGGCGTTCCTCGGTTTGCCAAGCTTCACCGAAAAACGATAGCCAGTGCCTTCAATAACCGGCTCGACATACGCTTCCTTGCCCACCTTGGTCGACAGCATGAAGGTCGAGGCCAGCGGTACATCGACGTTGGCAAAAGCCGGGTTGGGGCTTTTCACCGTACGCGCCCACAGCCAGGCAATCACCGTGAGCTTGCGACCTGCGTATGGCTTCAGGTCCGGCCGTTCCTGCACCATCGCCGCCGTGACCTCGACCTTGGGGTAGAGATGGCCGATACGCTTCTCGGCCTCGTCACGCATCCATTGGCCGTAGTAGCGCACATCCTCGGCCAGGCCCTGCGCGCCGCGCCAACTCTTGCCCATCTGGACTTTTTGCCTCTGCGCCTCGGGATTCACCGGCGGCTGGCCGGCGAACTTGGGCGGGATCTCGATCATCGCCTTGTTGATCAGCACCGCCACCGGATTGAGGTCGCTGGCGTAGCTCTCCAGCCCCAACCGCTGCGCTTCCAGCGGCAGCGCACCACCACCAGCGAACGGGTCATGAAAGGCCGGCAGCTTGTAGCGGTCAAAGAGTTCCTTCGCACGCGGGTGGTCGGCGTTTTCGGCGCAGGTGTAGCGCCAGCTTTGCCAGATCTCGTCGTGCGCCTGCTGCAAAACCGTCTCGTTGGTCGTGTTCTCCCACTTCACGAGATCCTCGATGATGCGAAACAGCCGCTGCCGCTCCTTCTCCTGCGCCTTCTCGGTTTTGAAGAGGTCCGGATGCCCCGACGGGTCGTCGACCATCTGCGCGAAGATCACCGCCCGCGCCGCCGCCAGCGGTCGCCGCGCCCACCACAGATGCAGCGTCGAAGGGTGGCCGTGCCGGATGGATTTCTCGCGCGCGCTGGCGACGTTGATCGCCTCAAGGGGCAGAGCGACTTCGATGAGTTTTTTCTTGATTGTCATGGGGCAAAGAATGTCCTGTCAAGCCAATCCGCAAAGACGTCGGCAGCGGGAAGATCGGGGTCGAGATACCGTGCTCTGATGGCCTGACCCAAAGGTTTGCCGGGCTCATCTTGCCAAGCCAGCCACGTGTGAATCTTCGCTTTGGGTTTCTTCAAGTCGCCGAATCGGCGCTGGCCGTCTGGGATCCTATCGACTGATTGTTCGACATGGGCAAACAGTGGGTCGCCCGCCGGCACAAGAAAACGCAAAAAGTCTTCGAGGATGCCGGGTACTTGATTGTCGGGCATCAGCCAGATGCCGACGCGAGGGAGCAAGGTGTTTTCCGGTGCTTCGATGACCAAGCCCTCCCGTGTCGGGGCAGCCGGAAGATGGCCATAGCCCGCTTGTTGCAGACGGTGGGCCACGGCTTCCCAGCGGGCGTGAAGGTCGGTGTCGGCATCGAGCAGGATACCGAGCGCAACGAGGTCGCTTTCCTTGAGGCGGGCGGGAATGCCTTCGATCAGCGGGTCTTTCCCGCCGTAAGGATGGACATGGTCGATCTTGCCGAGATTTCTTGCACCACAAAGATTCTTGACGACATGTTCATCATCCGGCCCCTCGACCATCAGTACGCGTTTGCCAGTCATTAGCGCACCTCGATCTGGTCACGCGTAGCAATCTTCAATTCCTCCTCTGTGAAAAGTGTCGGAATGATTCTGTCGCCTCTTGCGGTCAGTCGGACAAGCACGCCATCCTCAGGACTGTCGCCCGCAGCCTGCTGAAAAGCGCGCACGCAATCCCAGCTATGCGAGGTGGCAAATATCTGGACGTTCAGATCAGTGGCGAGACGGAAGATCGTGCGCCAAATCTCGGTTTGAACCGAATAGTGCAGTCCGTTCTCAATTTCATCGACCAGCAATACCCCATTACGTGCATTGCACAGGGAAAGGATGACACCAAACAGGCGATTCACGCCATCACCGAGTGTACGCAGAGGTAGCGGCGCTGGATGGCGACCGCTCTTGACAATGGCCGTTCGTGGACGGGTATTACGTTCGTCACTGCCGATCATGGAAACGGCCTGGATGTCATTGGAAATCACCTTCAGCGCCTTGACAATTTCGTGCTCGGCATCGGTCAGCGCGATGGCATCCCACAACGCGCCCATCTGGCTGGTAAAGCGAGAGCTGAACGGGTCCAGATAAACGCAGGGGACAGGCGCCGCATCCGCTTCGGTTCTCACTGGAAATCTGCGCTGAAAGCGATCCAGAGGAATGACCCGTTTCCGCCCTCCGATGTCCAGATCCAGGGCGGGGAAACTCTCCGCGTCGTCAAACAGATCACTGGACGCGGGCTCGTATGAATAAGCCTGCCGATCGGGATCGTTCTTCCTGACAAACCAGTTTATTCTGACGTTTATCCGAGAAATTGGCGGCGGCAAGGCTCCGGTGGCAGAAATGGAAAATCCCTGGCTGCTTGAAGAAAGGTTGGGAAAGCCATTGAAAAGATTGCAGAACGGTACAGGATCGGTTGGCGAATAAATTTTTTCAGAGTCGCCAGCCGCCCCCCACTCTTCACGGTAATTCAGGATGTCGTAGATTGTTCTTAAAGCGCCACCCGTGGCGAGAATTCTGATCGCCTCAAGCAGGGAAGATTTACCTGAATTGTTCTTGCCAGTGATCAGATTGACCTTCCCAAAACCATTGATTCGCAGACCCGTAAGCGCTCTGAAACCATCTATTTCAAGGATTTTAATGAACGGCGTCATGACAAAACTCTCCAGAAATACTTAACTGCAATAGTGCGGGCAACCAAGGGCGACAATGCTTGCGGCGGAGTCTGTGATTTTTCGACGGGTGATGAGCGAGATCGCCTGCGTGATGCGTCGTCGGTTCATTGATAGCCCTTGAGATCTTCCAGGGGAGCGTCGAAATCGTCGGCAATCCACACCTGGCCTCGTGCGCTGCCGGTTTGGCGTGGCTGACAGGTTCCCGCCTGCTTCTGCTCGAGAAACTGGACGAAATCGAGCACTTCCGCCGCCACCGATTCCGGCAGACGCTTGAGGTGTTCATAGACAAGTTCGGCATGGGTCATGGAGACCTCCTTATTCCGATGGTCATTGGTCGGTGCACGCCGATCCACCCGTCCCGGCCATTTATTGAACAACGTCGAGAGAGCGGTGGCATTTTATGCACGGCTTCGGGCGGTGTCAGCGTGGCACCTCGGCCCGTGCCAACAATTCGGCAAAGTCGTAGTTCACGCTGGTAACGCCAAAATCCGGATCCCGACTGAAGGGTTGGCGCCATACCTTTACACACAACTCATTGAGCATGTTTTTCCGACTTCGAGACGGGGATAGAGCAATGACTGAGCCGCCGCTTTCTATCCCGCGCACAGGCCACTGGCGGGGATGCTGTATCGTGTGCTGCC
>Ga0208938_1000692_pt1 | contig 23195 bp, 21 predicted proteins | sample AD_UKC125_MetaG_FD_184434 | JGI IMG/M metagenome (GOLD analysis project Ga0208938, IMG submission 184434) | Active sludge microbial communities of municipal wastewater-treating anaerobic digesters from USA - AD_UKC125_MetaG (SPAdes) (version 2) | ecosystem: Engineered > Bioreactor > Anaerobic >...
GCGCCCGCAGTAGGGAAAAACGAGGGGAAACCGTACAAAAGGCCGGAAAAACGACGAAATGCCGCCCGCTCATTCCGCATCGTGAAATCTGGCAGTTTCCCCTACTCCAAGTCCGACAGGCTGCTAGACATTGAAGCGCGCCAGGAAGAGTTGGCGCAGGCGGCGTCCCCACTGCGTGGCGAGCGGCTCGGGGTGGTGGTGGAAACGCACGAAGGCGCGGGTTCCGACCTGCAAGGGTCCGACTTCCGGCGGCAGTTCGAGGTCGAACTGGAACAGCCGCTGCAGCGACTTCAGTCCGTCGGGATCGCGCGGATCGGTGCCGTGCGGGCCGCCACCGGCGAGCGACAAGGCCTTGCTCGGCAAGCGGTCGTGCGCGCCGGGGACTTCGCGATCGACACGCGCCGGCCAGGTCTGCTCGACGCGGTCGGCGATCTTGACCTCGACCGCCGCACGCCGCTCGCGCACCAGCGCGATGTCGTCCTGGGTGACCACCACTCGCAACCGAAGCGGCGGCGCCGACAGGATGTAGCCGAGCAGTTCGCCCTTCTTCACGAAGCGCTCCGGCAAATCCTGCGCCCGCGCCAGCTTGAGCACGCCGGGCACGGCGGCGACCACCAGCAGCGCGTCGAGTTTTTCTTCGGCGCGCGCCAGCGCCACGCGTTCCCGCTGCAGATCCTCTTGAATCGCCGCGGCCTGGACCCGCTCGCTGAACATCAGCGACGCGTACTGGACCTCGAACTGGCGCAGCCGCGCCCGGCTCTGCTCGACCTCGGCGTTGAGCGTCGGATCGACGGTAACCAGCAGCAGATCGCCAGTACCGACCGATGCCTCCGGGGGCACCAGCAGCCGCTCGACGAAGCCGTCGGCGGCGGCACGCACTTCGGCGTTCTCGGGCACCCAGACGACGCCTTCGGCGTGCGTGCGCAGCGGCATCGGCACACCCAGCACGAAGAGCAGGAACAGCGCCAGGGCGCCGAAGGTGAGCAACCGCGCACGCGTGCGGACGCGCTGCAGTTCGGGGCTCGACACGACGTACGCCAGGCCTTTGCCGATCGGCAGCGCGAACATCGTGATCGCCGCCCAAAGGGCCAGGACGACGCCCACGACAAAGAACTCGCCGGCGATGAACAGCGTGATGGCGATCATCACCAGGGTGCGGTAGAGGAACGAGGCAGCACCGTAGAAGACGAACCAGCGTCGTTCGCCGGCGCTCGCCAGCGGCCGCTCGATGGTCTTCAGGCCGAACAGGTAGCGTTTGGCGAGCCACTGCCAGTACTGGTTCGCGCGGTTGCCGAGGTTGGGAATCTCGATCAGGTCGGAGAGCACGTAGTAGCCATCGTAGCGCAGCAGCGGATTGCCGTTGAACAGCAGCGTCGACGCGCCGGCGACGAGCAGCACGTTGAAGGCGATCGCGCGCAGCAGGCCGGGTTCGACCAGCACCCAGACGAACATCGCGATGCCGGCCAGGAACAGTTCGACCAGGATGCCGGCAGCACCGACCAGCGCCCGGCTCCACTTGCTGCGAAAGGCGCCGGCGGCGGTCGCGTCGACGTACGGAACCGGCGCCAGAACCAGCAGCATGAGGCCCATCTCATGCACTTCGCCTTCGCCCGACTTGACCGCGTAGGCGTGGCCCATTTCGTGCAAGGCCTTGAGCAGCGGATAGACCAGCCACAGCAGGACGAGGTTGCGGGTGGCCAGCACCTGGTCGCTGAGGTTGGCCGTCAGTTCTTGCCAGTGCAGCCCGGCGAGCAGCAGCGCCGGCAGCACGAACAGCAGCCACAGCGCGAGCCCGAACGGACCGAACAGGCCTTTGAGCAGCGGCCAGCTGCGGTTCAGGAAGTGGTCGGGGTCCCACAGCGGGATACGGATCGACATCGGGTTGATGAAGCTCTGCCAGAGCTTCTGGCGTTTCTGCTTGCGGCCGCGTTCGGCGAGTTCCTCGACGTCCGGTGGCAGGTCAGCCTGCAGCAGGTCGCCGGCGTGCAGTTGCGCCAGCAGCCGGATCACTTCGTCCTGGGTCGGCGCGGCGGCCCCGGCGGCGGCCGCCACCTCGTCCCAGATGGCGGCAAGCGTGCGCTCACCGTCCATCAACTGAATGACGCGGTAGGCGGCCGGACTGAAGCGGTGCAGCTTGCCCGCTGCGCTGTCGTGCAGCACATACCACGCCTGGCCGCGAAAGCGCTGGCGCTGGATGCGGGCGTGTGCGCGCAGTTGCGGCCGCAACGCGGCGACGCGGTACCAGGAGGCGCTGAGGAAGGGGCCCGCCATGCCGCCGCCGACCGCGACCTACGGCAGCCAGGTCCAGATCTGCAGGCGCAGCCAGTCGCTCAGGCGGTGCGTCCAGATCCAGGCGTAACTCTGCTCGCCGGCGTTGATCTTGCCGACGCCTTCCATGCCCGGCCGCAGCTTGAGGTCGCTACGGTCGAGCCGGGCTTCGACGCGAAAGACGTTCCTGCCGTCTTCGCTCTCGGCCATCGAGACGTTGCGCACTTCGAAGCCGAGGCTCTCGCCGGCGAGTCCGGCGAGGACCAGACTGCCGCTCTGGCCGGCGTGTACGTCGCGGATGTCGCGGTCTTCGACCTTGAGGATCACCCGGTAGGCGTCGAGCGGCGCAATCTCGAACAATAGCTTGCCGTGCTCGACCGGCGAACCGAGCAGCTGGCTGAGGTCACCCGAGACGACGACGCCGTCGAACGGTGCGACGATGCGTGCGCGCAGCAGTTTCTCTTCGACCAGCGCCAGTTGCGACTCGGCCTCCTGCACCTGCGCCAGCGCGACGTGGGCATTGGCCCGCTCGTGTCTGGCCAGCGCGTCACGGTAGCGGCCTTCGTGCTGCGCGCGCTCGGAGAGCCAGCGCTGGTGCTCGACGAGCAGATCGCGCTCGTCGAGGGTGGCGAGGATCTGCCCTTTGCGGACGATAAAGCCGGCGCGTACCGGCGCTTCGCGCAGGAAGCCGTCAAACGGCGCGACGGCGGCGCGTTGCACTTCGCCTTCGACGACCGCCCGGGCGCTGACGCGGTAGTCGCCGTCGAGGAAGAAGACGCCGAGCAGCAGCAGGATGACGAGCGCCAGCGCGACGCGAAACGCCGGTCGCCGCGGGTCCCTGAGATGACGCCACCCGTCGCGGCACGGGTCGAAGAGGCGACCGGCGAACCAGCGGTGCAACTCGATGCGGCTTTCGAGTAGCGGTCCAAGCAGGGCGCTCACCGCTTCGAAGCCGCGGACTTCATCGATGCTGAACGGCCGGCTCTGCTCGAAGGTCAGCACGCCGACGCCGATGCCGCGGCTGGCGAGCAGCACCGAGCACACCGCCCGGTTCGCGGCAAAGTCGCGATGGGCGATGGCCATGGCGCCGCTATGCTCGTCGACCGGCGGAAAGACGACGCTGCGCCGCTGATCGAGCGCTTCGTCCATGGCATTCTCGAGTGCGGCGACGAACTGGCTCTTTTTCTCGAACACCGCCGAGTGCGACAGCGCCAGCAGGCGCGCCCGCCCGCCGCGGTCGATGCCAAGCGCGACGCGGTCACAGGCGAAGCGGCTGGCGAGTTCGTTCACCACCGCCAGCGCCAGGGCCGGCAGGCGTGCCTGTTCGCTGGCGACGGCCAGCACGTCGAGGGCGCTGCGCGCGCGCTGCAAGGTCTGCGCGTCGTCGAGCTGGCGCCGGCGCAGAAACAGCGTCTGAATCCAGCCGATTCCCCAGTGCAGTTGCCTGAGTACGGCCTGCAACGCTTCGTCGTCGCGTTCGTCGACATCGAGCACCACCGCTCCCTGCAGTTCTCCGTCGAGTTCGACGGGATAGGCGACGACCACCAGCGCGCCCGCCTGACCGCGCAACACCTTGCCCTGCCGCTCGCTCAGGCATTGCTCGGCGGCCGGCGCGAGATAGCTCACATCGGCTGTTTCGGAGGGCCAGACGGCCGCCGGGACGAAGGTGCCGCCGCCCTGTTCGAGCAGCAGCAGCGCCGCTTGCACTTCGGAAATCTGCAGGCACTGCAGCGACAACCAGCTGGCACAGAAATCAGCCGCGCTCCGCGCCGAGGCGAAAGCTCCCCAAGCCGCATCGGCGTGCGCATCTGCGGCGCCAGAGCCAGCACCACCTGCGCGCTGGTCCGAGTAAAGAGATCCCGGGTTATCGGCTCTCGATAGCAAGCCAGAACGTCCCAAACGACAGGTTCCTGGGCATCAGGCAAGGCCATCGACAATCGGCCGGTGTTCGGCGGAGGCTGCGGCCGGAAAACCCCTTCAGCATCTGTTCGCAATCATCGTTCTCATAGATGAGGTCAATGACCTTCAGCAGCCGCCGGTAGCAGCCTCGCATCTCCTTCATCCTGCAGCCCCCCAGAGAGATGTTTGTTCTCCGGCAAGATCATAGCGGCAGAAATCCCCGACGAAAAGCAAAGTGACACTTTCGCAGCATTATGGGCCAGCCCCCCCATTTGCTGGCACGCTCCGTAGGATGGTCTCTCTTGGAGCCAAACGAACAGGGGGAATTGACATGAGTAGACGAGCTTTCCTGTGGTAAATGCTGTTATGGTCGGGTCTGCTGCCCGGCGCCCAGGCGCGAGCCGTCACTGTCCACCTCTCGCAACGAGGGAACAGTCGGGGCCATCGGAAGTGGCTCTGTGCTTTCCGTGTCGAACTTCGAGCCTAACGCGGGGCGCATCAAGGCCAACACCGGCGGGCTCGTAAGCCTCTCCGGCGACTTCACGAATCTTCCCTCGGGAGAGGTGGCGCTGGGTATCGGTGGCACGAGCAGTACCAGCAATGGCCGGCTGGCAATATCCGGAAGTGCCGCCTTCGATGGCACCTTGAGCGTGTCTACTACAGGCGGCTTCACTCCAGTGGTTGGCCAGAGCTACACATTGCTATTGTTCGCATCAACGACGGGGAGCTTCGCCACTGTGGAAGACGAGAACCCGACTGACGGTGTAACCTATAGCCCGATCCATTCGTCATTGGACGTCACGCGGAATGTCGTGGCCGGATAAGAGCCCGACCTGCCTGCTTGACCAGTAGTGCCCTCAAGCCCTACCGGCCAGCGGTTTCAGACTCGCTGTTGTGACCAGCAAGAAAACCTTCGGCATGGCGCACCGAATCACCACGCGAACCAGAAGCCTGATCCTTTTGCTCCTCTCGGACAATCAGCTGCTCAGGCGCCGGCGGTAACCAGTTCGGTTTCAGCACGAAGGTCGATCATGGCTATCGCTATTACCTTGCTCGCCTCGGCCGCTCTACCATTGCCGCCGCTTGTCGAATCACGGAAGAAGAAGTGGTCATCAGGATCGGGCGCAGCCGCAGAACGGAAGCCGCGATCACCGCTGGCTTGATCGCGGCCCCTCTCCTGCAACGGTTTGGCGAACTCGACGATCGGGATGCTACGCTTGGTGATCAGCCCGACCAGCGTCACCAACCCGATCGATTCAGCCCGGCACGCCTGCACCGAGCAGGGCCATCGCGTCGCGGTCAACGATCTCGATGCCGATCCGCTTGCAGAAGCGACGCTCCTTGTCGTTGGCCTCGGCGATCAATGCCCAGCCGGCGGAGTCGGCAGCGGCATCGTGGATCAGGTCAGAGAGGACCATCCGCTCGGTGTCGCGATTCAGGCGCATGCCGAGCAGGAGATAACGCTTGCCGCGACGACGCGCCTTGATGAACGAGGGAACCGCGAAGCCGCCCATCAGTTCGGTGATGTAGTCGACGTAGTCGGCATCGGAAGCGATGTAACTGGGTTGCGGCAACGGACAACCCATCGGTTTGAAAAGCACCGGCAAGCCGGCATCGGCCTCCTCCGGAGCGATGGCGCGGTAACTGGAACCATCCGAAACATGCAGGGTGAAACGATAGTCGGTACCGCCAAGGCGAGCGCAACCGAGGACCAGCAGGTGTGGAGTCCCGGCATAGGAATCGAGCAGCTGCGTGTCGCGGTTGATGTCGATCACATACGGCGGCCGGATTGTCGCGAGCCAGTCGTGCACCGCGGCGCGCGTCCAGCGCGTGTCGCCGTAGGTGCTGTCGAGAAAGCGCGTCACCGCGCTGCGACCGCGCTTGAGTTCGACGTTCATCGCCGCGCGCGGAAACTCGTACATCAGCTTCGGTGCCATCGGGCGTCCGCCATTCAGGGCCAGGATCAGTTGCTCACTGGTGGCGGGAATACTTCGACCATCGAGTTCCGAGTGTACGTCGGCAAGCACGCCCGGCCCGAGATAAGGAACGATGCTGCCGTCGGCAAGGCCGGACTGCCATTGATCGAAAAGGTCGCTGGAAATCATTGTGCGTACTCCGAGTGGATTCACAAGGGTCAAGCAAGAAATATGCCTGCCATGCAGGCCCGTACCTGCGGGGTCGCCCCACCCGCGGCCCTTGCCGATGTCGGTTTTGCGACAAATACCATCACGCTCTCCTGCCGGCCTTGCGGGGTGTTCTTGTCAGCATGGCGAAGGAGACCTGAATGCGTCGGCCGCAGCCGCCGCTACCACCGTTCTGGAAAAGGGAGACGATGCGGTGAAAAAAAATCCGTTGGCCAGGAGCAGGGAAAGGCGTAATCTACCCGACGCATCAGCGCAACCATTCCGGTGGAAGTCGGTCGTCGAGGACGCGGCTTCAGGAATGACGGGATCGACTCACCAGAACGACTGGAACCTGCCATGCCCCCTTCCCACGACAAATTGATCGACGCCAGTCACCTCGACGCGTTCGCGTCCCTGGCCAATACCACTCTCGACGGTACGGAGCGGTTGCTGAGCCTCAACCTGCAGGCGGCTCGCTCCTTGCTGAGCGATGCACTGACCCACGGCAAGGCTCTCAGCGAGGCCAGCGACCTTAACGAGGTGCTGTCGATCAATGCGGCGATGAGCCAGCCTTTTCTGGAGAAGACGCTCTGGTATTGGCGCCGCTGCTACGAAATTTCCGCTCACACGCAGGAACATTTGGTGGCTACCGGCGACGCCCAACAGTCCGATTTCAGCCAATCGATGAGCACTTTCTTCGACCGGATGGCCAAGGCGTCTCCGGTGGGCTCCGAGCTAGCCGCGGTAATGGTGAAATCGGCTGTCGCCGCGACCAACTCGGCATTCGATGCCGCCCAGCGTGTAGCCGAACCACTGGTCGAGATCAGCGAAGCCAGTGCCGCGGCAGTGGCTGATGCCACCGCCCGAGCCGTTGGCGCCGCGACTCCCCGGGGCAATTCAGCAAACGCCAACAACTGACCGGCCGCACGGCTAGTCGGGAAGCCTGCCGAGAGCGTTTTCGAGGTCGCTTCTGAGGTCGGCGACATCCTCGATGCCGACGGAAAGGCGAACCAGTGAATCGCTGATGCCGAGTTGGGCGCGTTGCTCGGGCGGAATCGTCGCGTGGGTCATGATCGCCGGATGTTCGATCAGGCTTTCGACGCCGCCAAGGCTCTCGGCAAGGGTGATCACTTCGGTCGCTTCGAGGAAGCGGCGGGTACCGGCAAGATCGGCGGCAAGTTCGAAAGCGATCATGCCGCCGAAGGCGCGCATCTGCCGCCGGGCCAACGGGTGCTGCGGGTGTGAGGCGAGGCCGGGGTAGATCACGCGGCGTACTCGCGGCTGCCGTTCCAGCCACGCGGCCAGTTCCTCGGCGTTTTCACAATGCCGCTGCATGCGCAGATCGAGCGTCTTGACGCCACGCAGGGCCAGGAAGCAGTCGAAAGGTCCGCTGATCGCACCGACGGCATTCTGCAGAAAGGCGAGCCGCTCGCGCAACGCCGCATTCCGCGCCTCGCCGCTGACGACCGCGACGCCACCGATGACGTCGGAGTGGCCGTTGATGTACTTGGTCGTCGAGTGCAGGACGATGTCGAAACCGAGTTCCAGCGGGCGCTGGATCCACGGCGTGGCAAAGGTGTTGTCGACCACCGAGATGAGTTCGTGCCGCCGACAGAAGGCGGCGAGCGCTTCGAGGTCGGCAAGTTTCAGCAGCGGGTTGGTTGGCGTTTCGACAAGCAGCATGCGGGTATCCGGGCGCACCGCAGCGGCCAGCGCCTCGGCATCGGCGAGGTCGACGAACGTGGCCGCGAGCCCGGCGGTGCGCCGACGCACCCCTTCCAGAAGGCGGTAGGTACCACCGTAGAGGTCGTCGCCGGCGATCACGTGCGCGCCACTGTCGAGCGTTTCCAGCACGGTGGCGATCGCCGCCAGTCCGGAGGCGAAAGCGAAGGCCTGCGCCCCGGATTCGAGATCGGCGATGCAGCGCTCGAAGGCCCAGCGGGTGGGGTTGTGCGAGCGACCGTAGTCCAGTCCCTGATGGACACCAGGGCTTTGCTGGACATAGGTCGAAGTGGCATAGATCGGCGGGATGACGGCGCCGGTGCTGGGGTCAGGCGATTGCCCGGCGTGGATGACCCGGGTGGCAAAGCCATGGCCTTGCCCGGAGCGTGGTAGGTGGTGCATGCGCATGCCTTTTCTGCGGAGGGTTGATGGGGGAATCGAAGCGGTGCAGCAGGTCCGTAAACAAAGCCGATTGTCGGTGTTGCCGGCGACGGGAGAGGCGACCGGGATTTCCCGGAATTGTGACACGACGGTGCCGGGGCCGCGGCCGGATTTCGCCGTGCCGGCGGGGGGGCAGCTCTCCCGGTCGGATCAAACCGCCGATCGACGCGGATTCCGGCCGGGAAGCGTGCTTCGTTGCCAACACCGCCCAACTGCTTAGCGGCGCAGCATGCCCGTCTGGTCCACACGGCGCAGGGCCGCCAGCTCCTGTAAGGTCGGTTCGGGAACGACACGCACCCCGGCCGACACCTGCAGGTTCCAGCCGGTGTTGGCGAGAATCTCGTCGACACCGGAAAACGGGAAGTAGGCGTCGAGCTGGAATTCGTGACTCTGCGGGTCGGGCCGCAGGATGCCAAGGGTGGTGATGATTGCCGAAGGGCCGCCGCCGACAAAACCCACCCGCTCCCTGGCGTCGCCGCCGTCGAGATATCCCGGCGAAGAAATGTAGCTGACCCGATCCACGAAACGTTTCGGCTCGTGGCTGACCATGATCAGGTAGCGCTTGGCACCGCAGGCGATGTCGTTGGCGCCGCCGGCGCCGGTCAGGCGGGTCTTCGGCGGGCGATAGCTTTCGCCGATCGGGCCATCCCAGATACCAGTGGTGTTGACGTTGCCGAAACGGTCGACCTGCGCCGCGCCGATGATGCCGACGTCGCAGCGACCGGACGCGACCAGGCAACCGAGAGCGTCGAGCGCACTGGTAAAACTCACGGCATTGACCGCCAGACGATTGCATTCGATTCCCCAGGGCAGGCCGCCGACGGGCGTCGCGCCGTACACGCCGCCTTCGGTCATCGCCCGCACCCGGGGAGCATGACACGCCTGCGCGAAGTAGCCGGCGAGCATCGACAGGCCAACGCCGAAGATGGCCAGTTCGCCATCTCTGATCTCGCGGCCGGTGGCGATGGCCATCATCTCCTGGCGACTGTAATCGCTGCTCATGCCTCGCCTCCGGTGCTCAGGGCTTGTGCCTCGGCGTGCGTCAGCAGCCAGCGCCGGTAGGGGTCAAGCAGGAAAGCCGTCGCCCCGTTCGACAACTCGGCCCGCTTCCCGGCGCCGATGCGCTCGAGGTAGCCATCGAGGTCGGCGTAGCTGTCGACGTAGTCACGGAGGTAGGCGGCCGCGCCCTGCTCGCTGCCGAGGGCCTCGTTCATGGCCTTCATGTGCGTTTCGTCAACGTCGTACATGCCGGGCGAAGCCTGCGGCCAGGCGGCGAAGGGCCAGTACACGACGGCCTCGACGATGATCCCGGGGATCCGCACCAGGTTTGGATACTGGCGCATGCAGTCGGTGTGCACCAGCGCATCGGCCAGCAGCACGACCCGCTTCGCCGCCCGCGACAGTTCGAAGCGGCTCCACTCGGTACCGAGCATGATCGCGTTGCCATCGCTATCGGCGAGCGTCACGTGGATCGCCGCCAGATCCGGACGCAGCGGCGAGAAAGCGCCGATCTGCCTGCCCGAGAAGGGATCGGTCACCGCCGGTATCTTGTTCCGGTTGGGGTGAATACCCGGCTCGAACGCGCACCGGTCCTGAAGATCCGAGCCGATATTGACCGTCGCCGGAACGAATGGCCAGTTCAGCGCGCCACCCAGCAGACGCAGTGTCATGCCCAGATTGGAGTAGTCCTCAAGCACCAACCGGCCCTGCTCGACTGCCCGCCGCAGGCCGTTGGCGAAGCCGAAGCCCTCCAGCCCGCTGAAACCACACTCGGCTCGGGTCACGGCACCGGCCGCAGCGAGCAGGTTCAGTTGCTGGGTGTTGGCGTGAAAGACGGCGTGCAGATCGCGGCGCTTCTGGCGCAGCAGTTCCCGCCCGAAGGCGATGGCATCCGAGCCGACCGGCAGCGCCGCGCCGCTGGCGTACTGCATGCCATTCCAGGTGTATCGACGGACGGCTTCGGCCAGGGTAATCACTTTGGTGGACATGGTCGCTTCTCTTCAATTGGCCCGGGAAAGCCGCTGCGCTGCCGTCTGCCTGCTGGCACCTTCAGCCAGCAGAATGGCCAGATCGCTCCGCAAGTCGGCGGCGCTCTGGCCAAATGGAGCGACGCCCCGCAGCCGACCACCGCCATCGAACAGGAATACGCCGGCGGTATGGTCGAGGGTATAGCCAGCTTTCCCCGAGGGCCGCTTTTCGGCCACCAGTTGCAGTTGGCTGATCAGTCTTGCCGTCGCCTCGGCGTTGCCGCGCAGCCCGATGACCGGGCGTCCGCCCGCCGGGGCGAAAGCGGCAACGTACTCCTTGAGCATCGCCAGCGCATCGCGATCAGGGTCCAGGGTGGCGAAGAGCAGTGCCCTGGGAAGCGAAAGGGACCGTCTCGTACTTGGCCCGCACGACGTAGTCGGCAAGCCGGCGCAAGCCGGCCCTGTCGAGCGTGCCCGAATATCGGTAAAGAAGACTGCCGTCCACGGCAAAGAAGACGAACGATGGCGTGCCGAACGCGCGCAGGCCCTTCGCCAGATCAGCGGCGGTCGTGGCCCGCCCCTTGCTATCGGTGATCGGCGCGGAACGGGCGAGATCCAGATGAACGGTTCGGAAGCGGCGCTCGATCACGCGCTGCGTGTGCATGTCGCGATAGACTGTTTTTTCCATTTCCAGGCAACCCGGGCAATCCGGGAGGGACAGCAGGACCGCCAGTTGCTTGCCATCCGCGCCGGCCGCCCGTATCTCGCGCTGCAGGTCGTCGACGCTGCGCTCGAACAGCACCGCATGCGCCACGCCGACCCACAGGCCGAGCGCCAGGCCGCTGCCGAGTCGCAGCCAGGCCGCGACAGTTGCTCCCCATGTGCGTCGCCGCATGCTATCGCAGCCAGAACAAGGACCGCCGCCGAACGCGGTCGAGCAAGGTCATCGCCAGGAAGGTCACCAGGCCGGTATAGAGGATGCCGGCGACCATCCGGGGATAGTCGGCGAAGTCTGCGTAATACTGGACAAAGCGGCCAAGACCGGCGTTGGCGCCGAACAACTCGGCAACGGTGAGCAGGATGAACGAGAAGGCGAGGCCTACCGCCATGCCGGTGAAAATGTGCGGCAGCGCCGCCGGGAAAACCACGCGCCGCTGATACTCGAAACCGCGCAGCCCGAGAATCCGGGCATTGTCCCGATAGCGCTGCTCGAGCGCGTGTGCGCCGGCAACGGCATTCTGGAAAATCGGCCAAAAGGCACCGATGAAGACGACGAAGATCGCCGACAATCTAAAAGTGGGTAGAATCGCAATCGCATAGGGAATATAAACCGTCGGCGGTACCGGCCCGGCAACCTTGGCGAAAGGCAGGAACATCCGCTGCAGCCGCAGCGACGTCCCCACCGCCAGCCCCGTGACGATGCCCAGCAGCGTCGCCAGGGCGAATCCGGGGAGCAGGATGGTCAGTGACGACAGGGTGCCCGCCCACAGTTCAGGCAGCGATTCCCAGAGGACTTTGGCGGTGATCAGTGGCGATGGCAGCAGCGGGTTGTCGCCCAGCGGCAGATGGACTGATGCGACCGACCAGGCGAGCAGCAGCACCACCCAGACGGCTACGCTTTCCAGCGCACGGCCAGGCCAGCGGGGGGCGGAAAGGGGCGGCCCGTCCAATGCTCCAGGCATCGGCTGGGACGGAAGATCCTGGTTCGCCAGGGCGATATAGTCGCTCATCGGTGGTTCTCCTCGTACTTTCAGGTCGCGGCCGAACAGCGGGGTCAGGGCGTCACGACTCGGGCACGTGTCCTGTTTCAGGCAGCCCTGAGACGCTGCAGGGTATCCTGCACCAGCGTCGCGGCCACCTGTTCCCGCAGTGCATGATGCAGACTGTGGCTGTCGAGCAGACTGCGGCGCTCGCGTGGCCGCGCCAGCGGCACCGGCAGTTCGGCAATCTGCCGGCCGGGAGACGATCCGAGGACGATCAGGCGGTCTCCGAGGTAGATCGCCTCGTCCACGTCATGCGTGACGAAGACGATGGTCTTGCGCGGTGTCGCGAGTTCCCAGGCTTCCAGCAGCAGATCCTGCAAGCGCGCCCGGTTCACCGGATCGAGCGCCCCGAAGGGTTCGTCCATCAACAGTAGCGGCGAACCCAGGGCCAATGCACGGGCAATGGCGGCGCGCTGACGCATGCCACCCGACAGTTCGCCAGGATATTTGCCGATCGCCGCGGCCAGCCCAAGTTGCCTGAGGTAGCCGCGCGCCTCACTCAGGCGCTCGGCTTTCCGGATGCCGGGCTTGGCCTTGGCAATGGCGATCTCGACGTTATCGACCACTGACAGCCAGGGAAACAGCGCGTAGTCCTGAAAAACCACGCCGCGCTCAAGGCTGGGGCCGCGCACCGGTACCCCGTTCCAGGACAACCGGCCGCTGGAGACCTCGTTCAGACCGGCCGCCAGTCGCAGCAAGGTGGTTTTCCCCGACCCGCTGGCCCCCAGCAGGCTGACGAACTGGCCTTCCGGGATATTGAGATGGATATCCTGGAGAACCGGTGTCGCATCGTAGGCGAAGCTGACACCCTCCAGCTTGAGACCGAGACCCATCAGGCGTCCTTCTGCCGGAATTCCTTCTGAAGCTTCTTCCAGAAGGGATCGCCGGGATTCTCCCTGGCCAACTGATTCAGCACCTTTTCGTAGACCCGCACGTCGATCGCGGCGTCGAGGTCGGGCTTGGCGGTGATGAACTCGCTATTCAACATCACCTCGGCGAAATGCTTCACGCCCTTGACGTCGGGATCGCTGGACTGGTCAAGATATTGCGAGTAGTAGCCGCGCCAGAGCAACTGGCGATCGATCTTGACGTAGCGGGCAATCGAATCGATGGTTTCCTTCTTGTTCTCGGCCGCGAATTTTTCGGCCTGCAGGATGGCACGCAGGAATTTCTCCCAGGTTACCGGGTTCTTCAGGCTGGCCTCGGTGACCACCAGGCGGCAGCACGGATGGCCGGGTTGCAGGTCGGTGGAGTGAATGACCACCCGCAGCCCCTGGTCTTCGGCCCGCAGGTCATGCGGTCCCCACACCAGTCCGGCGTCGACCTGGCCCGACTTGACCGCCTCGATCACCGCCGCGGGATTCTTCAGTTCGAAGATCTGCACATCGTTCTTCCAGTTGATGCCTTTGTCCTTGAGAGCGCCGCGCAGCACGGCATCGCCCGAAGCCATGCGCACGGTGGCGATCTTCTTGCCCCGCAGATCGGCCACGCCGGCGATCTTGCCGGCATTCGCCGGCGTGGCGATCAGGGCGGCATCACCGCCCATGATGCCGCCGATGATCTTGATCTTCGCGCCCTTGGCAATATGGGCCACCGGTGCCGTGGTCCCGAAGGCGCCGATGTCGAGTTTGCCGGCAACGATGGCGTTGAGTCCATCGGCGGAGTTCTGGAACTCGATCAGTTCGACGTCCAGTCCTTCCCTGGCGAACAGGCCCTGCTCCTTGGCAATGAAGAACTTGGCATGGCCGGTGACCGGCAGATATCCGACCTTGAGCGTATCCGCCACTGCGTTGCCGAGGCCTGCGACCAGCACGAGCGCCGCCACAAGCTGTCGCCGTGTCCTGAAACCGATCATCGTTCTCTCCTGAAGACGTGGAAATTCACAACAGGAATATAAACCCCGCGCCCACTCGTAGAAAACGATGCATTTCTTCGATACTTATGCCCACCTGTCGGAACCGGACGCGCGCGCAACCGGCGCCAGTACAGACAGTCAACAACCGGCCGCCGACCGCGGACAAGCAGCAGTAACCGAAGCACGAACGCGGGCGTCTGGTCGACTTAGAAGGCGAACATGCAGCGTTCGACGGCCGCGCGACAACAACCACTCACTCGCCGCCGTTCTTGTTCTGGATCAATGCTTTGAGGTTGGCCTCGCCGAGGTCTGGGCAGACCTTTTCGATGAACGCCAGGGCGTAGCTGCGCAGGTAGATTCCCCGCCGAACGGCGAGGCGGGTCGTGCTTTCAGGAAACAGGTGTGGTGCCTGAATCAGCGCCAGGTTGCGGTCCTTGACGGGGTCGTAGGCCATCGACGCGACGATGCCGACGCCGAGATCGAGTTCGACGTAGGTCTTGATCACGTCGGCGTCGATCGCCGAGAGCACGATGTCGGGCATCACGCCGGCGTCGGCAAAGGCCCTGTCGATATGCGTCCGACCGGTAAACCCCTCGTGATAGGTGATGATCGGATATTCGCCGATCTGTTCCAGAGTCAGCTTCTCGACCTGCAGCAGCGGGTGGCCGTGCGGAACGATCAGCGCGTGGTGCCAGCTGTAGAAGGGAAAGGTCGCCAGTTCCGGGACCCTGTCCAGACGCTCGGTAGCGATACCGACATCGGCTTCGCCCGACACCAGTTTTTCGGCGATGTCCACCGGACTTCCCTGATGCAGCGCCAGGTGCACGCGTGGATAGTCGGTCTTGAACCACTTGATGATCTGCGGCAGCGCGTAGCGCGCCTGGGTGTGGGTGGTGGCCACCACGAAGTGGCCGGTTTCGCGGCTGGCAAACTGGTCGGCAATGCGGCGCAGGTTCTGGGTGTCGAACAGAATGCGGTCGACCACCTCGGCGAGTTCCTTGCCCGGCTCGGTCAACCCCAGCAGACGCTTGCCGCGGCGCACGAAGATCTCGATCCCGAGTTCGTCCTCGAGATCCTTGATGTGCTTGCTGACCCCCGGCTGCGAGGTATACAGCGCGTTGGCCACTTCGGTCAGGTTGAAATCCTGGCGCAGGGTCTCGCGAATGATGCGCAGTTGCTGAAAGTTCATTGCCTTGCTTCAGGCCGCCTGGGCTTCGCTGGGGAAGACCCGGATGTGGCGCGGGCGCAGCGATACCTGGTCTCCTTCCGAGAGCCCCAGCAGGCGAAATGCCTCGCGGCCAATGGTCACCTCGATCAGTTCGCCGTCATGGTGCGTGAGCTCGATCTGGGCGCTCGGGCCGACGGAAACGATGCGCACGATGCGCGCCGGCAGCCCCCCTCGCGCCTCCCAGCCGGGCACCAGATCGAACTCGTGCGGCCGCACGAAAGCCACCGCCTGGCCGTCGCTGCCATCGGTCGAGCCAAGTGCCAGCGCGTCATCGCCGACATGCAGGTGCCCATTTTCGACACGGCCGTGGAACAGATTGACCGAACCGAGGAAGTTGGCGACGAAAGGCGTCGCCGGATGGTCGTAGACCGATTCCGGCGTCCCGATCTGTTCGACCTTGCCCTTGTTGATCACCACCACCCGGTCGGAAACCTCCAGGGCCTCCTCCTGATCGTGCGTGACGAAGACGCTGGTCAGGTGGATTTCGTCGTGCAGCTGCCGTAGCCAGCGTCGCAATTCCTTGCGCACCTTGGCGTCGAGTGCACCGAAAGGCTCGTCGAGGAGCAACACCTTGGGTTCGACCGCCAGCGCGCGCGCCAGAGCAATCCGCTGGCGCTGGCCACCGGAAAGCTGTGACGGATAACGGTCCGCGAGCCAGTCGAGTTGCACCAGTTCGAGCAGGCGCTTGACCCGCCGTTTGATTTCGACTTCGCTGGGACGCAGTCGCCGCGGTTTGACGCGCAGGCCGAAGGCTACATTGTCGGCAACGCTCATGTGGCGGAACAATGCGTAGTGCTGGAAGACGAAGCCCACATGCCGGTCACGGACGTGACGCGCCGATGCGTCGTCGCCTTCGAGCAGGATTTGACCCTGGTCGGCGAAGTCAAGCCCGGCGATGATCCGCAGCAGCGTGGTCTTGCCGCAGCCGGAGGGACCGAGCAGGGCGACCAGCTCGCCGGAAGGGATGTCGATCGAAACGTCGTCGAGCGCCTTGAAGGCGCCGAACTGCTTGCTGATGTTACGGATCGCAATACTCATCAATCATTCTCCGGAAGGGGTGCCGATTTCCTGCAGTTGGCGACGTGTCTGACGTTCGACCAGCGTCTTCAGGCCCAGGGTGATGATCGCCAGAACGGCCAGCAGGGAGGCCACGGCAAAGGCTGCGGCATAGTTGTATTCGTTGTAGAGAATCTCGACGTGCAGGGGCATGGTGTTGGTCTGGCCGCGGATGTGCCCGGAAACCACCGATACCGCCCCGAACTCGCCCATCGCGCGCGCGTTGCAGAGGATCACGCCGTACAGCAGCCCCCACCTGATGTTCGGCAGCGTGGTGTATCGGAAGACCTGCCAGCCGGACGCGCCGAGAACGACGGCGGCCTCCTCTTCCTCGCTCCCCTGCGCTTCCATCAACGGAATCAGTTCCCGGGCGACAAACGGAAAGGTGACGAAAATCGTCGCCAGAACGATGCCCGGCACGGCGAAAATGATCTTGATGTCGTGTTCGTAGAACCAGGGGCCAAACCAGCCCTGCGCGCCGAACATCAACACGTAGATCAGACCCGAGATCACCGGCGAGACCGAAAAGGGCAGATCGATCAGGGTGATCAGCACGCGCTTTCCGCGAAACTCGAACTTGGCAATGGCCCAGGAAGCGGCCAACCCGAACACCAGGTTCAGCGGCACGGCGATCACCGCGACCAGCAAGGTGAGCTTGATCGCCGACCAGGCGTCGGGGTTGACCATGGCGTCAAAATACGCTCCCCAGCCCTTGCGCAGACCTTCTGCGAAAACCGTACCCAGGGGCAACAGCAGGAAGATGCTGAAGAAAGTCAGCGCGACGCTGACCAGTACCACCTTGACCCAGGCCGGTTCGCGGGTGCTGGCGGTCTCCTGGCGCTCCAGGCTGCCCGCATGCAGTGCAATACTCGCGCTCATTTCAGGTTCCTTTTGCGTAGCGGTTCTGCATCCATCCCTGCAGGCCGTTGATGATCAGCAGGAGGACGAAGGAGATGATCAACATCACCGAAGCCACGGCGGTGGCACCGGCGTAGTCGTACTGCTCCAGTTTGGTGATGATCATCAGGGGTGTGATTTCGGAGACCATCGGCACGTTGCCGGCGATGAAAATGACCGAGCCGTATTCTCCGACCGCCCGCGCAAAGGCCATGGCGAAGCCGGTCAGCAAGGCGGGTGCGATGTGTGGCAGGATGATCTTGCAGAAGGTCTGCCAGCGCGAGGCGCCGAGACCGGCGGCGGCTTCCTCGACTTCCTTTTCGAGATCGGCGAGCACCGGCTGCACCGTGCGCACGACAAACGGCAAACCGATGAACACCAGCGCCAGCAGCACACCCTTGGGGGTATAGGCAATCTCGACACCCAGGGGCTCGAGCAGCTTGCCGACCGGACCGTTCTGCGAATAGATCGTCGCCAGGGCGATGCCCTCCACCGCTGTCGGCAGCGCAAAGGGCAGATCGACCAGCGAATCGACCAGGCCCTTGCCGGGAAAGCGGTAGCGCACCAGAACCCAGGCAAAGATCAGTCCGAAGACAACGTTGATGCCCGCCGCCAGCAAGGAAGCGCCGAAGCTCAATTGATACGAGGCCACCACGCGCGGACTGCTCACCGCCGCCCAGAAGGCATCCCAGCCGAGGGTGAAGGTTTTCGCGCCCAGTGCCGTGAGCGGAATGACGACGATGATGGCCAGGTATACCAGCGTGTAGCCCATCGCCAGGCCAAACCCCGGCAAGGGGCTGAATCGCCTCAGGTTGGCCATGCGGGACTCCCGAATAACACTTGGATCATTCTCAACTCCTGCTGCAACGCAACATGACATGCCGCCAGTCTACGGGCAGTCAGGCTATACTGAGAAATACTTAAATGTGAGAACGTAATGCATTCTCGTTATAAAGACGGGGCCGAACACCAGTGGCCTCCCACGCCGTCTCCGAAAACTCAGCGTTTGCCGCCAGGGACGTAGATCTGGTCGAAGATGCCACCGTCGGAGAAGTGGGTCTTCTGGGCGTTGCGCCAGCCGCCGAAGGTGTCGTCGATGGTCACCAGGTTGACCTTGCCGAACTGCCTGGCGTACTTCGCCGCGATCTTGGCATCGCGCGGGCGGTAGTAGTGCCTGGCGGCAATGTCCTGGCCTTCGGGGGAATACAGGTATTCGAGGTAGGCCTGCGCGACCTTGCGCGTGGCGCGTTTGTCGACCACCTTGTCGACCACCGACACCGGCGGCTCGGCGAGGATCGACAGCGAGGGCGTGACGATTTCGAACTTGTCCGGACCGAGTTCCTTGATCGCCAGATAGGCTTCATTCTCCCAGGCGATCAGGACATCGCCGATGCCCCGCTCGACGAAGGTGGTAGTCGAGCCGCGCGCGCCGGAATCGAGGACCTTGACGTTGCCGTAGATCTGGCCGACGAATTCGCGGGCTTTCGCTTCGCTGCCCCCGGACTGTTTCAGCGCGTAGGCCCAGGCCGCCAGGTAGTTCCAGCGCGCGCCACCGGACGTCTTGGGGTTGGGGGTGACGATGGCGACACCCGGCTTGATCAGATCGCTCCAGTCCTTGATGGCCTTGGGATTGCCTTTCCGGACCAGGAAAACGATCGTCGAGGTGTAGGGCGCCGCGTTGTTGGGCAGGCGCTTCTGCCAGTCGAGCGGCAAGATGCCCCGGTCGGCGATGGCGTCGATGTCGTAGGCCAGAGCCAGGGTGACCACGTCCGCGTCGATGCCGTCGATCACCGATCGGGCCTGCTTCCCCGAACCGCCGTGCGAAGCGTTGACCTTGACCGTGTCGCCGGTCTTCCCTTGCCAATACCTGGAAAAAGCGGCGTTGAAGTCCTGATACAACTCGCGTGTCGGGTCGTAGGAAACGTTCAGGATGGCGATCTCGGCGGCGCTCGCGCTGCCGATCAGTAGAGCGCCGGCCAGCAGGCCGGCGAACAGACGTTGCACTTTCATGGGGACTCCGTTCAGTCAAGGGGTGGCGCGGAGTCTAGAAAAGCGGCGCGGCGAAACGAACGAATCTTTGCTTATTAGCTTATACGCAGGTTTTCCGATGCCTCGGTTTGCCGACCGCCATCCTCATTTCCGGTGTCGGCTTCCTGGTTGGTAAGCACGGTATAACCGTGGGTCTGGAGCACATGCATGGCTTTCTCCAGTTTTTTGACGTCTTTCAGCGCAGCAGCAGGATCCGCCGCATGCGCACCACGGGCCTCACCGGCAAGTTCGTAGCCCTGTCTCCGCAACCACTCCACGATATTTGCGAGGCCCTTGCGTCCGATCCCCTCGGCCCGACCCAGGCGGCGATGACCCAGGCGCGCGACCTCCTCCGGCGTGAAGTCTGGGCGATCAAAAATCTTTCTCAGCGCATTCCGTTGCATGGTTGGCAGCGCGCCTACCGGTGCTTGGGCACTGTCGGCTGCGGAAACGACGAGAGCACGCTGACAATCTGGCATTTGATGGCGGCACCCCGTGAAAAACAGTGATCGTAGTTGCGACGAGATTAAACACGAGTTGATGGCCGGCAAACTAAGAATTCCGCATAAGCATATGGAGAAAAGAGGCTCCACTTTACCGGAGGCAGCTTCCACACAAAACGGCATAGACCGGGAATTCTTGCCCAGCAATTACGGCCGGTATGCCACCATGACTTATAGCTTGAATCTGCTTACCGCCGCATGCATGCTGCCGGCCAGTTGTTCGAGGTGTTTCGCCGCGCTTGCAGTTTCGGCTGCAGCGGCGCTACTTTCATCGCTTTTGCGCGCCACTGCTTCGACTTGAGCGGCGATGACATTGCTGGCTGCAGTTTGCTCATCCAGGGCGGACGCAATATCATTCGCCAAGCGGATAGCATGGTCCGAGCCATCATTTATCTGGTGGACCACGCTGCCGGCCTGCTGTGCCAGCTCGACCCCTTCATTGGCCCGCTCCGTCGCTTCGCCCATGCTGGCGGATGCCGAGGCGGTGCTGTTCTGAATCATCTCGATCATGCTGATTATTTCGGCGGTGGCCGCAGTAGTACGCTCGGCCAATTTCCGGACTTCATCGGCCACCACGGCAAAACCGCGGCCCTGTTCGCCGGCGCGAGCCGCTTCTATCGCAGCGTTGAGGGCTAGCAGATTGGTTTGACCTGCGACATCCTTGATCACGTGGACGATGGACGAGATTTTGGTGGAGTGTTCCCGCAGTTCATCAATCGCGCAAGAAGAATGGCTAACGGTTTCGGCAAGCTGCGTCATTTTCATCGCTGCGGCGTGAATGGTGCCGCCTTGGCCGGAGAGTTCGCCGGTCTTGCTGGAAATCACCAGCGCATCCCGCGCACTTCTGGATATGTGCACTATCCCTGCCGTGACATGCTCCACGGTAACAGCCATGGAAGCCGCTGCTTCGCTTTGATGTTGAGAAATGCCTGCCTGGTGATTAGATGAGGCAGACAAAGCTTGAGCGGCCTCGGCTACCTTGGTCACGCTATCCAGGATGCTGCTCAGCGTGCCATGCAGGGTCTCCATCAACTGATTGAATGAATTGGCGGTTTGGCCAACTTCATCTCTTGATTGAGGGGACGCTCGTTTGGCAAGGTCGCGTGTCTGCTCGACGTCACCAATCAGTCCTCGCAAGCTGACGAGGGGCCGCACGATCGATGTGCTGATCTTGTACGCAGCACCTACAGAAAGTAAGGCGAGGCCAACAAACAAGACGATCAGCGTCGTGCGCGCCAGTGCAGCACGGGCATTGATGCCCGATATGGTCTGTTCGGCGCTCTCCTGTGCCAAGCGTTTAATGTCGACCAGGGCGGCGTTCAAATTCTTTTCCACCTTATCTACCGGTCCGTTCAGAGCATTGAGTGCCGTTTCCTGGGCAAACACCTCGGCAGCGTCAAAAACAGCCGATGCTTCCTTCTTGAACGCCTGAAAGTTGTCCTTGATCGCTGTAGTCCGGGCTAAGCTGTCGCTATCCGACGCTGACTTCGCGTAGTCCTCAATGAAGCGATCAATCTCGTCGCCCCTGGCTTTGAATTGGTTGCGATAAGTTGATACTTTGGCGAGGTCGGTCTCGGCGGGCGTCCTCCCAAGCAACCCTTTCTGTGTCTCGAAACGTTCCACCACGTCGGCAACCAAGGTCACGGAACGGAAACTGGTGGCATGGATTTGATCTGCAGCCTGCCGCATGCCCAAGATGGCAATCAGTGCCACGACGAAGACCGTGAGCAAGCCCAGCAGGGGCGCACCGGCCAGTATCAGAAGCTTCGTGCGTATGTTCATGTTCGGCGTGAATCCTGGCTAGGATGCAAATGAACTACGTGCCGGCGATTCCATCCCCCGGCACACGGCGTCATCTTGCGATACAACCGCTACTTGGCGTGCGCCGCTATAGCACTAATGACTTTTTCTGCCGCAGGGGTGGGCGCGCCCTTGGTCACCAGTGACAGCGGCTGCGGAATATCAATGCCACTGACCGTCGACACAGCAGGCGTAATACTGCTGCTGTTGCCATAGCCAACGGCATTTGGAGACTGCTTGACGACTTCGGCAACCTGAACAAGTGTGGGTACGATACGAGCATTTGCTGCAATGCTGCCCTTCAGGAAGACGGTTTCCACGACAGCTCGGGTTCCCTGACCCATGGCCTCTGCCACGACCAAGATCGCACCATCGGCGCCGCCCACGTCCTTCCAGTTGGTGATTTTTCCGGAAATAATATCCTTGGCCTGTGCCGCAGTCAGCTTGACGGGATTTGCCGGATGAACAATCAACTGCACCTTCGCCGCACCGACCTGCTTGACCCGCAACGTTGACACGTCCAGGGTGCCCGGCGCTTTGGTATTGATGATCTTTGCTTCCGCCTCGATTGGCGCGGCAATCATTGCCATATCTGCCTTGCCAGCGACGAGGTCCATCAATCCGTTGCCGGATCCGTTTACCAGTACCGACAGTTTCAGCCCGGCCTTGGATTCGATCGCCGCCTGATTGGGCTGCACGATATTCTTGGCCAAGGTTGCCGCGCCATGCAGGCGGAAGTCGTCCGCCTTGGCTCCAGGAGAAAGCACGGCTACGGACAGAGCAACACAAAGTGCCGACACGACTGATTTGATTTGCATACAATCCTCCTAACGGTTGACAAGCCAGAAAACTAGAACAATGCTATTCAAAGCCCTCTCAATGAGAGTTGCCGGATCTCCTCGCCGCCCATCGCGTCCGTGGCGCCCACCAAGGCCAGCCAACCGACAGCTTAAACCATGTTACGAAAACTGGGTTTTAAAGTGGACTGATCGACAAAAAAAAAGCGATCAGCACGATCGCCAAGTCGTCCGGCCAGCCGGCAAACTGAACGCCAAACAGGTGGCTCTGAAATTTATGTTTGGAGATGACGGCATTCCCGCCACCGGGCAGGCCAAAGCGATTACGCACTGGCATCGCTTGGCTGCGCCCTAACGCGTGTGTCCGTCGTGCTTGTAGTGCTCGGCGGATGGTCTTGACCGCGGCCCGCCTGACCACACGTTTTTGCCCAGCCAGATCTCGTACTGGCGTACAGCCATGCTGACCTGCGCTTTTCTCCGCCAGATACCCGCGGGTTTTCACCGCTGCTAATCGCTATTTGCTTATCGAAAATAAATCGTTCGCCAGACGGCCGGGCATCGGCATCATGCGCCGCGTGGCAGCCTCCTCAGGCGCGCCTGGATTCGGAGACACGCATGACCGACAGTACCCGGCGACGCCCTGTGCGCCTGCTGGCATCCTAAAGTGGACCCCGAAGTCAAGACAAGAATGAAGTCTGTTTAAGCTGTGCACTGGACTTCAGTTGCAGCTGGACAGCGCTGCCCCGGTTTTGCCTTTGCTTTGGTTTGTGCTGTGGCTGTTGATCTTGCTTCTGCGGGGGGAGGAACCCCTGTGGAGCGTAGCGGAACAGGGGTTCCTCCCCCCGCGC
>Ga0208938_1000694_pt1 | contig 23086 bp, 18 predicted proteins | sample AD_UKC125_MetaG_FD_184434 | JGI IMG/M metagenome (GOLD analysis project Ga0208938, IMG submission 184434) | Active sludge microbial communities of municipal wastewater-treating anaerobic digesters from USA - AD_UKC125_MetaG (SPAdes) (version 2) | ecosystem: Engineered > Bioreactor > Anaerobic >...
AACCGGGTCCGGGTCGCCGCGTAGTCGATCGCCCGCTCCACGAGGGCCCGCCGATCACCCGGTTCAAGTCCGAGGGTGGCGCGGGTGATCTCCCGCACTTTCGCCAAATCGATCCGGCCGTCGGACAGTGCGGTCAGCAGCACTGGCAGGTCCTCGACGACGTCCACCGCCACATCCACCATCGATGAGGCGGCACCCGGGGACCAGAGCATCGCGCAGGCGATCTCCGGCGGGGTCGGGTCGACCACCACCCCGTCCGGATCCGCACCCAGTTCGGACTCCACGAACACCTGATGGAAAGCCCGCAGTTGTTGGGCGTGGCAGTACCCGATCACCGCCTCGGCGGCTTTCGCCCGCTCCAGCGGATCTCCGTCGGAGAACATGTCCTCCAGGACCGCAACCACCGAATCGTTCATGCCCACACCGTACGTGAGGGCTACGACAAACTGTCTTGACCAGGTGCTTTGTGGTGGATAACCGCATGTAAGGGGCAGCGATCTTCAATGCCCATTGCCCTCGCGACCGCACATTCTCCCCGCGATTGTTTCGGGTTGTCACGGGATCGCCCAGACCCCCACAGGTCCGCGAGATGGCCCCGCTACGTGGCATTGCTACCCCTGAAGCCCGGACTTCGTGACCGGACCGTTACCGAATCTTGTCGTGTGAGGCATCAATACTTGAATTCAGTAGCCGATTCTATAAACGTGGTTCGTACAGCGCAGCAGTTGAAGTCCGGGGACACCATCGACGTGGAAGGCGATCACCTCGTGGTGTTCCACTTCTGCCAGGAGTACGGCGAGATCGTGATCGACGCGGTCAGCTCAGTCTCCGCGCGACGGTATGAGTTGCACTATTCCCCGGACGCGCGCGTCAGCATCTTCTGACGACCGTTGGCGCAGCCTCCGCTCAGAACTGGAACGTCATCCGCTTCGGGCCTTCGATCGCCTTGTCGATGGTCGCTCGCAAAGCCTTCTCGTTCATGGCACCGGCCTTGCTGTGCAGCACCTGATTGTTGCGAATCACCACCAGCGTCGGGATCGCGGTGACGCCGAACGACTGCGCTAGCCCCGGGTTGGCGTCCACATCCACTTTCGCGAACACCACATCGTCGTAGTCGGCGGAGACCTTGGCGAACACCGGAGCGAACTGCTTACACGGGCCGCACCAGGCGGCCCAGAAGTCGATGACGACGGTCTTGCCTGCGGTGGAATCGGTGAACGTGGCGTCGGTGAGTTCGGTAGTGGCCATGTCAGGTGCAACGCCGCGGGTCAGGCCAGGATTCCCGGACGTTCGCACCGAGACGATGGCCCACAAGCGGTCACCGTTACCCTGAGACCCGTGTCTGCTGGTGCGATCAGTTGTGGGTCAGGTCCCACAGCAGATGTTGGCGCCCGCGTACTTGCCGAGGGTGGGAACGCCGTCGATGCGGCCATCGCGGCAGCCTTCGCCTCGACCGTCACGGAACCTGGGGTGTCCAGCATGGGTGGCGGCGGCTTCCTGCTGGTTCGCGAGCCCGACGGCACCAGCACGCTGGTCGACTTCTTCACCACCGTGCCCTCCGGGACGATGGGTGACGTCGATACGGTCACCGTGGTCTACTCCGGGACGACCCAGGACTTCCACGTCGGCACGCAGACCGTGGCAGTTCCCGGATGTCTGGACGGTTTCCTGGCCGGGCACCAGCGCTGGGGGTCCCTGCCGCTGGCAGATCTCGTATCGCCGTCGATCGCGCTAGCGCGAGACGGTGTGGTGCTGGAGCCCGGTGTCGCCCATGCCATGTTCCTCATCGAACCGGTGCTCATGTTCACCCCGCAGGTGCGGGCGCGGATGGCGCCACACGGGACCTTGCTGCGTGCCGGTGAAACGCTCGTGACACCCGAGTTGGGGGACTTCCTGCAGCGCGTTGCCGATGGCGAGGTGAAGAGCGTCGCTGACCTCAACTCGCACTTCGAGGGGTTGACCCCCGTCACGCAGGGCGATTTGCGCGACTATGCAGTAACGCTTCGAGAACCTCTGGTCTCAACGGTCCACAACGCTGTCCTGACAACAAACCCGCTGCCATCGCTGGGCGGGTCCATCGTCGCGCACGTCCTCAGCGACCTGGCCGAGCAGAGTCACCCGCAGCCGGTCGCTATCGCAGAGGCTCTCACGGAGACCACGGCCTGGCTGAAGTCGCAGGTCTCGGGGCCCGTCTCCACAACAGGCACGACGCACATCAGCACCGTGGACGCGAATGGAATGTGTGCCTCCTTGACGGTGTCGAACGGTCTGGGCAGCGGAATCGTTCTGCCGGACACGGGCATCCACTTGAACAACATGATGGGTGAAGACGACCTGCACCCGGCGGGTCCTCATGCGGCAGTCGGGGGGACTCGCATCCGGTCGATGATGGCACCGAGTGTCGTGAAGTTCGACGACGGCCTGATCGTTCTTGGCTCGGGGGGTAGTGAACGCATCCGCAGTGCCCTCACCCGCGTGATCACGCTGATGACCGACGGGGACGCCGATCTGGCTGAGGCCATCGAGGCCCCCCGCCTGCATGTGGACGGGGCCGGAGTTGTGCAGGCCGAACCCGGTTTGTCCCCGGCTCAAGTCGACGCTCTGCGCAAGTTCGCGCCCGTCAACATCTGGGATGAACGGCACTTCTTCTTCGGGGGTGTCAACGCGGTGCAAGTGACCGGGTCCGGCGCACTGCGCGCACACGCCGATCCACGCCGCGGCGGCGCCTGGCGCATCGTCTGAGGCGCGCCTGGACATGGCGAGGCCCCCGATCCCACGCTCGTGGAGAATCGGGGGCCTCGTTCGTAGATCAGGCGCAGCCCCAGGGGCCCCATCCGCTGCGCTTCCACAGCCGGTAGGCCATGTGATCCTGTGCGAACTTGGGTGCCTGATGGGCGTAGGACGAGTAGCGACCGCCACCCACGCCGCGCCAGGTGCCGGCCGCGAACTGGTAGGCGCCGTAGTAGCCGTTGCCCGTGTTGATGCCGTAGTTGCCACCGGACTCGCAGGAGCGCACGGCGCGGGGCTTGGAGCCCTTGGCCCAGACCTTGGCCGCGGCGATCTCGCGCAGTTCGCCCTTCTTCAGGTTGTACTTGTTCACGTACTTCAACTGAACGGGGAAACGCTGGGCATAGTTGCGTGATGACTTGTTGTCACGGTCGTTGTTGGCGGCCATCGCAGGTGCCATCGTCGTGGCGCTCACGCCCGCGATCATGAGGGCAGCAAGGGGCATAGCAAGTGCTTTTTGCAAGATTGTTCCTTGGTCGATCGTCCCCTCGTGCGGTCCGGTACTGCACCGCGGTCGCCGGGGCTGTCGTAGGAGGTCTGGGCCTCCAAGGCGTCGAAAACGGTGTCCGACGCTTCATCGACCTTGACACAGCCCGAACAGTTACTTCAACCGATTGTGAACAAGCGCACAGTGGGTGTGAGCAGCATCACAGAACATGCGCCGGGACATATCCGACATAGGATCGTCCTCATGACAAATGCCATCGAGGCCCGCGGTCTGGTGAAGATCTACCGCGCACGACGGGGTTCTGCGGAGGTCAGGGCGCTGGACGGCGTCGACCTCGATGTCGCGCAAGGCACTGTCTTGGGACTGCTCGGACCCAACGGCGCGGGCAAGACCACCACCGTGCGGATTCTCACCACACTGCTGAGGCCGGATGGGGGCAGCGCCAAGGTGGCCGGATACGACGTGGTCTCGCAGTCCCAGGAGGTACGCCGCGCGATCGGGCTATCCGGGCAGTACGCGGCCGTCGATGAGAACCTCACCGGCTGGGAGAACCTGTACATGTTCGGGCGGCTGTACGAGATGCCCAAGGCCGAGGCCAAGAAGCGCGCTGAGGAACTCTTGGAGCGCTTTAACCTGACCGACGCCGGTGGGCGCACGATCAAGACCTACTCAGGAGGCATGCGGCGCCGGCTCGACCTTGCCGGAGCCTTGATCGGCCAGCCGAACCTGCTGTTCCTCGACGAGCCGACCACCGGTCTTGATCCGCGCAGCAGGCTCGGGATGTGGGATGTGATCCGTGACCTCGTCCGGCAGGGCACGACTCTGCTGCTGACCACGCAGTACCTGGAGGAGGCCGACGAACTCGCCGACGTCATCGCTGTCGTCGACACCGGCAAGATCATCGCGCAGGGGACAGCGGACGACCTGAAGGCGCAGGTCGGCGGGGAGCGGTTGGAACTTGTGGTGCGAGATCGGGCATCGGTGCAGGCGGCCGTCACCCTGCTCGCTTCCCTGGCCGGCGGCGTCGAAGTCGACGAGCACACGCGTCGGCTGACAGCTGCATCGACGGGTGGTGCGCAGCAACTGGTGGAGGTGGTGCGGCATTTCGGAGAGGCCGACATCGCCATCGACGATCTCGCCTTACGAAGGCCCACGCTGGACGATGTCTTCCTGTCACTCACCGGCCACCACAGTGTCGAGCAGTCGGAGGAGGAGAGCGCATGAGCATGCTTGAAAGTGGACCGGTGTCCGACTCTTTGGTGATCATGTGGCGCAACCTCAAGCGCATTCCGCGGATCCCGGAACTGGCGATCTTCGCGGTCCTGCAGTCGATCATGTTCGTGCTGCTGTTCGCGTTCGTGTTCGGTGGCGCGATCCCGCTGCCTGGAGGCGGCGACTATACCGAATTCCTGATGCCCGGGATCTTCGCCCAAACCATTGTGTTCGCCTCGGCCACGACTGCCATTGGGATGGCCGACGATATGGGCAAGGGCCTGATCGACCGGTTCCGATCGCTGCCGATGGCGCGCTCGGCGGTGCTGTCCGGTCGGACGGTCGCCGACACGATCTACCAGGCGGGCATTCTCGTCGTACTCATGCTCGCCGGGCTCGCGGTCGGGTGGCGAGTGCACACCTCCATCGGGGAGTTCATGCTGGCCGTCCTGCTCTTGCTGGCCTTTGCGCACGTGATGGCCTGGCTGGGGATCTGGATCGGGCTCTCGGTGCCGAACACGGAAGCCGCTCAGCAGTTGACGTTCGTGACGATCTTCCCGCTGACCTTCATCTCGAACGTGTTCGTTCCGCCGGCGTCCTTGCCAGGAATCCTGCAGCCGATCGCGGAGTGGAACCCGGTCAGCACGTTGACCGCTTCCACACGGGAGTTGTTCGGAAACCCGAACCCGTATGTCGGTGAGGGCATCCCCGCCCAGCACCCGATCCTGGTGACGGTGGCCTGGATGGTCATCCTGATCGCGATCTTCGCTCCCCTGGCGATCCGGAAGTACCGTAACGCCAGCCGCTAACGGCTGACCGCCATCCACAGGCCGCAGCGTGCCTGCCCCCGGTGTTGTTAGCCTGCCAGCGATCGTCATCGTGACCGCGGGTTGCACGGAGTAACCCGACTCGGGGATGGCGAAGAATCCAGGGGATTACAGCCATGACGCGTTTATCGCATCGTTTCGCCATGCCCATTTTCGGTGCCATGCTCGCACTGATTCCGCTGGGAGCGGCTGCGCCACCGGCCCGGGCTGACACGTGGTGTGAGAAGGCGGACTACGTGGTGATCGGTGCACGCGGCAGCGGCCAGCAGTCAATGGAACCGTGGGGCTGGTACGCGGACACGGTCGGCAGGGCGGTCAATGCCTTCAAGAAGGACGTGGCCAAGAGGTTCGCTCTGATGGATCGTCCCCCGCCGGTCATCAAGGAGATGCCGTTGTCTGATGTGGACTACCCTGCTTCGGGGGCGACATTGGATTTCGCGGTGGCAGCCTTGAAGATGCCGGGGTCGTATTCAGACAGCGTGACGTTGGCTAAGGGTGCCGCTTCGCGCCGCTTCGAGGCGATGATCACTGACTGTCCGGCGAAGACCATGGCCCTCTTTGTTGGCTACTCGCAAGGGGCGCAGGTGACAGCGGACACCTACCAAGACGCCCTTCTGACCCATCCCGACCGGATCGCCGGTGGGATCTTCTACGGCGATCCGTACTTCCGCGGCGACAGCATCTACGGCAGTTCGGGGCGGTGGCCGGGCTCCTTCGATTCGAACCGGCACGGCGGCCTCGGACAACGCCCGGAGTTCCGAGGAGCCACGGGCAGCCGAGTCATATCCACCTGTCACCCCGACGACATGGTGTGTCAGGGGATCCCGGCATGGACCGGTCTGTGTGCCCTGTCGGCAGTGCCCTTGCTGGCGCCCTCATGTGCCAAGGAGGCTGTTGATACACGGGCGCACAACTACACCAGGCCCATCGGTTGGTCCCCGAATCCCAACGACACCGGAGACAACCCCTATGACCTCACGGGTGAGGCAGTCGACAGTGCCCGGCACATCGGGTCGCGGTTGGGCCTGGCCAGGCTCCCCACGGAGGAATACACCGGGGAGCAGGACGTCGTCCTAGTGATGGATTCCACGGCTTCCATGCGCAACGACATCGACAATGCGGTCAAGACGGTCAGAAAGGAGTTCATCGAGAACCCAACGTTCGACCGGGCACGCTTCGGCTTGGTGGAGTACAAGGGCAATTACGATCGGCCATCTGCTCGCACTGTTGTCGGGCTGACCGAGGACAAGACGGCGCTGATCGACGGGATGGTCTCCTTGCGGGCGAACGGTTGTTGCACGGAGCAGGTCCTGGCAGGAGCCGCACTCGGGCTGGACCAGCCCTTCCGGCCGCAAGCGCGCAAGACGGTCGTTCTGCTGGGTGACGAGGACGGAGCGAACCCGGATCCCAACCAGCTCACGACCGAGTCGCTGGCCGAAAAGGCGCAGGAGAAGGGTGCGCGCTTCCTTGCGGTCAACTTCAGCCGGGCCACCAACAAGATCTTCTCGGACCTGGCCACCGCGACCGGTGGCTACATCATGGAGGCCTTCGGATCGATGGGTATCGCGAGTGCTGTTCCCGCCGAGGACGCCTATGTCGTGGACGACGGTGACGATGATCGCGCGGCAGCGATGGCGACGGGGGGATTTGAGCCGACGGGTGACCCGCTCTATGACGTGATCCGCGGTCTGGATGCCTACCCCACTGTGGAAGTGGCTGTGAGTCCGCTCACCTTCACGGGCCTGCCCGTGGTGTTCTCCTCCAACCCGTCCAGGGATCCCGTCGGGTACATAGCGAACACGGAATGGGACTTCGACAACGACGGCGTCTACGAGGTGTCCGGCAAGCCGGTCGTGACCCGGATCTTCGATACGCCGGGGACTCGAACCATCGGGGTGCGGGTCACCAATGACATCGGACTCCCGGCGGTACGCACGATCAAGGTCACTATCTACGAACGGCCGAAGGAGATCCCTGACCGCGTTCCGCAGGCCCCGCCGGCTCCGACGGTGAAAGCGAGGCACCGGTCCCTGAAACTGACTGTCAATCCGCCCACTGCGGGTCCTGCCTCCGGTGTCTATCGAGTCTTGGACACTGCAACCGATGAGGTGTATGCGGTGATCCCAGCCGATGCCACCGGCATACCGTCGACCAGCGTCACGGTCGGGGGGCTGGACCCCAAGCGCGTCTATCGGATGGCAGTCCAACCTGAGAATGTCGCGGGCTTCGGTCCCATCGGAGCGGTCACCGCTCGGCGACCGTTGGCCAATCAGAGACTATCGGTGAAGCCGACCTCGGGTCGGCTCGTCGTTTCGGTGAAGCCCGAGCTACCCGGGTCCTGGACCGTGCAACTGCAGACTCGAAGCGGCAGCGAGTGGGTTTCCTCACCACGGAGGTATCGGACGCAGGGCACACAGGAGCGTGCGCATATTGGGGTCCCGAACAAGGGTCGCTATCGCGTCGCGGTCCACCGTCAGCGGGGCTTCCCAACGGCGTACTCCGATCCGATCCAGATCGGCCGGTAGACAGACGGGCACACGGCGGTCAGCCCTCGCGCGTGACCGGGCCCTCTTCGCCCAGGTTCACGTTCATGGGCCGCTTGAAGAATCGAGTGACCCACAGCAGCACAAGGATGCCGATGCCGAACCAGATCAGGCCGTAACGGGTCGACTCCGCCGACAGGTAGAGCCACAGGAGCACGGTGAGCATGACGCCCACCCCGGGCAGCACGATGTTGCGCAGGATCTCCTTCGTAGTGTGCACTTGGCGCTTGCGGTATGCGAAGTAGACGATCACCGTCAGGTTGACGAAGGTGAATGCGATCAGGGCACCGAAGTTGAGCAGCGACGCCACGAAGTCCAGGTTCAGCCCGATCGCGAACATCGAGACCAGCCCCGTGAAGATGATCGCGTATGCCGGGGTCTGGAAGGTCGGATGAATGTAGCCGAAGAAGCGTGAGATCGGCCCGCGGCCATTGCGGCCCATGACGTAGAGCAAGCGGGACACCGATGATTGTGATGCCAGGCTGGAGGCCACGGTGGCAGCGAACGCCGCAGCAGTCAGCAGGATCTTGAACAATTGCCCGCCGACCTCGAACGCGATCTGCGGCAGTGCGCTGTTCTCCAGCGATTCCTGGGTGAAGCCCGAGGTGTCGGGGAACAGAGACTGGGTGAACCACGCGGCGACGAAGAAGATCGTGCCACCGATGAGCAGTGCCAGCAGGATAGCCCGCGGCACGGTCGAGGCGTCCTTGGCCTCCTCGGTGTACATGGTGATCGCGTCGAAGCCGATGAAGGAGAAGGCGACGATTGTCGCGCCCGTAATGACGTGGCCCAGATTGACACCCTCATGCCATGCCGGCTCGAAGGAGAGGATGGTGCCGTTGCCCATCCCGTCCATGAGGGCCTTTGCGGCCAGGATCAGGAAGACTCCGATCAGGACCACCTCGAACACCACCAGCGCCATGTTCACGCGGGAAGTATTCGTCATACTCACCAAACACATCGCGGTGATCAGGGCTGCGTAGACCACGACCCAGATCCACTCCGGGGCGTTGGGGAAGAACGAGAACATGTAACTGCGGATGATGAGGGCGTTGACCAGCGGTAGGAGCAGATAATCCAGCAGCGCTGCCCAGCCGATGAGGAACCCAAGGTTCGGGCTCATCGTTTCTGACGTATACGTGTATGCCGAGCCCGCCGAAGGGAAGACTCGTGTCATGCGGCCGTAACTGATCGCCGTGAACATCATGACCACGAGGGCGAACAGGTACGACGTCGGAACCACGCCGCCCGTTTCCTCGGACACGATGCCGAAAGTGTCGAAGACGACGGTCGGGGTCATGTAGCCCAGACCCAGGCCCACGATCGCCCACATGCTGAGAGTTCGCGCCAGATGACCGGTCCCGGTTGTGGCGGCTCCCTGCGTGGTATCGGCCATGATGGCGAGCTCCCTTCCGCATGGGTTCATGCAACTGATGCTCAACATAGGGGATCGGAGGGCTAGATTACTGATGTATGAGGTACATCGTGGGATATGGACCCGAACAACACGGCATCGACGGCATCAATCTGGCTGCCACATTGGCCAGATCTTCGGGGGCTGTCATCGACATGGTGGTAGTGCTGCCGGACGACGGCCCGACGTTTCATATGTACTCGCCGGACCGCGCTTTCAACGAAGAACTGCAGGCGCAAGCTGAGGAATGGCTGGCCGACGGACTCTCTCGCGTGCCGAGTGGGGTGAAGGTCGAGGGGCGGCTGCAGCCCGCCGAATCGATCATTGAAGGGCTTATCGAAGAGGCGGAGAATTCCGAGCGGAGCAGTTCTGACGATCTGATCGTGGTCGGGACCTCACACCGAGTTCGACTCGGCAGTATCGCCGACGCATTGCTCCACGCCGCGTCGGTCCCGGTCGCTCTTGCTCCCGTCGGCTACGAGCCTCAGTCGGGCGTCAGCCGCATCACCTGCGCCACCGGTGTGCGTGAGGGCGACGATGTGCTCTTGGACTACGCCATCAGGCTGGCCGCCAGCTGGAAGGTTCCGTTGCGGCTCATGTCGTTGGTCGCCGTCGGCGAGGGTGGCTCCGAGGAGCGTCGTCAGGAGTGGACCGAATTGGCCAGACTTCACGTCGAGAGCGTCGCGGCAAGGGCCGCCGAGAAGCTGCCTGCGGAGTGCCCCGTGACGACCATCGTTGGACACGGCACTTCCATGGGAGACGCCGTGAGCAGACTCGAGTTCACAGCCAGTGAGGTTGCTGTCGTCGGATCCAGTCGGCTCGCCCAGCCGAAGCGGATCTTCCTCGGCCGTACCGCCAACAAGATCATGCGAGTGCTGTCAGTGCCGATGATCGTAGTTCCCCGCGACTTCGAGCACGATCCCGCCTGACGTGGCTGGTGGCGCTACTCCTGCTCCGGGTCGACCTCATGCATGCCGAAGGCGTCGGGGTCGCCCTCGGGGATGTCCGTCAGGTCAGCGTCGGGGACATCAGTGAGGTCGGCGTCGCTGATGATCTGGGCCTCCGTACTCGGTCCGGAACCGCCGTCACCGGGCACCTGTGCCTCGGCCAACGCGTCGTCCGGAATCTCTCCGGTGATCGGAGTCTCGAGATTCGCCATGTCATTGGATTCGCTCATGCCGGTTGCTACCCGTCACCCGCGGGCGTAGTCAGGGTCGCGTGTCGTACGTGCGCGTTACCGTCGAAATGACCGAATAGGCAGGGGAGCGGATGAGTGATCTGCAGGAGATGGCCGAAGAGGATCTGTGGACAGCGCTGACGCAGGCATCCGGCCGCGAGCGTATCGACGTGCTGTTCGAGCTGGCGAATCGGGCATCGAGTCGCCGCGATTACGACCGGGCGCTGACGCTGTGGCAGGAGGTCGAGTCCACCGCTGCGCAGCTCGGCGATATCGGTCAGGCGGCCACCGCCATGCGGCTGCAGGGGGCTGCCTGCTTCAGTGCAGGCGACGTCGACGCGGCTGTTCAGACGTACCAGCGAGCAGCCGCAGCCTACGGTGAGGCTGCAATGAGCCGGGATGCCGCAAGCGTTCTGTGGTGCTTGGCGGACTGCTATCGGGTCCTGGGGGATGTAGAGGCGCAACTTTCAGCGGCCGTTCAAAGCCGGGAGCTCGCGGAGTTCGAGGGTGAGCGCACCGTCGCTGGTGACGCCTGTTTCTTGCAGGCGCGGGCTCTGTACCTGTTGAACCGAGATGAGGAAGCCTTGGTGGTCTGCCGAGCCGGTCGGGACCACTTCCGGACGGCAGAGCGCCCGGATCTGGTCGCGGTCGTCGACGACTTCGCGGTGTCTGTACACCTGTTCCTCGGTCACCTCGACGAGGCGTTAGAACTGGCCCGGGGATGTTTGGTGCTGGCGAATGTGTCCTCGTCCACGGCGGATGATCGGTACGCGCGCTATCGATTGGCCGAGGTCTTTCTGCGTCGTGGGGAGGCCGAGCAGGCGTTGGGCCAGGCCGAACAGGCCCTTACTGCCTATCGGCAGGCCGACGACTTCGTGGGGGCGGCGCGGTGTGAGCAACTGCGGGCCGAGGCGTTCTTCGAACGCGAGGACCTGCCGGCCGCCCTCGAGGCCTTCGCCAACGCGTGGGTGCTGTTCGATGCGACGGGCAGGGACGCTGAGGGCTTGCGCTGTGACACCCGTCGGGCGGTGGCCCTTCACTACGCCGGTGACTACCGACAGGCGGCGCGGACCAACGAGCGTTTGGTCCACGCGTTCGGGCAGGCGGGCGACCAGCCAGCCGTGCGGTGGAGTGTCGTGCGCTGGTTGGACAACCTGCGCCAGGACCAGCAGTTCGAACAATGCCGCCGGATCGCGGAGGAGCATACGAGTCTGTGGCCGCCCGATGCGACGGCCGAGGACGCGAGTTACCGGGAGTTCCTGGGCGTGTACTCCCTTGCCCTGGAGCAGACCGGTCATGTCGACCGGGCCACGGAGATCGCCAGCCAGGTCATTGCTCAGACCCCGGCTCGGGAAGCGAGTCTCGGTACGGCCTACTGCTATGAGGTGCGTGGTCGGTCGCGGCTCGACAGTGACGAACCGGGAGCCGGGCAGGACTTCTCGCATGCCATCGCCCTGCACCTGGTGCAGGGGAACACCGACCGGGCCCGCGAACTCAGCCAGTATTTCCTGCCGGCTAACGACAGCCTGCGTAAGCATGCTGGCGACGAGGTTCCGGTGAGTCCCGAACACGGGTGAAACGTGCCCTGTTCTTAGACCGGGCGCGTTTCACCACTGTCCCCCAGGGTCGCGCTCGGCTCGTCGCCCGCGAAAGGATCCTGGGCCGCGGTGCTCGTCATGGTGTCTTCGCTATGGGCTTGGTCGGCGGCGTCACGTTCACGCCTATCGGAGGTCATGCCGGCCCTTTACCCGGCACCGACTCAATGATGCTGCATCGACGGCGTGGTCTGCTGGCCCTGAATTCAACCCACTGCTCGGAGTAGCCTGAAGGGTGCGTTCGCCAAGGGGAGGCACATCATGGACGACGCCGCGCAGATCTGCTCCGAGTGCTCGCACCCGTTGCATCCCGAGGACAAGTTCTGCGCGGAGTGTGGGCATCCCGCGCCCGAGCGAATCGCCAACCAGGACGTTGAGATTGACGTCGAAGCGCCTCCACCGAAAGCGGTTGTCGCGACAGCGAGGCGCAAACCCAGGTTCTGGGTCATCCTTGGTGGCGTTGCCGCGATCGGCATCATCCTGATCGGGGCCGCCTGGTGGGGCCTCAGTCAGAACAGTGCAGCGAAGGATGAATACGAAGCCTCCACCCCAGTGCTCATGGGGACGTTGGACGATATGTCAGCGGCTCAGAGCACGACGATGGTGCGAGATGTCGCCGAGCAGGCGGCTACTCAGGTGACATCGATTGATGCTGTCCTCGACAGTGACCCCGCGGCAAAAGGTGCCGATCGACTCACGACGCTACGCGACGCCCTGGGAGCGCTAGCTGCGCTCACGGAATACACCCAGGACAACACGGTCGTGTGGACCGATAATCGCGAAGTACTGGTGTCGAACCTCGACACGCTCAGCTCTTATGGTGACCCAACCCTGGAGGCGAGCGCCCAGGGTGACGACGCCGTACGCACCCTCGATGACCTGACTGACCGCGTTGACAAGGAGATGGCTCGGTACAAGCGGCAGGTCAAGAAGGCCCGCCTGGCTGCGCAGGCGCAGCGCGCCGATGTGCGGTCTTACCACGCTCAGATGGAACCGTTGATTGATAGGTACACCGCGCTGCGCAACGACACCGGGACCTTCGTCGGCCGCATGGACAGCGAGCAGATGTACATGTTCGAAGTCACGGAGTACTTCTCCCAGGCCGCCGAGGACCGACGCGAGATCGCCAACAGTATGGCTGCCCTGCGACCGCCGACAGACCTGCGAGGTGTGCATGGCCGGATCGTCACGGTGCTGGGTGACGGTGCGGATGCCATCGACGCTGCGGTGGGCGCGCTCGACAACGCCGAGTGTTTCTACGGCGAGTGCTACTTCGAATTCAACTCTCAGTGGCAACAGTTCCAGGACGAATCCGACCGCATCACGCTGCGCTACGGCCAGGCCTATGACGCTTGGCAGGCAGCGATCCGGGTGGCCCAGCGTCAGGCTAAAGGGGCGGAGCTTCCGCCAGAACCTCAATTGTAGAAATGTCCGGGGGGTGGCCCTCAGCGCGAGCGGGGAGGCTCCACCAACACTGCCAGCAACCGAGCGAGGTCGGCGTCGGGGTCGTGAGTCAGGCCGGTGTGGATGGGGCCTGGCTGGACAACCGTGCTGCGTGGCGCGGTCAGCCACCGGAATCGCTTGCCGATGTCGTCGTCCTGCTGTGGGGTGCAGTCGGCCGCTGCGGCCAGCGCCCGTTCGATCTGGTCGGCGTCCGAGGCCGGATCCAGGGCGGCCAGGCGTTGCCGATCCAGCAGGATGCGGGATCCGAGAAAGTCCAAGGCGCGGCAGTACAGCAGCACGCCGGCATTCATCGACTCACCGCGCTCGACGCGAGGCACGACCCGCAGGATCGCGTACTCGAACGGGACCCGGGTCTCAGCCACTGCTGCCACCGAGCCAATCAGGTCGTCCCTGCGCGCGGCGCGGGGCCGGTGGCCGGGCGACGGCCTCCAAAAGGGCTGGCAACCACAGTTCGCGTGCGGCGAAGCGCGCCAGCAGTCGTTCAGCGTAAGCGGCCCGGACGGCTTCGACGTCCCTGAATCCTGGCTCCTCGGCGAGCCACAGCTCCGGCACGTCGCTCACCGCATCTTCCACGAGCTCACGTGTCACTGCACTGCCGAACTCATCATTGGCACCGAGCACGTCTGGTTTGCTTGCCAGCAGGATGTGGTCCGTGGCGTCGTAGGGACGGGTGTCGCTGACCGTGGCGGTCTCCCATCGATGATGGAACGTCAGGGTGGCGCCGTGGTCGATCAGCCACAGCTGCTGCCACTGGAGCAGATTGGGGTTTCGTCTCGACCTGTCCATATTCGCGACCAGCGCGTCGAACCAGAGGACCCGGCCTGCCTCTTGCGCATCGAGAGGGAAGGCCACCGGATCGAAGTCGAGGGCGCCCGGCAGGAAGTCGATCCCGAGGTTCAGCCCCGCACTTCGTCGCAGGAGATCCTGCACTTCCTGATCCGGCTCGCCGTTGGCCAGCACGGCGTCGACCTCAACGGTCACAAGATCGGGCACCCGCAAACCCAAGCCACGGGCAATGCGACCAGCGATCACCTCGGCCACGAGCGCCTTGCGACCCTGCCCGGCGGCGTGGAACTTGACGACGTAGGTGCCGAGGTCGTCGGCCTCCATCAACCCGGGTAGTGACCCGCCCTCCCGTAACGGCGTCACATAACGCGTCGCGGTCACATGGGGGAGCACACCGTTGAGGCTACCGCCCGGAGGGGAAACGCTGGTCAGTCCGCGTCGTCGACGGGGACAGTCCCAGCGGGTTCGGTGTCGAACTGCTCCTCGACGGACTGCAGGTCGTCGGCGTCGTGCATCGGTGCGCTGTAGCTGGGAGATGTCTCACTCATGCGGCTCCTCTACCCGGGTAACCGCAGTTCTGTCGCCACATCTGGTTGGCACCCGAACAAGATCAACCAAATGCGCAGGGACACGCCGCGTTCCGTGTCCGATATGACCGAATGTCGGCGTGTCTGTGGTTGGAATTGCGCTCGTTCGCCGGTTCTCCAACCAGATGTGGAGGGGTAGCCCGTCAGTAGAGCGGATCGTTGGCAGCATTCCCCGCCCAGGTGCCCCATGGGTCCCGCTGCGCCCAAGGGTCCTGCGTCCTGATGAGGTTCATGGTGACGACGTTCTCCGAGACGAGCGGGGAGACGCTCGCGGTGACTGGCTGCTGCAGTGAGTACCAGGAGTCCATGATGTTGTCGATGGGATTCAGGTCGAACCCCATCGCGTCGTACCAGCCGTCGGCGTTGCCGTCGTAGTAGGAGATGTCCCACCAGCCGTCGGATGCCGAGTCCAAGTGGATGTACTCGTAGTAGGTGTCGCGATTGGTATCGAACGCCGCAGCCGTTCCGCTGGCTCCGCTGGTGTAGAAGACCTCGTAGTACCCGTCCTGGTTGAAGTCGTAGAACACACTCTCGTGAATGCCGTCGCGATTGGTGTCGAACGTGACTTCGAGCGTTCCATTGCCATCGAGATCGCCCACCCAGTGGGTCGATGGGGCGGCGACAGGGGTCGATCGACGCTTGCACGCGCGCTTGTTCTTACGGTGCCTTTTGGCGCAGCGCTTCTTATGTATTGCGGACAGCGCGTGGCCGGCATCCGGGACTCCGGGAGGTGCCGGGATCGGTGCGGCCACTGCGGGCACCGCCGTCAAAGCCATCACCATGACCACGATCGCCGCGGCGAGTGCGCAGAGTCGCTTCACTGGCAGGGACCGCCTTCGTCGTACAGCAAGATCCACAACTTAGCACGGGCGAGTTTCAGGCCAAACCATGCCGGACGCGACTGGCTTTCTCCTGCGCGCTGAACTGGTTGAAGCGGGGTAGAAACTTGTCCCACTCGATGATGTGGGAGTTGATCTCGGGCCCGTCGATGCACGCGTGCTTGCGCACGGCTTTGCCCTCGATGACGACCGGCACCATGCACGCTCCACACATGCCGGTGGCATCCACCATGATCGAGTTCAGGCTGGCCACGCAGGGCGTCTCGTAGCGCAGGCTGAGGTCACTGACCGCACGCATCATCATCGGCGGCCCGATGGTGACGACCTCGGCAACCCGCTTCTGCTGCAACAACTCCTCCAGGGGGCCCGTCACGAAGCCAGGAGTGCCAAACGATCCATCGTTGGTCGTGTACACGACGTCGAGCTGATCGCTGAACTCCGCGCGCAGGGTCTCGATCCGCTCGCCCGGACCGGTCCAGAACATCAGGTCCGCGCTGCGGAAACCGCTGATCAGCGTCACATGGTTGCCGGCCAGTAGATGTGCCCGCATGATCGGGTACACCGGCGGCAGGCCGAGGCCGCCAGCGGTAAAGACCACGGTTCCCTGGTCATGGCGGGTGATCTCGCTGGGCCGCCCCAGCGGTCCTGCGACTCCCGTGAAGACGTCGCCGACGCCCATCCGGTTGATCTCAATGCTGCTGGTTCCCACCCCCTGCACGACGAGGCAGATCGTGCCCTTGGCGCCATCCCAGTCCGCCAGGGTGAGCGGAATGAGCTCACCGTCGGGGGCGGGCAGCATCCGCACGAACTGCCCGGCTTGGGCCGAGCGGGCAATCAACGGCGCGCGCACCGTGAACTCGACGATGCCGTCGCTGAGTTCCGTGCGGGCCACGATGGTGGCCTCTGTGTTGGCCAGGTCGGTGTAGTCGCGCGCTCGCTGCACGGAATCGGAGATCACCTCGGGTGTCAGATCGTCGATGGCCAGGATCTCGCGGGCGGCGGACTGACCGTCGCCTGCCGCCAGAATTGCGGTGGAGCCGCCGCGTGCGGCGTCGCCGCCGGTGTAGACGCCGTCCAGCGTGGTCTCCTGAGAGCCCTCATGCGCCAAATTGATCGTGCCCCACTTTGAGGTCTCCAGCCGCGGCTCGGAATCCTTGATGATCGGATTCGATGCGTTGCCCAGGGCCATGATGACCAGATCCGCGCGCTTCGTTTCCGTGCGCCCGGTGGACACAGGGCGACGGCGCCCGGACTCATCAGGCTCGCCGAGTTCCATCTGGTCGAGGGTCGCGGCGGCCACGAAGCCGCGGTCATTGCCGATGAACTCGATCGGTGAGCGCAACTCCTCGAACACGATGCCCTCCTCCAGGGCGTGGTGCTGCTCCTCCACCCGCGCGGGCATCTCCGCCTGGGTGCGTCGGTACACGATCGTCACGTGGCCGCCCAGTCGCCGCGCGGTGCGGGCGGCATCCATCGCGGTGTTGCCGCCCCCGATGACCAGGATCTCCTTGCCGTCGGTCTCGGGCAGCGGGGTTTCGAAGTCGGCCCGCAGCCCCTGCATGAGGTTGACCCGGGTCAGGAACTCATTGGCCGACATCACGTTGAGCAGGTGTTCGCCGGGAACGTTCATGAACCGCGGCAGCCCTGCCCCGGTGCCCACGAAGATCCGGGCGAAGCCGGCATCGCGCAGGTCCTGCAGGGTCGCCGTCTTGCCGACCACGAAGTTCATCACGAACCGCCCGCCGAGCATCCGGATCTTCGCCACGACGTCGTCGATCAGCTCATTGGGCAGGCGGAACTCGGGGATGCCGTACCGCAGCACCCCGCCGAGGGCGTGGAATGCCTCGAAGACCGTCACCGGGAAGCCCTGGGCAGCCAGCAGATAGGCGTTGATGAGGCCTGATGGACCCGACCCGATGATGGCCACCGGCGGGTGCGTCGCCCGCTCCCACGGATCGCGGACCCGTGCCAAACGTCGGGCGGTGCCCTGTGGATCGATCCGTTTCTCGCGTTCGGGCAGGTACCACTCGAGCTGGCCGATTGCGATCGGCTTCTTCTGGATACACACCCCCTGACACTGCAGCTCCTGCGGGCAGACCCGACCCGTCACGTCCGGCAGCGGATTGCTGGATTCCAGCAGCTCCAGCGCTTCTTGGAACCGACCCGTGCCGATCAACTCGATCACCTGCGGAATGTGGATGGCCACCGGGCAGCCGCCGGTGGGTTCACGGCACTCGGCCAGGAAGACCCCGAGCTCGCAGGGCTTCTCCTCGCACTGCTTGTCGCGCAGCACCTCGAGCCACACGATCAGGTCGACCTCTTGCTGGGTGTATCCCAGCTCCAGGTATCCCAGGAAACCCTGGTTCACCAGGCCGAAGTCCTCAGCGCGCTGGTCGGCGTCGCGCACGTAAGGCTCGATGCAACTGTGCGCGGGCCAGCCTTGCGACAGGCCCTCGAACATCGGGTAGCGCTGGGACAGATGTGCGTCCAAGGCGCGGATGAATTTGCGCTTGCCTGACAGGGGAAGGTTCCACACGAACCGCATCAGCAGGGTGCTCGCATCGTCGCCGCGCACCAGCATGGACCACATGCGATCGGTGAACTCCGCGCCCAACTCGGGCTGCTGGAACTCCCAGGCCACGGCCTGCATCCCCTCGGAGATGAACACCTCACGGAAGGCGCGCGGGTCGCTGACCAGTCGTCTGCGCAGCAACTCAACTTGATAGTCGAGCTCGGCGGTCATCGGATGATCTCCGCATCGCAGTTGGCTCGCACCCGATCGATCCGTTTGGCGATGTCGGGGGTCACTTCCACCGTCTGCGCTGCCCCCGGGATCATGCGCGCGATCACGCGGGCCTCGCCGTCGATGACCACCGTGGTCTTCGCGAAGAACTGGGGGAGTTCCTGGTAACACGTGCCGCAGTCGTTGCACAGCGCCTCGTCGGCGGTGTCGAGCCAGATCGGACCGTGCGCCGCCGCATCCGGCGCAGCGACGGGTGCCGCCGCCGTGGGCGCGGCAGAGGACATGACCGGCATCGCCGCTCCTGCTGGGGCTCTGCTAGAAGTCGCCAACTCAGACATGGCTCGCGCGATGTCATCCAAGGAGGTCTCGCGCGCCGCTGCGGCCTCGTCGAATCGCGTCTGGAGGTCTTCGATGTCCGCGCGGTGCAATGCCGTGAGTTGCGCCTCGTGTACCCCGGACAGGTACTGCAATGTCTGCCAGTACCGGCGCCGATCATCGACCAGAGCAACGATCTTGTGCGAGCAAGCGACCTTGATCAGGTGCCGCTGTTCATCGGTCGCGTAGACGAACGGCACGTGCTGGGCGCGTTGCTCCGCCGACAGTTCCACGTACTCGTCGATCGGGGTGGCCAGTGCCTGCTCCTCGGACCGCAGGATACGGAACTGCTTCTTGAACCGCACCTCACCGAGCGCGAACTCCGCCGGGGTCAAGGGTGTGGTCAGCAACTGCACGGCACCGGAGTCGTCGAGATACTCCAGCGTCTTGGTGGTCCATGCCGACTGCGCGTCCGGGTTGCCGTCGATCGAGAACCAGTCGTGCATGGTGGTGCCGCGGCGCGGGTCATGCACGAACAGCGGATGCATGCGACTCTCGACGGCGAGCCGGGCCCGGGCGTTGGACGACGATTCGGGAATTCCGTGTTCGGAGCCGCAGGGGGTGTAGACGTTCATGACGGCCGGCGCCTTGTCGTAGCCCAGGTACTCAAGGGTCGTCTCGAGGAAGTGGCCGTGGAACGCCGTGCTCGTCGAGCACGCATACACATGCGGGTGGAAGGAGGCGATGAGGGCCAGTTCCTTGCGCGCCTCATGCTTGCCGGTGTGCGAACCACCGAACCGTGAGAGATCGGAGTCCTGCCCGGTGAAGCTCGACGTGGAGGCTTGGCCGCCGGTGTTGGAGTAGGCCCCCGAGTCCAGGACCAGCATCTTCAGCGGAGTGTCGCTGGCCAGTACCCGCGACATCGCACCGAAGCCGATGTCGTAGCTCGCGCCGTCGCCGCCGATGCTCATGATGGTGGGCAGCAGCGCGAGTTCAGCAGGGGTGAACTTCTCCCAGGACAGGATCCGCAGCGCACGCTCGTCGCGGGCCTCGTCGTAGGCGTCGTCGAGTTCGAGGGCTGCGATGCGCAAGGCGCGGACATCCTCGGTGAGCTGCGCGGCGATGCCCTCGAAGATCCCCTTGGCCAGCGGGGAACTGTCCTGGAACAGGCTGTTCACCCACGGATCACTGTAGGAGTTGTAGGGCATGGTCGAGGCGTAGACGCTGCTGCACCCGGTGGCGTTGGCGACCACCACCGGAGCGGGACCGTTACCGGTCGGACCGCCCTCATAGAGGTAGAGCCTGCGCTGCAGAGTGTTCAGAGCTGCCTGCACGCGCTGATGGCGTGCGGGCTCCTCGGTGAGGGTCGCAAGCTTTGCCTGCAGGCGGTCCACGAGGTCATCGAGGTCGCGCAGGTGGGCACGCCGCCGGTCGTCGGCCAGTGCATGACTCGCGGCCATCACCAGGCGGATCGCCGTGACCTCACCGCAGCCTCGGCAGGCGCCATGGCCCCCGGTCGTGGCGTAGAAGTTGTCCCGGTCCAGCATGAGTCGTTTGAGGTCTCCGCCCGGGGTCGCTGAGTCCTCGAGGAAGCGAGCAGGGGTGTTCGGCAGTTCGGTCATGAACTCGAACGTGTCCTGCAGCCCGAGGAGCACGTCGGTGTCCTCCTCGGTGGGGGTCAACGAACCCGGCCCGCACACGTCGATGCACTCCAGACAGCCAGTGCATTTCCAGGGGTCGATCGTGGCGGCGAACAACCCGCCGGTGCCGGGGACACTGCTTTCCATCGCGTCGAAGAAGGGCCGGGTGCGGGCCACCGGGTAGGTGGCCAGCTTCGTCACCAGTCGCTCGATGTTGCGCCGCAGAGTGGGTTGCCCGTCATCGATCCCAGTCGCGACCTCGGCGACGATGTCGGCGAACGCGCGGGGGGTCTTATCCTTCCGGTAGGACTCCCGCACGCCCTCTGCGAGGGTGTACACGTGGACCCGCAGCGCATCCCGCTGCGCCTCGGTGACGTCGATCTCCTTGATCCCGGTCAGGATCAGATCGTGGATCTCATGGATCGTGTTGGGGATCGCGGCGTCCGGGCACGCCAGGGCGCACTCCATGCATCCGGTGCACGTGGAGAAGTCGAAGTGGGGCACCGTCCGGCGGAACAACCCCTTGTCCTTGGATGCTGCTGTGCCCGCGGGCATGAACAGCCCGGCCCCCGGCAGCACTGGCGCCTCGCCGATCGTGCCCTCCCGGAACGGGCGGGCGGTGGCATCCTCGTAGTAGGACGGGTCGAACAGGCCGGCGGTACTCGCGGCTGTGGCGCACATCTGCGTGGAGGCGGTCCCGGGACGCCGCAGAGTCACCGGCGGGGCCTCGTCGATCGCCAGGAACAGTGGGGTGTCGTAGTCGACGACCTCGGTGGCTTCCATCCCCTCCCGGATGACCTCCATGTTGCCCTCGACGACGGCGTCACCCTTGCTGCCGAACTTCTTGAGGATCTGCGCGCGGACCTTCTCGGCGATGGCGTCCTCGGACGCGCCGCCGGCGATCTGCTCAACGTGACCGACGACTGCTCCGATGAACGCGATGCCCATCATGCGGGTTTCCAGCTCCGCGGTCGGGGCGTGCCGCTTGGCCACCTTGAATGCGTCCACGACCAGGAAGCGGATCTGGCGGTCGCGGATGGTGCGCCGGGCGTGCCGTGGTAACTCTCGCCAGACGTCCTCCGGCGACAGGTCGGACTGCAGGATGAAGGTGCCGCCTTCCACCAGGCCCTTGAGCGGATTCGCGTGGATGAACGCACGATGGTCAGGCGACACCACGATCTCGACGTCTTCGAGTTCGGCGTTGGTGATCAGCACGGGTTCCGGGCTCAGCGTGATGTAGTAGTTGGTCGGCGCACCGCTCTTCTCCGAGCCGTATTTGGGTGCGGATTTGGAGTGCATCTGCAGGACGCCGGCGAGGATGTCGGTCAGCAGTTTGCCGGTCGCGATGGTGCCGTACCCACCCACGGAATGGAAGCGGATCCGGATCGCGGACTCGGGCAGGAGAACGGGGTTGGGGCCGGTCTCCAAGGCCATGAGTTCGGTCTCCGGATAGGCGACCCGCAGGCGAGCCTGTACGTCGGCCAACTGCGCGGATGAGGTCTGGGTGAAGAACTGCGAGCCCAGGTAGATCAGGGGGGCGCTGTCAGCGGTGGTCATCTGCTCGAACGCGGCAATGATGTGGCGGGGCTGGACGTCGTGCCCGCCTAGCCCGAAGATCGCCGTCGTGAGGCGGGGCTGCGTGGCGAGGGCGGGGATGCCCTCGTGGCGCGGCTCGACGGCGTTGGCTCCGGCCCGGAACAGCGCCTGGGTCACAAGAGCGGTCAGGGCGGTCTGGTCGGAACGCTCGAGCACCGTGATTGCCTTGGCGCCCGCGATAGCCTCGATGAGCTCCGCTTCGGGGAACGGCTGCAGGAGCTTCACGCTCACGACGCCGACTTTCATCCCGCGTGCCCGTAAGACGGGTAGGACCGCCCGGACATCGTCGGTGATCGAGCCCAGCCCGATCATGATGTAGTCGGCGTCGTCGCAGTCGTAGGCCATGACGGGGGAGTAGGCCCGGCCGGTCAGCGTCGCGTATTCGGCCATGGCCCGGCGGGTCAATGCTGGGACTGCGCTGGCGAAGTGGGTGCGGTGGTCGACCGCTCCGGCCTGGAAGTCGGGCTGGTTCTGAACAGCGCCCGTCAGCCCCGGAGTGTTCACGTCGACCAAGGCAGGCACGAGTTGCCGGGTCCCCTTCTGGAAGGCGTTACGCCATTGGCGCTGCCACTGACCGTGCAGCTCGTCAGGGACAAAACGCAGAGTCGTCTCGATCAGATCGCCGTCATTGTCGGCCTCAACCTGTGCGGCCATGTCGTCGATGTGTGCCTTCAGAGCTGCGAGATCTGCCGGTCGGAAGTCGTCGCGGTGGCGGTCGAGGTACTGGTTCAACGCCACGACCCGGCCCTTGGCACCGAACAGGATGTCCTGGGCGACAGTGGGGCTCGCAATCCGCCCGGCGGGGTCACCGAGGTAGTCGCGCAGCAGTTCGGGTTCGGGTAACAACGCCTCGCTGATCATGTGGCTGGTGGAAAACCCATCCATGGCATTGGCGACCGGGATGAGCGAGAGTGCTGAGGTCCGGTAGGAAATCGCCGCGAGATCGGCGGCCTCCTGCGGGTTCGATCCGAACAGGATCGTGTAGCCGGCCGACAGCAGCGCGTAGACGTCGTCGTGGCCGGCCATCACGTTGAGGGAGTGCTTGGACACCACGCGGGCGGCGACCTGCAGCACGAACCCGCCGGTCTTCTTTCCGACGGTCACGTAGTGCGA
>Ga0208938_1000701_pt1 | contig 22914 bp, 21 predicted proteins | sample AD_UKC125_MetaG_FD_184434 | JGI IMG/M metagenome (GOLD analysis project Ga0208938, IMG submission 184434) | Active sludge microbial communities of municipal wastewater-treating anaerobic digesters from USA - AD_UKC125_MetaG (SPAdes) (version 2) | ecosystem: Engineered > Bioreactor > Anaerobic >...
GGGGTAGGCTGCTAAAGAACGATGGTGACATCGGTTCGTAGATAGATGACAAACAGCCGTCGGATGACGGATACAGAACCCGGCTTATAGACCTGCTGTTTATTTTTTGCAAAAAAATGATTGCCGATAAAGATAAAAATAATACGACAGAGAAAAAGGAGGAATACAAATCAGGCAGAATTACAGGATGGAAGAAAAAAATAACCGACCTGATTGAATTCCTTACGTATGGTATTTGGCGCACCGATTACAAATCGTTGTCCAAAAAGACAAGTGCCTTTTATAATATCATCAAGACCATCATTTTAACCGTAAGAAATACGCTGGAACTTGAGTTGGGAGTTAAAGCGGCATCGTTGACTTATCGGACGGTTTTGGCCATTGTTCCCTTTCTGGCCGTATTATTTGCCATTGCCCGCGGTTTTGGATTTGAAAATATTCTTCAAAGCGAAATTCTCGATTATTTGGGAATGACGCCTATTGGCAATGTTCCACAAGGAGAATCGAACCTTACAATGGAGATCATTACACTGATTCATAATTCGTTGGAATACGCCAAAGGAAGTGGTGTTTTTGCCGGCGTAGGTGTGGTTTTATTGTTGTATACCGTTTTTACGCTGTTCAGGGATATCGAGAATAATTTTAATCGAATCTGGCAAATAAAAAAAGGAAGAAGCATGCATCGTCGTGCTGTCGATTATTTCGCCCTAATCCTTTTCTTGCCCATACTTATTATTTTGAATTACGGATTATCTATTGTGCTGAATTCGTTCACAAAATACATCTATATTTTATATCCTGCAACGCAGTACCTTAATATTTTGCCCTATATCATTACTGTGCTTGTTCTTACGCTTTTGTATAAATTGATGCCGAATACAAAAGTCAAATTTGTCAACGCATTTATAGCAGCACTTATTGCCGGTGCGGCATATCAAATTGTTCAGATGCTGTATCTCAACGGGCAGATATGGATTACCAAATACAATGCCATATACGGAACATTTGCGGCCATTCCGTTGTTGCTGTTGTGGCTGCAATTATCGTGGTATATTGTTTTGATCGGTGCAGCATTATCTTTTGCTGCTCAGAATGTGCAAAAATTCTCTTTCGAAAGAGAAACTAAAAACATTAGCCGTCGTTACCGCGATTTTTTCACGCTGATCATTACTTCGGTAATCGTCAAACGATTTGCCGAAGGAAAACCACCTCTCAACAACGACGAAATATCGGAAAGTTGCGAAATTCCGATAGGACTCACCAATGACATTCTGGATGATCTGCAGAATATGCGCATTATTTCTGCCATACCTTTACCCAAAAACGAGCCTTTGATGGCTTACCAACCTGCGTTGGATATTAACCTGATAACGGTGAATTTTTTAATGAAATGCATTGATCAGTTTGGTTCGGAAGATTTCAATGTCGATGCCGATGAAAAATTTGCCAACCATTGGAAGGCGTTCATGGAATCGCGAATGTGTTTTTATTATAACAATAAAGATAAGTTGTTGAAAGATCTCTGAAATTATCCTTATTTTTATATCAGTATCGTTTGGTTTTGCCTTTATTATTAAGGTAACCAAAAAAGTTCATCATCCTTTCCATGAAATATCAAAAATAGAAAAACAATACCTATCTTTGCACCAATAAATTAAAAGAATTATATTTATTGGTATATGTCTCTTTCAGGATTATTGGAAAGCATAGGTGAATATGTATTGCTTATGAAGCAGGTGTTAATGCCGCCTGATAGAGCGAGAGAGTTTTTTAAAGAGTTTTTTAAAGAACTCTATAAGCTTGGTGTTACATCTATAGGGCTTGTCGTTCTTATCTCCTTTTTCATTGGAGCTGTTATAGTAGTGCAACTGGCATTGAACTTGAACTATCCTTTTCTTCCTTCCTATACCGTAGGAGTAGTTTCACGTGAAATTATACTTTTAGAATTCTCCTCTACCATCATGTGCCTTATCCTATCGGGCAAGGTGGGATCGAATATTGCATCCGAAATAGGAACCATGCGTATCACCGAACAGATAGATGCTTTGGAAGTCATGGGTGTTAACTCGGCCAACTATCTTATCCTGCCTAAGATAATAGCTTTTATTGTTTTCATGCCTGTTTTGGTTATTTTCAGTATTTTTGTCGGTCTTATGGGAGGTTATATCATTTGTGCTTTTACGGCAAATCCGCCGGTAGCAACTTATGTTTATGGTTTACGTGCTTTTTTTCGAGAATTTTTTATCTGGTACGCTATTGCCAAATCGATGATTTTTGGATTTATCATTGCATCCGTTTCGGCCTATTTTGGATACAGTGTAAAAGGGGGTGCTTTGGAAGTAGGAAAGGCTAGTACCGATTCGGTAGTGATAAACAGTGTATTGATTTTGATGACCGATTTGGTTTTCACTCAGTTGGTAATGGGGTAAAAAATAATAATAAATGATCGAAGTTAGAAATCTTTCCAAAGAGTTTGAAGATCATCTTGTGCTAAACAATATATCGGCTACTTTTCATAAAGGAATCGTTAACATGATTATCGGCAAAAGTGGATCGGGGAAAACGGTTTTTTTGAAATGTATGGTAGGTCTTATTCGACCCACATCGGGAGAAATTCTTTACGAAGGGCGCAATTTGCTTACCATGAAAACGAAAGAGGTTAAACGATTGAGACGCGAAATGGGTATGCTTTTTCAAGGATCGGCTTTGTTTGATTCGAAAACCGTACTCGAAAATGTCATGTTTCCACTCGACATGTTTTCCCGAATGAGTAAAAAGGAGCGACAAAAAAGAGCCGAATTCTGTCTAGAGAGAGTAAATTTGTTGCATGCAGCACATCTTTATCCTTCCGAAATAAGCGGGGGAATGATGAAGCGGGCAGCCATTGCACGAGCAATTGCTTTAAATCCCAAATATTTGTTTTGCGACGAACCCAACTCCGGCCTCGACCCTCAAACATCGCAACTGATTGACGAACTTCTGGCTAGTATTACCAAAGAGTTTGAGATTACTTCAGTTATCGTTACCCACGATATGAACTCTGTGATGAACATTGGAGAGCATATTGTTTTTCTCAACGAAGGGGTCAAAGAATGGGAAGGGCCGAAAGAACAACTTGAAGATGCGGATAACGAAGCAGTGAAAAAGTTCATTTTTGCCTCCGACATATTCAAAAAAAACAAAGCAGTTGAGGAAATTGGTGCTGAAGAAAAAAAAAGAGAGAACCAATAATTGCAGTCAGAAAGTTAGTAAGCAAGAGTAAAAAACAAACTTGATTTTATTGACTAATAAAACCACATTAAAATTATAAATCTTTTAAGCGACTTCATAGTTTTTTTCCCGCTTATATGATGATAAGGATAGATTTTATGGACAATTTACTTGAAATAAAAAACTTACATGTATCCGTTGAAGGAAAAGAAATACTAAAAGGCATTGATCTGAAGGTAAAAAAAGGTGAGATTCATGCCATCATGGGACCTAATGGTTCCGGTAAAAGTACATTGGCGTTGGTTTTGGCGGGTGATCCCCGATTCGAAATTACCAAGGGCAGTATTATTTTTAACGGAAAGAACTTGCTGGAAATGAGGCCGGAAGATCGAGCAAGAGAAGGCGTTTTTTTGAGTTTCCAATACCCGGTAGAAATTCCGGGCGTCAGCATGGTCAATTTTATGCGAGCAGCAGTTAACGAACATCGAAAATACAGGGGGGAAGACCCCATTCCGGCAAGTGATTTTCTGAAACTTATGCGCGATAAGCGCGAGATGCTGGGGATAGATAGTCAGTTAGTGAATCGGTCGGTGAATGAAGGTTTTTCTGGAGGTGAGAAGAAAAAAAACGAAATATTTCAAATGGCGATGCTCAATCCCAAACTTGCTATTTTGGACGAAACCGATTCCGGCCTCGATATCGATGCATTGCGAATAGTGGCCTCGGGGGTAAATAAATTGCACACCGATGAAAATGCAGTGATTGTAATCACTCATTACCAAAGATTACTCGATTATATTAAACCCGATGTGGTTCATGTGTTGTACGACGGTAGAATTATTAAAACCGCCGGTCCCGAATTGGCGTTGGAACTTGAAGAAAAAGGATACGAAAGCTTGATAAACACTGTAAAGGAATAACAATTTGTTGAAAAAATGATTGAACAACAATATATAGACCTGTTTGAAACTTATCGGAAGGAAATTGACGAAAACGCTACACCGGGTCTCAACAAAGAACGCGATGCTGCTTTTGAGGTGTTTAAAAAATTGGGTTTCCCAACTTCAAAATTAGAAGATTATAAACAATCGGACATTTCTCGCGTTTTTAATACCGAGTTGGGACTCAATCTCCGAAACATTCCTATTCCGGTAAATCCTTATGATGCTTTTAAATGCGATGTTCCCAATCTGAATACCCATGTTTTTTTTCTCATTAACGATCGTTATTACAATTACAATAAGCCCCGAAGCAATTCATCGCTTCCTAAAGGGGTGTTTGCAGGCAGTTTGCAGACATTTTCCGAAAAATATCCCCGTGTTTTTGATACCTATTACAATAGAATTGCAGCATCCGATAACGGTGTCACTGCTTATAACACGATGTTTGCCCAAGATGGTTTTGTGGTGTATGTACCCGAAAACACGGTTGTTGAAAAACCATTGCAGCTGATCAACATTCTGCGTGGCGGTGTGGATTTGAACGTAAACCGACGTATACTGCTCATTGCCGAAAAAAATGCACGTGTTAAATTGTTGGTTTGTGATCATACAGTAGACGATGTGCATTTTGTGGTAACACAGGTAATAGAAATTTCTGCCGAAGAGAATGCTCAAATCGACTTTTACGAATTGGAAGAGAATTCAGTAAAAGCGACCCGGATAAGTTCATTGTATTGCAATCAGCAAGAACAATCGAAAGTAACGGCTGCAGGAATTACCCTTCATAATGGCTATACTCGTAATGATTATCGATTCAGATTGTTAGGCGAGTATGCCGAGACGCATGTAGGAGGATTGGTAATAAGCGACAAAAGACAGCACACCGACAATTTTGCTTTTCTCGATCATGCTGTACCGCACTGTACTAGCAACGAATTGTTCAAATATGTTTTGCAAGAAAAATCGACGGGTGTTTTTTGCGGAAGGATTCTGGTAGAAAAAGGAGCCCAGAAATCTGAGGCCTATCAAAGTAACCGGAATCTTTGTGCGTCGGACGATGCGCACATGTATGCCAAGCCTCAGCTGGAGATTTATGCCGACGATGTGAAATGTTCGCACGGTCTGACGACCGGGCAACTCGATGAAGATGCTCTGTTTTATCTTCAAGCACGAGGAATCCCCGAGGAGGAAGCCCGAATGTTGCTTATGGTAGCTTTCACCAAAGATGTGGTGGATATGGTTCGTATTGATATTTTACGTGAACGGTTAGAATACCTGATCAATAAACGATTTAGGGGAGAGCTGCTGCGATGTGGAAACTGTAATGTATGTAAATGATGTTAAATGTAACCGAAATACGAAAAGATTTTCCCATACTTTCACGCACGGTTTACGGTAAACCGCTCGTTTATCTGGATAATGCCGCTACTACACAAAAACCCCGTTGCGTGGTGGAAAAAATAGAAGAAATGTATTACAATCTCAATGCCAATGTCCATCGGGGTGTACATTTTCTGAGTCAAGAAGCCACCAACGCACACGAAGCAGCACGGGTAACCGTACAGAAATTTATTGGAGCAAAATCTTCGAGTGAAATTGTTTTTACCCACGGAACCACGGAATCCATCAATTTGGTAGCTTCTTCTTTCTGCAGAGCATTTTGCAGGGAGGGTGATGAAATTCTCATTACAGCAATGGAACACCATTCTAATATTGTTCCGTGGCAACTACAAGGCGATATCAAGGGGGTAAAACTTCAAGTTGTTCCTATAAACGAGAAAGGTGAATTATGTCTTGATGAATTAGAGAAAAAAATCTCCCCATTTACCAAACTGATCGCTGTAACTCATATTTCTAACGTACTGGGCACAATCAATCCAATTGAAAAAATAACAGCAATTGCTCACAAACACGATATTCCCATTTTGATTGATGCAGCACAATCGGTACCCCATCTTCCAATTGATGTACAAAAAATCAATTGCGATTTCCTGGTTTTCTCATCCCATAAAATTTATGGACCTACAGGAATCGGCGTACTTTACGGCAAAGAAAAGTGGCTTGACGCCCTACCTCCTTATCAGGGTGGTGGTGAAATGATTGCCAGCGTTACTTTTGAAAGAACTACCTACAGCGAAATTCCTTTTAAATTTGAAGCCGGCACTCCCGATTTTGTAGGATCTGCCGCTTTAGCCACGGCATTGGACTATATTTCCGGAATCGGATTGGAAAATATTTTACGCTACGAACACGAATTGCTGGAATATGCTACTCAACGGCTTCAAAGCGTCAAGGGATTACACATCATTGGCAACGCCGCAAACAAAAGCAGTGTAATCTCTTTCCTGGTAGATGGTATTCATCCGTATGATATGGGGATGTTGCTCGACAAAATGGGGATAGCCGTACGCACGGGGCATCATTGTGCAGAGCCTTTAATGAACGAACTGGGTATCCCCGGAACGGTCCGTGCGTCGCTGGCTTTTTATAATACTTATGAAGAAATTGATACACTGGTAAAAGGAATCGAACGAATTATCACGATGTTTTGAAAAAAGCAAATAAAGATATTATATCTCCCACTTTTTTATTCGTTCGATTGCTTCACGGGTTTTTTCGTGGCTATTGAAAGCCGTGAGACGAAAATAACCTTCGCCGCTCGGACCAAAACCTACCCCGGGTGTACCCACAATATGGCACTCCTCGAGCAACTGATCAAAAAACTGCCAGGAATCGTTCGTATTGGGGCATTTCAACCAGATATACGGTGAATTCACACCACCATATACAGTCCAACCCTTCTCGCGAAGTCCTTCACGAATGGTCTTTGCATTTTCCAGATAATAATTTACCAACCCTTTTACTTCCTCTTTTCCTTCGGGAGAATACACGGCTTCTGCTGCTCGTTGAATAATATAGGCCGTTCCGTTGAATTTGGTGGACTGGCGTCTGTGCCATAATTGATTCAGCGCAACATAGGTTCCTGTGGAAGCTTTCGTTTTCAGTTCTTTTGGCACCACCGTGTAGCTGCATCGCAAACCGGTGAAGCCGGCATTTTTGGAATAAGAACGAAATTCGATGGCGCACGATTTTGCTCCTTCAATTTCGAAAATGCTGCGTGGAACATCATCTTCTGTAACATAAGCTTCATAAGCTGCATCAAATAAGATGAGGCTTTTGTTTTCGAGCGCATAATTAACCCATCTTTCCAGCTCCTCCTTTTTCATTACTGTACCCGTGGGATTATTGGGATAACACAGATAAATAACATCTACTCTCTTCTTGGGTATTTCCGGTAAGAAATTGTTTTCGGGATGGCAAGGTAGAAATACAATTTTACTGTTGGTAATTGAACGCTCTTTTATTCTCATTATGTTGGAATCCAAATAAACAGGGTAAACCGGATCGGTAATTCCGACAACATTATTTTCACCCAGGATATCCACGATATTTCCCGTATCGCTTTTTGCCCCATCACTTACAAATATCTCATCTGTTGAAATATCAATTCCGTGGGCACGGTAATCGTTTTCGGCTATTTTTTCGAGTAAAAAATCGTATCCTCGTTCGGGACCGTAACCCCGAAAAGTTTCCTTTACTGCCATTTCATCAACAGCTTTATGTAGAGCTTTGATAACGGCCGGCGGTAAAGGTAATGTTACGTCGCCAATTCCTAAACGAATAATGTTGGCATCCGGATGTTCATCAGAAAATTTTTTGACTTTCTCAGCAACAGTAGTAAAAAGATAATTTTCGTTCAGCTTAAGAAAATTCTCATTTATTGAAAACATATTTTTTATAGAGTTAATAATTGATTGATTCTTCTTAATCGGGAATTTCTCCCTTAAAAACAAAATGAGCATCTCCCATAAGATAAACCTGATTGTTGGTTTTATCCCACTCGATGTCGAGATCGCCTCCTTTTAATTTCACGGTAACGCAGGTATCGCAACGATTATTAAGGACACCTGCTACCACCGAAGCGCACGCCCCTGTGCCGCAAGCAAGTGTTTCTCCGCTACCTCGCTCCCAAACGCGCATTTTGAACGTGTTGCGATCAACTACTTCAATAAATTCTACATTGGTTCGTTGAGGAAACATGGGATGATTTTCTATTTTAGGACCAATTTCATCAAGTTCCAAATTGTCAATATCCGACATGAAAATAACCGCGTGCGGATTCCCCATCGATACACAAGTTATTCGTAATTCCTTTCCATCGATAGTTAAAGGTTGATCGATTACTTCAGGAAGTTCTGATATCACAGGAATGGATTCTGAGGAAACAGTGGCTGTTCCCATATTTACGCGTACGCGTTGAACGGTATCGGTTTGGGGATCAATAAAAAGTTGGAGATATTTTATGCCTGCTTTTGTATCCAAGGCAATTTCCCGTTTGTCCGTTAGTCCTCTTTCATAAAGATATTTTGCTACGCAACGCGAGGCATTGCCGCACATCTCTGCTTCACTACCGTCGGCATTGAACATGCGCATAGAAAAATCGCCTTCGGACGAAGGGCCTATCAACACAATACCGTCGCCACCTACACCAAAATGTCGGTCGCTTAATTTTATGGACAAAGCCGACGGATCATCTATTTTTTCTTCAAACAAATTAAAATAGATATAATCGTTACCTGCCCCCTGCATCTTTTCGAATTTCATACAAAAAATATTTAATTTGAAAAATAAATAGTGCCGCTATCAATAAATTTCTGTCGTTTGAAAAGGAAAAACAACTAAACCCTTTCAAAAAGGATTTAATAGCCGGCAAAAATACGACTTTTTGTCGATTTTAGCAATAAAATAGTTTACATATAATGACAATTGCTCATTTTAGTATTTCAATACAATGCGTTCTCCCAATATTTTTGCCAATTCTTTTTTGATATTTTGCAACTGCTGCAACTCTTGAAGTAACGTTATCATTTGGTTGGAATCGGCTGTTTGCATAGCTTTTTTCACTTTCTCGATTTTTTGAAGAACATACGCATTTTTTAGTTCGGTAGTAGCTCGCGGCACCAATGTCTCGAGCGAGTTTTCCTCGATAAGACAAGAATCTTTATCATTCATACTTTCACCCAACAACTTAGCATGAATCTTACTGAGATGGTATTTGTCGGTCATTACCTCTGAGGCCAGTTCGCTGATTTTTGGATTGGGATGATAGAGAAAATACTTGTCGGGCACAAAATCGGCTTCGCCTGATTTCTCTACGGCTTCTTCAAATACCTGCCGATATAAAGGATGGGTAAATTCAATATGATCTCGTTCAAGATCGTATTCTACAAAATGAATGACCGACGGGCCCTCCTCGACAAGAACATCAACTTCGACTGCTTTTTTCCCTTCTCGCCGTTTTTCTTTCTCAAAACGCCGATAAATCGGGTTCATGCCATAACGGATAATATAACGGATAATCTGTCGTTCATACTTCTCATAAGGATCTTCCGAAAAGATAGAGCGAAACATATCATCGTTCTCAACAGGTAGATCTTCTTTCTTGTCAGAAGAACTTTTTTTCTGTTTTTCAAAGTTTTTCAACCGAATTTTATTGACTTCCCTAACCAGCATCTTTTCGTCTACACCCAGTAAGTTGGCACAATCGTGAATATAAACAGAACGAGTAATGGTATTGGGTATCACTGCAATACTTTGTACCAGATTAGCAATCAATCCGGCACGTTTGATAGGATCATCTGCTGCTTCTTCAAGCATGAGTTGGGTCTTGAAACGAATAAAATCGACCTCATGTTCATCGATATACCGGGTAAAACTTTCCGCATTCTGCTTGTGTGCAAACGAATCCGGATCTTCACCATCAGGCAACAATACCACCTTTACATTCATACCTTCTTCGAGCAACAAATCGATGCCGCGTAATGCAGCATTAATCCCTGCAGTATCCCCATCATATAAAACCGTAATATTTTTGGAAAAACGACGAATCAAACGTATTTGTCCCTGCGTGAGTGCTGTTCCCGACGATGCAACCACGTTTTCGATACCTGCCTGATGCATAGAAATTACATCGGTATAGCCTTCAACTAAATAACAACGATCTTGTTTGACAATGGCATTTTTGGCAAAATAAATCCCATAAAGTTCATTACTTTTGGAGTAAATTTCGCTTTCGGGAGAATTGATGTATTTCCCTGTATTTTCTGCTTTTTTAAGGATACGTCCGCCGAAAGCCACCACTTTTCCCGAAAGAGTGTGAATAGGGAAAATAACCCTGCCGCGAAAACGGTCTGTAAGTGAAGGCGTGTTCTCACCCCCAACAGCGAGCCCCGTCTTTAATAAATACTCACGCTGATGACCCGCTCTCAGTGCTTCGGTGGAAAAAGCATCGCGTTGTTCGAGACTATAACCGAGCTGAAACTTGTTGATGATATCGTCACGAAAACCGCGTTCTCGAAAATAACTCATACCGACGGCTTTCCCTTCGGGATGTTCATGCAAGGTTTTTACAAAAAAATCGCGCGCATATTCATTTAGAATAAACAAGCTTTCGCGAATGCTTTGTTCTTGTTTTTCTTCATCGGTCAATTCCTTTTCTTCGACTTCGATATGATACTTTTTCGCCAGATATTTCAATGCCTCGTAATAGGAGAGTTGCTCGTGTTTCATGATAAAATGTACCGGAGCACCTCCTTCTCCACATGCAAAGCATTTACAAATATTTTTAGCGGGAGAAACGTAAAAAGAAGGGGAATGGTCATCATGAAACGGACACAAACCGACATAATTTGCTCCTCTTTTGCGAAGTGTAATGAAGTCAGATACCACATCTACAATCTGTGCGGCATCTTGAATGCGTTCTATTGTAACTCGGTCAATCATATTTTTCGAATACGAAAATAGTGATTTTAATTGTTAATATTACATTTTTGGAAAAATAATATTACCTTTGTGAGGTTAGAGAAAGTGCTAACAAAAATACAATATTCTCACAAAATTTTTTATAAGATGGATACAATTGATTGGTCGAATTTATCGTTCGGCTACATGAAAACCGATTATAACGTACGTAGTTATTATCGCGAGGGGAAATGGAGTGAGCCTCAACTTGAAACTTCCGAATATGTAAACCTGCATATGGCGGCAACTTGTTTACATTACGGCCAGGAAGTATTCGAAGGATTAAAAGCTTTTAAAGGGAAAGACGGTAAAATACGCGTTTTCCGTGTACGAGACAATGCGTTGCGTATGCAATCGTCTGCACGAGGTATTTTGATGGCTGAACCACCGGTAGAATTATTTGAAGAAATGGTGATAACGGCAATCAAAAAAAACCGGCGATTTGTTCCTCCTTATGAAAGCGGGGCTTCGTTGTACGTTCGTCCATTACTTATTGGTACAAGTGCTCAGGTAGGTGTAAAACCTGCCAAAGAATATTTGTTACTTGTGTTTGTAACCCCTGTTGGTCCCTATTTTAAAGAAGGATTTAAACCTACGCCCATGGTAATTTTGCGCGAATACGATCGCGCGGCTCCTTTGGGAACAGGAAGATATAAAGTAGGAGGAAACTATGCAGCTAGTTTGGCTGCTGACGAAAAAGCACATAAAATGGGTTATTCGGCTGTGTTGTACCTTGATGCCAAAGAAAAGAAGTATATCGATGAATGCGGCCCTGCCAATTTTTTTGGAATTAGAAATAACACCTATATTACACCTGAATCTACTTCTATTTTGCCATCCATCACCAATAAAAGTTTGATGCAACTGGCAAAAGATATGGGTATGAAAGTTGAACAACGCCGCGTTCCGGTAGAAGAGCTTGCTACATTTGAAGAAGCAGGTGCTTGCGGAACAGCCGCCGTAATCAGCCCTATTTCACGTATCGATGATTTGGCTGAAAAGAAAACGTATGTGTTTTGTGAGGACGACAAACCGGGGCCTATCTGCGAAAAATTATACCATAAACTGCGTGCCATTCAATATGGTGACGATCCTGATCCTTACGGATGGGTAACAGTGGTGGATTAAAATAAATCAAGCCGGGTTTCTATATTGATTCCCGGTTTTTTATTTTTCCCATTTACAATAGGGGTATTTCGATAAATAGGCATTGTAATAGCGGATATCGTGCGTTACTTCCTTCCCTAACCATTCCGGTTTTTCAAACGGCTGATCTTCGCTCAGTAACTCAATTTCGGCAATAGTGAGTCCCTTATTGTCGCCATGAAATTCATCCACTTCAAAAATACTTTTCCCCACTTTCACCACATAACGTGTTTTTTCAATCACCGATTTTCCACAAAACTTCAGCATATCTTCAGCATCTTTTAAGGGGATCTCATATTCCCATTCACAGCGTGTAAACTTGCTTTCGTTAACCGTACTCTTAATTGTTAAATAGGCTTTTTCATCGGATATACGAACCCTCACAACCAAGGGCGAATCAGAGGAAAGATATCCTTGCATAATACGATGATAAGCACATGCTTGCGATTTGTAGTCGCCAGTTACTAAAAACTTTCGTTCTATCTCGTACTTCATAAGGTGAATTTTCAGCCAAATGTATGAAAAAATATTCGAATGAGTATTTACTTCGATTAAAAAAGAAAAATGGTTTTTCTTTGGATTTTTCGATTCAAGTCAAAATATTCATTTGAAAATGTCAAATATTGAAGTTCCTATCACGAAAAGATAAAGAAATCATATTTAAAAGAATTTCTATTAATTTACAACATGACAGGTTTTTCTCACTTTTCACTCACGTGAAAAATGTGAGGTAAAAAAATGCGATGATTCAAATGTATAACACAATCGGTTTTAGTTGGTGGGAGATATTCAACATAACTATTTTTTTGTCGGATTAATTGAACATATCATCGATTCCTTTTGTTGTTATTTCATCGTATTCCCGAGAATAATTCTGTGTTCCGGAACACGGATTTTTGTATTGGGGCGGAACCTCAAAAACACCGTTGTCGCTCATATTCAGCGTGGGATCGGCATATATTTTTTGATAGAATAATCCGTGGATGGGCAAAGCCATACTTGCCCCTTGGCCATATGCCATGCGGTCGAAATGAATGGAACGGTCTTCACCTCCCACCCAGCATCCGGCAACGATGGAAGGAGTAAATGACATGAACCAACCATCGGATTGGTTTTGTGTGGTCCCGGTTTTTCCTCCCATTTCACCTTTTAGGTTGTATATCCATCGCAGACGGCTGCCCGTGCCACCGTCAACGACGGCTTTGAGCATGTCAAGCATTTTGTACGAAGTGCTTTCGCTGAATATTTCGTGCATTTGCGGAATAAATGTGGCAATGATGTTACCGTAAGAATCTTCTATATGGGTCACCATCAATGGTTCCACGCGAATCCCTTTGTTTACAAACGAAGTATAGCCGCTCACCATTTCCGATACAGAAGCATCGCAGATGCCCAATGCCAGTGAAACCACCGGGTCTATTGGGCTTTTAAGTCCGAAAGATTTAAGCAATCGTGCAAAGGCATAAGGCGAAAACATTTTCATTAAATATGCTGTTACCCAATTACTCGAATTTTGTAATCCCCATTTGATAGTGACAGGTTCACCAACAGCACGGGCCCCCGGGTTCTGGGGGGTCCATTCGCGGCCATTTTCATCTAACAGAGTTTGAGGAACATGCAGCATTTGGTCACAGGGTGTCATACCTTCTTCCATAGCCAGTGTATAAAGAAAAGGTTTAATGGTGGAACCAATTTGCCTTTTTCCTCTGCTGACCATATCGTATTTGAAGAATTTAAAGTCTGGTCCGCCTACATATGCTTTTACGTGACCAGTGTAAGGGTCCATTGCCATGAATCCGGAACGAAGGAACGATTTATGATATCGAATGGAGTCCCATGGTGTCATAACGGTATCGATTTCTCCTTTTTCCCAAGAGAAAACCTTCATTTCTACTTCATTGTTCTTGAAATACCTTAAAATTTCTTCTTCGCTATAACCGGCTTTTTTCATGCCCCTGTACCGATCGGTCTGACGCATGGCATTTGCCATCAATTCTTCCACTTTGTTGCTGACATTTGCTGAGAAGGGTGCATATTTTTTCCCTGCTTTTTCTTTTTCGAAAAGGGGTTGCAGATGTCCTCCAAGATATTCTTTAATAGATTCTTCGGCATATTTTTGCATGCGTGAATCGATAGTTGAATATATTTTCAGCCCATCGGTATAAATATTGTAATCCGAACCATTGGCTTTTTTGTTTTTATGACACCAGCCATATAGGGGATTGGTTTCCCAAGCAATAGAGTCTTCAATGAATTGTTGTCGTTGCCATGCTGCAGGATAATTTCTTTTATCGGGCTTGTTTGCCATCATGATCATCCCTAAATATTGACGAAAATAGGGAGCAGGGACATCCACGTGGCTCAATCTGTTAAAGTCTATTTCTAATGGTGTTTTTTTTAATGAGTCGGCTTCTTGTTGGGTAATGTGCCCCGCTTTTCGCATCTGTTCAATTACTATATTACGTCGTTGAAGGGTGAGCTCGGGTCGACGTAGGGGATTATAAAGCGACGAATTTTTTAACATGCCTATCAGCGTGGCTGATTCCTGTATATTTAATTCCCCTGGTTTTTTGTTGAAATAAGTACGTGCGGCCGATTCTATACCTATGGCGTTATAGTTGAAATCGTATTTATTCAGATATAAATTAATGATTTCATCCTTGCTGTAATAACGTTCCAATTTGACAGCGATTACCCATTCGATGGGTTTTTGCATCATTCGTTGAAATTTATTACTTGCTTTGGGAGAATAAAGCAATTTTGCCAATTGCTGGGTAATGGTGCTTCCTCCCCCGCTGTCTTCTTGGTGGAGGAGGAGGGTTTTTACAATGGCACGTCCTAAACCGATGACATCAATTCCCGAATGTTTGTAAAAACGAATATCTTCCGTAGCTATTAATGCATTGATAAGATGAGGCGAAAGATCGGAATATTTCACAAAGATGCGATTTTCTTTGTTTTGCGAAAAAGTGAAAAGAAGCTGCCCATCGGCTGATATAACTTGCGAAGCATATTTATCAATTGGATTTTCCAATTCTTCAATATCGGGAATATATCCGATAGCTCCTATGGAAATAAGTCCAAAAATAACGATACAGAAAAGGACGAGAAAACCAAAAATTTTCCACATCCACGTTACGATATTATGTTTTGATTCGGATGAATTATTTTGTTTATTTATTTTTCTTTTGCCCATATTTTTCAGAAAAGAGCATGATTAACTCTTGAAATTTCATTGCAAAGATACACCATAATTTTCAATTAACATACAGATGAATAAAAATGAGGTGTCTTTTTTTGTAGACACCTCAAAGAAGTTAAGTATTTGATTGAGTTGAATTTTGGCGTTGTTATACCTCCCATCCTAAAGCGCTTGCACCCAAAACGGCAGCATCATCTTCTTTCAATCCGGAGAAGAGGATCTTTACTTTATTTTTAAATACCTTTAGTAAGTTTTTTTCCATATTTTCCTTGGTAGGCTTGAGGATAAAGTCGCCTGCCTTTGCTAGCCCCCCAAAAAGGATGATGGCTTCGGGGCTCGAGAATGCCACAAAATCGGCAAATGCCTCTCCTAGTATTCTTCCCGTGAAATTAAAAATCTCAATAGCCACCTTGTCACCTGCTACGGCGGCGTCGTATACGTCTTTGGAGGTGATATCTTCGACCGGAATATTTCTTAAGAGGGTGGGCGAATCGGGTTTTAGATCCAATATCTCTCTTGCGGTTCGTGCCACACCTGTTGCCGAAGCGTAAGCCTCGAGACAACCATTTCTTCCACAGCCACATAACCGACCATTATTGCGTCGCATAATTACATGTCCGAGTTCACCTGCAAAGCCGTCATGACCATAAACCAACTGTCCGTTTATAACGATTCCGCTACCAACACCTGTCCCGAGAGTAACTTCAATGAAATCTTTCATGCCTCGCGCAGCACCGTAGGTCATTTCGCCAATAGCAGCGGCGTTGGCATCATTGGTCAGGGCAACGGGTATACCGATTCTTTCTTCCAGCATTTGAGCAAAAGGGATGACGCCTTTCCATGGGAGGTTGGGTGCAAATTCAATACTTCCGCTAAAGTAATTGCCGTTAGGTGCCCCAACGCCGATTCCCTTGATGTCATCTTTTGAAAAATTGTCCTTCAATAGGTCGTTAAGAGCTTGTGCGAGTTCGTCCAGGTAGTTGCCAACATCGGCATGACGAGTAGTTTTTATAGCTCCGCTTCTTAAAATTTGGCCTCTTTTATCCACAATTCCAAAAATTGTGTTTGTCCCGCCGACGTCGATTCCCATTACATAAGGTTGATCCATGATTTTTGGTTTTAAAAGTTCGTCAATGATAATTGGTTTTCGCAAATATACGGGTTTTTTTATCAATTTACTTTTTTAAGCTTGAAAAATTTTTATTTTAAATTTATTACCTTTGCGGTTACAGAAACCAATAAAAAAAATGTTTATGAAAAAAGCGTATGTATTTCCCGGTCAAGGTGCTCAATTTGTGGGTATGGGGAAAAATCTGTATGAGACACAGTCGTTAGCTAAAGAGCTGTTTGAGAAAGCCAACGATATTTTGGGTTTTCGAATTACGGATATGATGTTTGAAGGAACCGATGAGGATCTCCGTCAGACAAAAGTTACCCAGCCGGCCGTATTCCTTCATTCCGTTATTCTTGCCAAAACAATGGGTGAAGAATTTAAACCCGATATGACCGCGGGACATTCCCTTGGCGAATTTTCTGCTCTGGTTGCAGCGGAAGCGTTGTCGTTTGAAGATGGTTTGAAGCTGGTGTATAAACGTGCGTTAGCTATGCAGAAGGCATGTGAAATGAATCCTTCCACAATGGCTGCCATTATTGGGCTTCCGGATGAAAAAGTGGAAGAAATTTGCGCTTCCATCGACGATGAGGTTGTAGTGCCCGCCAATTACAATTGCCCGGGACAGATTGTAATTTCCGGAACGATAGCGGGTGTGGAAAAAGCATGTAAATTGCTAAAAGAAGCAGGTGCAAAGCGAGCTATTCCATTAAAGGTAGGCGGGGCTTTTCATTCGCCGCTTATGGAACCTGCCCGCCGTGAACTTTCGGAAGCTATTTCCGCTACGCCTTTTTCTGTTCCGGCATGTCCTGTTTATCAGAATGTTTCTACTATTGGAGAGACCAACCCTGAAACAATCAAAAAGAACCTTATTGCACAACTTACCTCGCCGGTGAAATGGACGCAATGTGTGCTGCATATGATTGAAGATGGAGCTGCCGAATTTATCGAACTGGGACCGGGTAACGTGCTGCAAGGCCTTATATTGAAAATTAATTCGAATGTAAAGGTTTCGGGGAAGCAGTAACAAATTTTTCGGCAATTAAGATTTCTTAAAAATATATTCCTTGTTAAAATGAAAAAAGAAAAATAAATTTGCCGCTAACATTAACTTCATTAAGTAAAAAATGAAAAAGCTTGTTTTTGTGTTTTTTTTAATCGCAGGAGGGTTTAGTGTATGTGCACAACCTTCTTTTAAAGCTCCTAATTATAAATCGATTAAAAAAAATATAGAAAATTCCTCTTCCGACTTTTATTATCCCAAACTCATGGATAGATATCAAAACGGTGATTCTACCTTGACACGCGAAGAAAGGAGACATCTGTATTACGGTTATGTTTTTCATCCCGATTATATGCCCTTGGATACTTCGTCTTACAATAAAAGTTTAATGGAAACTCTATCCAAAGAAGAATCGTTTACAACTCTTGATTATAATCAACTAATCGATGATGCCAATGCATTGCTAAGGGAGGACCCGTTTAACATAAGAGCGCTTAATACCAAATTAATAGTATACGCCCACAAGGATAATGTGACTGAATACAAGAAAGCGCTCCAACAACGGAAAGTTGTATTGGATGCCATTGTTAGTTCAGGTGATGGGCTTACAAAGAAAACGGCATATTATGTGATTAAAGTGGCGCATGAATATGATTTTATGAGCTGTATAGGATATGAAAACATTGGAGGAAGTAAAATTATGGGTCATTATCATTATGTCCAGCTTGGAGAAAACAAATACGGTATAGAAGGGCTGTATTTCGATATAACACCTGTTCTTAAGTTTATGAGTAAACACAATCGGTGATTTTTTTAGCGTTCACTCAGAGTGTGATAAAGGCTAAAGCAGAACATTTTGTCATAAAAAATACATTGCATTTACAGAAAATATTACGATAAAATAGTTTATTTTTTTAATTTTTGTAATGCCCAAATTATTTTAAAAAAATTATGGAGGAATTTTTTATGTCACTACAAAAGAGATTTGCCGGCTTTAAAATCTTTATTTTGCTGGGTATGTTATCGTTGAGTGCAATGCAGGTTTGTGCATTGGGTCAGATCATTCTGTATACCCCTTACACAAAAATTTCGGTATCACCTGGAGAAGCCATCGAATACTCAATTGATGTAATCAACAAAAGCGATCACGTATTCAACGGTGATATACGGATAGTTGGGATACCTCGTACATGGACTTACACTTTAACGGGGGGAGGTTATACAGTTAGCAGCGTTGCTGTGTTGCCCGACGATAAAAAGACCCTGTCGCTGAAGGTGGAGGTGCCTTTCCAAGTTAACAAAGGGGCTTATACTTTCCGTGTAATTGCGGGCGATTCGGCATCGTTAGCTCTAACGGTCCATGTGAAAGAGATGGGATCGAGTGAAACGGAATTTACGGCCGATCAGCCAAACATGCAAGGAAATGCCAATGCAACTTTTACTTACAGAGCAACATTGAAAAACAGAACAGCTGAGAAACAATTATATGCGTTGATGTCGAATGCTCCCCGCGGATGGACGGTTACTTTTAAGGCCGATTACAATCCGGTAACATCGGTAGAACTAGAGCCTAATACTACTAAAGAAATCACTATAGAAGTTAAACCTCCAAAAGAAGTGAGAGCAGGTACGTATAAAATTCCCATACGAGCTGTCACAGGTTCTACTTCAGCTTCAATGGAGTTGGAAGCGGTTGTCACCGGTAATTATGAAATGTCGCTCACTACACCAACGGGTTTGCTTAGTACAAAAATTACAGCCGGAGGAAAACAAAAGATTCGGTTGGTGGTTCGCAATACGGGTTCAGCCGACTTGACCGACATTGAAATGAAATCGACCGCTCCGTCTAAATGGCAAGTAACATTTGAACCTGAAAAGATCGATAAGTTGGCGCCTGGTAATGAAACTACTGTATATGCTACTATTGAGGCCGATAAAAAGGCTATTCCTGGTGATTATGTGATTAATATGGAAGCCAGGACTCCGGAAACAACTTCCCAGATTTCATTCCGTGTTATGGTTAAAACGCCTATGATTTGGGGATGGGTTGGTGTTTTGGTGATATTGGCTGCTGTTGGTGGTGTGGTTTTCTTGTTTCGCAAATTCGGGAGGAGATAAATCATGGCCGAAACAATTATCGAATTGATTAACCTAACAAAAAAATATCGGTCGTTTACTGCTGTCGACCATATCAATTTGAGGGTTGAAAAAGGAGAAATATTCGGCTTTCTGGGACCTAACGGTGCAGGTAAATCAACTACCATTCTGATGATGCTTGGTTTGACTGAACCGAGCGAAGGTCAAGCCAGGGTTTGTGGAATTGATCCTGCTCGCCATCCCATCGAAGTGAAAAGAAAGGTGGGTTATTTGCCCGAAGACGTCGGTTTTTATGATGATCGTACCGGCTTGGAGAATTTGGTTTACACGGCAATGCTTAACCGTATATCTAAAGCAAAAGCTACCGAAAAAGCGGAAATACTACTTCAGCGCGTAGGATTGGGAGATGTCAATGGTAAGAAAACCGGCAAATACTCGAAAGGGATGCGTCAGCGATTGGGGCTGGCCGATGTACTGATAAAAAGTCCTCAGGTGATTATTCTTGATGAGCCGACTTCAGGTATCGATCCTCAAGGTGTAAGGGCTTTTCTCGACTTGATTATTGAATTGCGTAATGAACACGGGCTTACCGTCTTATTTTCTTCTCACAATTTGCATCAGGTAGAACAGGTTTGTGATAGAGTTGGTATTTTTGTACAGGGGAAAATTCGGGCAGTGGGTTCTATACGTGATCTTTCACAGCAATTATTCGGTGACGCCAATCACGGATTGGAGGACATTTATGACTCTTTTTTTGAAGATGGAGGGGTACAACATGAATGAAAAGCTACAGAAGGATTCTCTTAAAAGAAAGTGGACCCGCGATCTAGGACGTAAACACTCATCGATAGGTTCCAAGGAGGATAAAGTAATCCATCCTTTTTGGGTTATGGTTGGTAAAGAGATTTCGGATCAGGTACGCAGTTGGCGATTTATCATTATGGCGGCCCTGATTGCACTTACTTGTTTGGGCTCTTTATACACTGCACTGGCGCAATTTAGCAAACATTCGGGGAGTGCGGAAGATGCTTTCTTTTTTCTTAACCTCTTCACCTTGTCTGATGGTACATTGCCACCGTTTACGGTTTTTATCAGCTTCCTTGGCCCTCTGCTGGGAATAAGCCTTGGTTTTGATGCTATTAATTCGGAACAAAACCGCGGTACGCTCAGCCGTTTGTTGAGTCAACCCATTTATCGCGATTATGTCATTAATTCTAAATTTGTTGCTGATCTGATCGTAATTAGTACGTTGTTCGTAGCGTTAGGGCTTCTTGTACTGGGTTCGGGATTGATCGCATTGGGAATTCCACCTACTGCTGATGAGTTGGCGCGACTGATTTCTTTCATTTTGATCAGTATTATTTATGTCGCTTTCTGGTTGAACTTATCCATTTTGTTTTCGGTTGCGTTTCACCAGGCGGCTACATCGGCGCTTTCAGGTATTGCTATTTGGCTTTTCTTCAGTATCTTTTACAATATAATTGTCGATTTACTGGCTAAGGCCATAGCGCCCAAAGGGATGTTGACGGAAGGGCAGATAGTGGAGTTTCAGAATTTTGTTTTGGGGTTGATGCGTTTCAATCCGAGCCAACTGTTCAGCGAAGCTACCATAACACTGCTTATGCCGTCGGTACGAAGTTTGGGTGCTTTGACCATGCAACAGCTTGAGGGTGCACTTCCCACGCCGTTGCCTATTGGGCAGAGCTTGTTGATGGTATGGCCGCAGGTTACCGGATTGATTGCCGGATCTATTTTGCTGTTCGGTTTGGGATATTATTTGTTTATGAGGCGAGAAATTCGTCCAAGATAGTTTTTTGTGAGTAATTGATTAGGATAACAGAATTCTTATGTAATATTTAGATCTAATCTGATATAGGAGTACGCCTTTCATTCTTAAAAATATTGAGGATGAAAGGCGTAATTTTTGAAACGTATTTTCAGGATTTAAAATAGCGGATTATGTTAACGACAAGGGTAAGAATGATACTTACCACAATCATTGAAGTAATAGGAATGTAAATCCGGATATTTTCTTTTTCGATCCGGATGTCGCCGGGTAAATGACCAAACCATTTGAAAGTCGATGGCGTCAAGTACAAAAGAACGCCAATAACAACCAGAATAATACCTATAATAATAAGCCATCGTGCCGTTTTCATTTTCTTTCTATTTTAAATAAATGCTTTACTGTTGTTTCGATTGTTCAGAAATGTTACATTTATTGATGATTACTTTTCAATCACACAAATGTAATCATTAAATCAGTAATTGATCAGAAAGCATGTTAATCCGTTTTTATTGTCTATCTGAGTTTAAGATTTGTAAGAACTTATCTATTAATCGATACCGATTTTTTGTTTCACATAGTTTATTTGTTGAATAAAAAATTGTTTATCTTTGCAAGTATAATAATATGGGAACTGCAAGGAATTTATTGATAATTAATCTCATAGCAGGATTTACCTGTTTTCTTTTCAGGGAATTATTTTTTTATATTCACACGTATTTAAATATTTTTTATGAATGGGATGTATCCCTTTTATTCTGTAATATAATATATCCCAATAGCGAATAAAATGATGAAGTTATCCGACTTGACCGATAAGGAGATATGGCTTTTTTTTAAAGAAGGCGATGATCGGGCTGTTTCCTATATTTATAGTGAGTATTTCCCTGTCTTATACCGCTATGGATTGAAATTCAGTGTCGATACTTCTTTGGTAGAAGATACCATTCAGGATTTGTTTGCTGATTTGATTAAAAACCGTGAAACTTTGGGCGATACAGATAATATTCTTTTTTATCTGTTAAAATCTTTTCGACGGAAATTGGTGCGAAAAATAAAAAAGGAAAACAGGTACGACTTAACCGGTGAGATGACCGATGATTATCCGTTTGAAGTCGTATGGTCTGTTGAGCACGAGCTGATTATTGAAGAAGAATCCGATCATCGTTCCTCTTTACTGTTAAAAGCACTTGAAGAACTTACGCCACGTCAAAAAGAAGCAGTTTATCTTCGTTTCACAAAAGAACTCGATTATACGGTTATTTCTGAAATTATGAGTATCAGTGTGGAGGCCTGTCGCAACCTTATTTCAAAAGCCATTTCCAATATGAGAAAGTGGATTAACAAAAAAAATTAAAGAAAAATCATTTTTTTTGATGATGTTTCCCTATATGTTGCCTTTATATAGTAGAAGCAAGAAATAATGAATGACGAAAAATACATAGCATATACTACTGAGGAGTTTGTTCTTGACGACGATTTTATGCGTTGGGTATTGCATCCTGATGAGGAAAGTGATCGTTTTTGGAATGAATTTCTGCTTCGTTATCCCGAAAA
>Ga0208938_1000702_pt1 | contig 22855 bp, 18 predicted proteins | sample AD_UKC125_MetaG_FD_184434 | JGI IMG/M metagenome (GOLD analysis project Ga0208938, IMG submission 184434) | Active sludge microbial communities of municipal wastewater-treating anaerobic digesters from USA - AD_UKC125_MetaG (SPAdes) (version 2) | ecosystem: Engineered > Bioreactor > Anaerobic >...
CGGCCCCGGACAGCCAGAGCCACTCGGTGGCGTAGTGACCCGCGTCGATGAGATACGGCGGGCCGAAGGACGATTCCTCGCGAGCCTCCAGCGCCGGGTGGTGACGCAGATCGGCGGTGACGTAGACGTCGACCCCGCTGCGTCGGGCCGCGCCGAAGCGGTCGTCGCCCGAACCGCCGAGGACGGCAACACGGCATACCTGGGCGTCGGGGTCTCCAGACACGCGGACGCCGACGTTGGTCGGCGGAAGGGCGGCAGCGAGCCCTTCAGCGAAGGCACGCAACGTCGTGGGCTGCGCGAGGCGACCCACCCGACCGACCCCTTGGCCCTGCTCGAGGTCGAGCGGCTCGGTGTCCACCAGCCCGCAGGCGGCGGCGAGCGCGTCGCACACGCCCGGGTCCGCGACGTCGGCGTTGGTGTGGGCGCAGAGGATCGCGAGGTCGGCGACCACGGCTCGGGTCACCGCGCGGCCCTTCGCTGTGGTCGTCGCGACGGAATGTATGCCGCGCAGCAGCAGCGGGTGGTGGGTGACCAATAGGTCCGCCCCGTCGGCGATGGCCTCCTCGATGACCGCCAAGGTGGGGTCGACGGCGAACCGCACGTGCCCGATCGGCTGGTCGGGGTCCCCCGTCACCAGGCCGACCCGGTCCCACGACAACGCCGTCGCCGGCGGATAGAAGCCGTCGAGCAGCGCGACGATCTGTCCAAGCGTCACCGTCATGTGGGCCCGGCCGGGCTCGAACCGACGACACCCGCGGTGTAAGCGCGGTGCTCTACCAACTGAGCTACAGGCCCCAACTCGCCGCCCACGGGGGCGAGCGGCGCCCATTGTGTCAGTTAGGCGCGCGCGGCGTCTGCGCGCAGGCCTGCGAGGGCTTCCCGGTAGCTACCAAAGTCGCGAGCGTCGCCCGGCCCGTTGAGCATCCGCCAACGGACCACACCGTCCCGGTCGAGCAGGAAGGTGCCGCGCGTCGCGAAGCCGCCGTCGGTGTCGAAGACCCCGAAGGCCCGGGAGACCTCGCCGTGTGGCCAGAAGTCCGACAGGAGGGGGAAGAAGTACCCCTCCTGGTCGGCCCAAGCGCGCAACGCCGGCACCGGGTCGCAGGAGATCGCGAGCACCTGTATGCCGTCGTGCTGGAAGTCTTCGAGGGTGTCGCGGATCTCGCGCAACTCCCCGGTGCAGATGCCCGTGAAGGCGAACGGGTAGAAGACGAGGACGACGTTGCGGTCCCCGCGCCAGGTGGCCGCGCTGACCTGGCGGCCGTACTGGTCGGGAAGGGTGAAGTTCGGGGGAACGTCCCCGACCTCGGGCGCGGCGGGCGCCACGGCGTCGGGTTCAGCGCTCATGACGATCGATTCTGCCACCCGAGCGAGCCCGACCGGTCGACGTGAGGGTCAGCGACGCTGCGATCGAGGGGCCACCAGTCGCTGCACGGTCCACTCCCGGCTGAGGTTGGCGACACCCGACGGGTGCAGTCCGGCAGCCACGGCCGCGTCTTCGATCTCGCTGGGCTCGACGTGCCCGTCCTGATCGGCTCGGGGCGTGGCCAGGACGAGGCAGCCGCGGTCCACGAGGTTGGTCAGCGCGTCGACGAGGACATCGACGAGATCACCGTCGAAGGATCGAAACCAGACGAGCACCCCGTCGGCGCCGTCGGCGTAGCCCTCGTCCTCAAGGGCCGAGCCGACGACCTGTTCGACACCGGCGCGCAGCGCCTCGTCGACGTCGTCGTCCCAACCCAACTCCTGGACGACCTGCCCGGGGGTGAACCCGAGTTTGCTGAGACCCGATGTAAATGCGGCGACACCCGCCGACCCGTGCACGCCGACCCCTCCTGCCGTGGCGACCCTCCACTAGCCGCTCGCTCGGTCCCAGTCTGCCCGAGGCGGGACGCCGACGGGCTGTGTTGACGCTCACGTATGCCGCATCGTCACCGAAATCGGGTCCGCGTCGGATCGACTGGCGGGACGAATGTGACGCAGCGCGCATCGGGGTACAGGATGGGCGCATCCATGTTGCTCAGAAAGGAAGTCCCCCGTGACAGGTCGTGGCACCACCGGGCCGATCCTCAACGGCATTCCGAGCCAACTCCCGGACACCGATCCGGAAGAGACGCAGGAATGGCTCGACTCGCTCCAAGGAGTGATCGATGAGCAGGGCCGGACCCGGGCGCGCTATCTCATGTTGCAGTTGCTGGCTGCCGCGCGTGGTCAACAGGTCGGGGTGCCGTCGCTGACCGCGACCGACTACATCAACACCATCCCGCCGGAGCGTGAGCCCTGGTTCCCCGGTGACGAGGACATCGAGCGGGCCTACCGCCGGTGGATCCGCTGGAACGCGGCCGTGATGGTCCACCGGGCTCAGCGCCCGGGCGTGGGCGTCGGCGGGCACATCTCGACCTATGCGTCCGCTGCGACGCTCTACGAAGTCGGGATGAACCACTTCTTCCGCGGCCAGGACCACCCGGGTGGCGGTGACCAGGTCTTCTTCCAGGGGCATGCGGCTCCGGGGATGTACTCGCGGGCCTTCCTCGAGGGCGTGCTTGAAGAGGAAGACCTCGACGGTTTCCGTCAGGAGCGCTCCCACGTCGTCGACGGCAAGATCCGGGCGCTGTCGTCCTACCCGCACCCGCGGCTCATGCCGAACTTCTGGCAGTTCCCGACGGTGTCGATGGGCATCGGCCCGATGAACGCGATCTACCAGGCGCAGTTCAACCGCTACCTGCTCAACCGCGGGATCAAGGACACGAGCGACCAGCACGTGTGGGCGTTCCTCGGCGACGGTGAGATGGACGAGCCCGAGTCGCGTGGGCTGCTGCAGCTGGCCGCCAACGAGGAGCTCGACAACCTCACCTTCGTCGTCAACTGCAACCTGCAGCGCCTCGACGGCCCGGTCCGCGGCAACGGCAAGATCATCCAAGAGCTCGAGGCGTTCTTCCGCGGCGCCGGTTGGAACGTCATCAAGGTCGTCTGGGGCCGCGGGTGGGACCCGCTGCTCGCCGCCGACCGCGACGGGGCACTGGCCAACCTCATGAACCAGACCTCTGACGGCGACTACCAGACCTTCCGGGCCAACGACGGCAAGTACGTCCGCGAGCACTTCTTCTGGCGTGACCCGCGCACCCGCAAGATGGTCGAGAACTGGACCGACGACGAGGTGTGGTTCAAGCTGCGCCGCGGCGGGCACGACTACCGCAAGGTGTATGCCGCCTACCGCGCCGCTCTGGAGCACACCGGCCAGCCGACCGTCATCCTGGTCAAGACCATCAAGGGCTTCACCCTCGGGTCGCACTTCGCTGGCCGCAACGCCACGCACCAGATGAAGAAGCTCACCCTGGAAGACCTCAAGGGCTTCCGTGACCTGCTGCGCATCCCGATCACGGACGAGCAGCTTGAGGCCGACCCCTACCGCCCGCCGTACTACCGGCCGGACGAGAGCGACCCGGCGATGCAGTACATGCGCGAGCGCCGGCGCGTCCTCGGCGGGTCGGTCCCGTCGCGTCGGGTCGAGCACGCCCCCCTGCACCTGCCCGGTGACGACGCGTATGCCGCCGTCACCAAGGGATCGGGCAAGCAGGCCGTCGCGACGACCATGGCGTTCGTGCGGCTGCTCAAGGACCTCATGCGGGACAAGGAGTTCGGCCAGCGCATCGTGCCGATCATCCCGGACGAGGCGCGGACCTTCGGGATGGACTCGTTCTTCCCGACGATCAAGATCTACAACCCCCACGGCCAGAACTACACGCCGGTCGACCACGACCTGATGTTGGCCTACCGCGAGTCCGAGCAGGGTCAGATCCTGCACCTGGGCATCAACGAGGCCGGGTCCCTTGCGGCGTTCACCGCAGCGGGCACGGCATACGCCACGCATGGCCAGCCGATGATCCCGATCTATGTCTTCTACTCGATGTTCGGGTTCCAGCGCACCGGCGACTCGATCTGGGCCGCCGCCGACCAGATGACGCGCGGGTTCCTCATCGGCGCAACGGCGGGCCGCACGACGCTCACCGGCGAGGGGTTGCAGCACGCCGACGGTCACTCGCCGCTGCTGGCCTCGACCAACCCGGCCGTCGTGGCCTATGACCCGGCGTACGGCTACGAGATCGCGCACATCATGAAGGACGGGCTGCGTCGGATGTACGGCGAGCCCGAGGACCCGCGCGGTCGCAACGCGATCTACTACATCACGGTCTACAACGAGCCCTACGTGCAGCCGGCCCAGCCTGCCGACCTCGATGTCGAGGGCGTCATCCGGGGTATCTACAAGCTGCATGCCGCCGACACGTCGGCCTGGACGCACACTGCGCCTCGGGCCCAGTTGCTCGCCTCTGGCGTTGGCGTGCCGTGGGCGTTGGAGGCCCAGAAGCTGCTCGCCGACGACTTCGGCGTCGCAGCCGACGTCTGGTCGGTCACGTCCTGGAGCGAATTGCGCCGGGACGCGATGGCGTGCGACGAGCACGCCTTCCTGCACCCCGAGGAGCCGGCCAAGGTGCCGTTCGTCAGCCAGGCCCTGGCTGGTGCGCCGGGCCCCGTGCTCGCGGTCTCGGACTACATGAAGGCCGTCCAGGACCAGATCGGTCCGTGGGTGCCCGGTGGCCTCACCTCGCTCGGCGCCGACGGGTTCGGCTTCTCCGACACTCGCCAGGCGGCGCGGCGGGCCTTCCACATCGACGGTCCGTCACTGGCGGTGCGCACCCTGCAGGTGCTCGCCGCGCGTGGCGAAGCCCCGATCGAGTGGGCTCGCACCGCAGCCGAGAAGTACCGCCTGCTCGACATCAACGCCGGCACCTCCGGCAGTGCGGGCGGCGACGCGTAGGTCTGGTTTTCGCTAGAGGAAGGCGGGCGGCATACCGTATGCCGCCCGCCTCTCCTTTGCCGCGGCGGCTTCCCTCCCACCCGCTCCGCGCCGCGCGGCTTCCCGGGCCTTGCTGCGCACACCGAAGGCCAATGGTCTGAGCTGGGCGCCCTGTTGAGCGTGGCCAGCCGCGGAGAGCCCAACCATTGGTATTCGCTGTGCTGGCGGGATACTGCCGGGGTGACCTCCTTCGAGTCGATCAACGTCGGTGACCAGGGACATGTCGCCCACCAGTACGCCACCACGGAGCGGCTTCGCGGCCGGATGTCCGTGTGGGGGCCTGGCGCAACTGGCCTGGATCCGACGGACGTCCTGTTCGAGGAGTTGGTGGCAAGGTCGCCTCGGACAGTCTTGGAAATCGGTTGCGGCACGGGAGCTTTCGCCAAGCGGGTCATCGACGCGCTGCCAGACGTCGACTACCTCGCCACCGATGCGTCACCCGCGATGGTGGCCGCCGCAAGCGCCCAGGGTGTAAGGGCTGAGGTGCGGCCAGCCGAGGCCACCGGACAACCGACTGGCTCGATCGATGTGGTTGTCGCGGCCTGGATGCTCTATCACGTGCCATCGCTTGACGCCGCCCTAGCCGAGGTGTGCCGAGTGCTGCGCCCCGGAGGTGCCCTGCTCGCCGTCACCAACGGGGAGCAGCACCTCGCGACGCTCTTCGCCGCAGCCGGGGTGACCCCACCTCGCTCGACGTTCACCTCCGAGAACGGTGAGGCCTTGTTGGAGCGGCACTTCGACCGGATCACCCGAACGGACATCGAGACCATCGCCACCTTCCCCGATCACGCGAGCGCTGCGGCATACCTCGCCACCGTGGACGCGACGTGGGCGGAGGCGCTTCCTGCCTTCGAAGGGGCCCGTCAGGACACCGGATTCACGACCGTGTTCACGGCGACCGCACCTCGGGCGGCCACTCGCTGACCGACGTCCGGCAGGCGGAATGCCATTGGTCTGCCCCCGGACGCCTGTTGAGCGTGGTCAACCCCGGAAGCCCAGACCATTGGTATTCGGTGTGCAGGCTGTGGATAACGTCAGCACAATCGCTGGCGCACAAGGCACTCTTGTCGGGTGCCCGAAATCCTCCCCCACGCCGCGGTGAGCCGCCTGCTCACCGAGCGCGGTTGGGTGGCGTCGTGGGGCGACCTTCGAACGGTCGCCGACCGCGGCACCCTCGAAACCCTCCTCGCCGCCGGTCACCTCCAGCGCGTCGCGCGTGGCCGGTATGCCGCCCCCGTCGAGATCCCAGCCCGGCTCGCCGCTGAACGCGTCGCCGGCGTTGCCTCCCATCGGACGGCGGCGCAGCACTACGGGCTCGCCATGAAGTGGGTGCCAAGCCAGCCTTGCGTCACCGTCCGACGCGGGCGGAGTCTCGGTGGCCGCGGCAAGGGGCTGCACCTGTCCTATCGATCGCTGCCACCTTCTGACATCGACGGATGGATCACCACGCCGCTGCGAACCGTCCTGGACTGCGCCGCGACCCTCCCCTTCGACGAGGCACTAACGATCGCCGACTCCGCGCTTCGCGACCGCAAGATCACCCGTGCCCAGCTCGTCGACCGCGCCGCCACCTGGCCGACGCGTGGGCGGCAGCGAGTGCTGCGAGTGGCCGCCCACGCCGACCCTCGGGCTTCCGGGCCCATCGAATCGGTCCTGCGCGCCATCTGCCTCGAGATCCCAGGTTTGAGGGTCACCGCGCAGGTGCGAGTTGACCGGTTGGGGAAGTTCCTCGCGCTGGTCGACCTGGCCGACGAGCGGCTGCGCATCGTCATCGAGGCTGAGGGCTTCGAATTCCACGGCGACCGGGAGGCGTTTGACCGCGACTGCCGCCGTTACGACGAGTTGGTGGCCGAGGGTTGGGTGGTGCTGCGGTTCACGTGGGAACACGTCATGCGCCGAGATCGGTGGGTCGCCGACATTCTCGCCGCCACCGTCGCACACCGAATGACAATGGTCGACGTCCGCCTCGCCTGCTGAGCACGAGCGGTGGTCGGCTCCCCGACCATTGGTATGCCGTGTGCGCCCGGCTCCGAGGTCGCTGAGGTGATGACAGTGATGGGTGACCGGAGCGCGGACGGGGGGACGCGGCATACCGCTGCGGTTCTAGGCTTGCGCGCGTGTCCAAGGTCCTCACCTCACTCCCGGTCGGCGAACGCGTCGGCATCGCATTCTCCGGCGGTCTCGACACGTCGGTAGCCGTCGGCTGGATGCGTGATAAGGGAGCGATCCCCTGCACGTACACCGCCGACATCGGGCAGTACGACGAGCCCGACATCGACTCGGTCCCGGGGCGCGCCGGGGCCTATGGCGCGGAGCTCTCGCGGCTGGTCGACTGCCGCGCCGCGCTGGTCGAGGAGGGGCTGTCGGCGCTGGCCTGCGGGGCGTTCCACATCCGCTCGGGCGGCAAGCAGTACTTCAACACCACTCCCCTGGGCCGCGCCGTGACCGGCACCCTGTTGGTGCGCGCCATGCGTGAGGACGGCGTCGACATCTGGGGCGACGGGTCGACCTACAAGGGCAACGACATCGAGCGGTTCTACCGCTACGGCCTGATCGCCAACCCCAACCTGCGGATCTACAAGCCGTGGCTGGACGCCGACTTCGTCAACGAGCTCGGTGGGCGCACCGAGATGTCGCAGTGGATGGCGGCGCATGGCCTGCCCTACCGCGACTCGGTGGAGAAGGCCTATTCGACCGACGCCAACCTGTGGGGCGCGACCCACGAGGCCAAGCGCCTGGAGCACCTGGACACCTCGATCGAGATCGTCGAACCGATCATGGGCGTGCGGTTCTGGGACGCGGCCGTTGACGTGCCCTCCGAGGACGTCACGATCGCCTTCGTCCAGGGGCGCCCCGTGTCGATCAACGGGCAGGAGTTCACCGACGCGGTGGCTCTGGTCCACGAGGCCAACGTCATCGGTGGCCGCCACGGGCTCGGCATGGCCGACCAGATCGAGAACCGGATCATCGAGGCCAAGAGCCGCGGGATCTATGAGGCCCCCGGCATGGCGCTGTTGTTCATCGCCTACGAGCGGCTGCTGTCGGCGATCCACAACGAGGACACCATCGCCAACTACCACTACGAAGGGCGGCGGCTTGGGCGGCTGCTCTACGAAGGGCGTTGGTTCGACCCCCAGTCGCTCATGCTTCGCGAGTCGCTGCAGCGGTGGGTCGCCTCTGCGGTGACCGGTGAGGTCGTGCTGCGGCTGCGTCGCGGCGACGACTACTCGATCCTCGACACGCGTGGGCCGGCGTTCTCCTACCACCCCGACAAGTTGTCGATGGAGCGCACCGAGGACGCCGCGTTCGGCCCGCTGGACCGGATCGGCCAACTCACCATGCGCAACCTCGACATCGCAGACACGCGCGCCAAACTGGAGCTGTATGCCGCGCAGGGCCAGTTGCTCGGCGGTCACGCCGAGCTCATCGGCCGGTTGGAGCCGGGCGGCGCTGGTGCGATTGCCGCAAACCCCGAGGTGGCCGACGAAGGCGACTCGGAGGGCTTGGACCGCGCGGCCATGGAGAGTGGCACCGACTGACTGAGCGACGACGCCGCGCAGCGAAGCAACTGGCCACCGACTAAACGACGGTTGTGGGCGGCATACAAATAGGATGCTGGCGTGAACAGCGCCGTTGCCCGTCGCCGCCCGGGGCCACAGACCCGGCGCGCGATCGAGCGTGGGGCCGGCACCCTCTCGGATGCCGCATTACGCAGGATCGAGACCCAGCACGACTGGTACCGCGCGCTCCCGCCTGCCGAACGCTCGTGGGTCGGTCTGGTCGCCCAGGCCGGGATCGCCGCCTTCGTCGCGTGGCTGGCTGACGAGTCGGGCACCGCGCCGGTGACCGCTGACGTCTTCGGCACGGCACCTCGGGAGCTCACGTCGGCCATCACCTTGCGCCAGACTCTCGACCTCATCCGCAGCGTCGTCGACGTCGTCGAGGACGAGGTCCATGTGTTGGCCGTGCCGGGCGACGAGCAGGCGGTGCGCGAGGGGGTGCTGCGCTACTCCAGGGAGATCGCCTTCGCTGCAGCGCAGGTCTATGCCCAAGCCGCCGAGGCTCGCGGCGCGTGGGACGCCCGGCTGGAAGCACTCGTCGTCGATGCCGTCCTGCGCGGGGAAGCCGACGACTCGATGCAGTCGCGTGCCACGGCTCTGGGCTGGGGCTCGGTGTCGGACGTCACCGTCGTCGCGGGCCGAACTCCTTCTGGCAGTAGTGCATCCGCGGTCGATGCCATCCGTCGAGCCGCCGCGCGCCGGCAGGTCGAAGCGCTCACCGCGGTCCAGGGTCGACGTCTGGTCATCATCCTCGGGCGCACGACCCGCCCGGCCGAGATCGTCACCGCAGTGGCCGACCTCTTCGGCGACGGCCCGATCGTTCTCGGCCCGACGGTGCCCCACCTCTTCGCCGCCGGACGCTCTGCGCGCGCCGCGATCAACGGTCTCGCCGCTGCCGATGGGTGGCCGCAGGCGCCCCGGCCGGTGTCGGCCGACGAGCTCCTCCCGGAGCGCGTCCTCGTCGGTGACGTTCACGCCCGACGGGTGCTCGTCGAACGAATCGCGACGCCGTTGCGCGCCCACGAAGTGCTGCTCGACACGGCCACGGCATACCTCGACTCTGGGGGTCTCGAGTCGGCGGCCCGGGTCCTCTTCGTCCATCCCAACACCGTGCGCTACCGCCTCGGGAAGATCGCCGAACTCACCGGTTACGACCTCACCCACCCCCGCGACGGGTATGCCGTCCGCCTGGCTCTCGCCCTCGCCCGCCTCTCCGGGTCCCCTCCGGCGGCCCGCCGTCCGGTTCCGACGCCCGCGGTGCCCCGCGACGGAGCGGCCGGAGACGGCATACCCCAATCTTTGTAGGAAACCTCCAAACCTGCCCCCCGGAACTTCGTCGGTTTCAGGTCACAAGACGATCACGGCTACGTGACACGCTGATGACGTGCTCGCGATCGTCTGCCCCGGCCAGGGCTCACAGGCCCCAGGACTGCTCGCTCCGTGGTTGGAGCTGCCCTCCGTCCACGACCGGATGCAGTGGTTCACCACCGTCGCTGGCATCGACCTGCTCGAACACGGCACCGAGTCCGACGCCGACACGATCCGGGACACGGCGATCGCCCAACCGCTGATCGTTGCGTCCGGCCTCGCCGCGCTGCTTGAGCTCTTCCCGAAGCCCTCCGAGGCCTTCACCCAGGTGTCGGTCGGGGCGGGGCACTCCGTCGGCGAGATCACGGCCGCGGCAGGGACCGGGGTCATCACCGCCGAGCAGGCGCTGGTGTTCGTTCGTGAGCGCGGTCGTCAGATGGCGAAGGCGAGCGCGGTGACTCCGACCGGGATGAGCGCGGTCGTCGGCGGGGACGCCCAAGAGGTCGCGGCGGCCATTGCGGCCCAGGGGCTCACCGCCGCCAACATGAACACCGCCGGCCAGGTTGTCGCCGCTGGGACGCTCGAGCAACTGCGCGCCCTCACCGCCGCGCCACCCGCCAAGGCCCGCGTCATCCCGTTGCAGGTGGCGGGCGCGTTCCACACCCAGCACATGGCCCCCGCCGTGGATCGGCTCGCGGCCTACGCCCGCGCGATGACCACCCGCGAGGCCCACACGAAGCTCATCTCCAACCGCGACGGGCACGTCGTGCGCTCCGGGCGCGAGGTGCTCAACCGCCTCGTGACCCAGGTCAGCTCGCCGGTGCGCTGGGACCTGTGCATGCAGACGATGCTCGACCTCGGCGTCACCGGCCTCATCGAGATCCCGCCTGCCGGCACCCTCGTCGGTCTGGCGAAGCGGGCCATGCCCGGGGTCGAGTTGCTGGCGATCAAGGGGCCCGAAGACCTCGACGCGGCCCGGCGCATGGTCGCCGACCATGGCGATCGCCCGGACCCGTCAGCCGATCCCGAGTGGAGCCTGGTCATCGCCCCGACCAAGGGCACGCTGAGCTTCGGTTCGGTCGCCGTCGGCGACCAGATCAGCCGGGGCACCGTCCTGGCGCAGGTGCGCACCGCAGACGGCGACGTCGCAGTGACCGCGCCGCACAGCGGCTGGCTGAGCCAATGGCTCGTCCGCGATGGAGATGACGTCGGCCCGGGCCAACCGGTCCTGCGGTTGGCCCCGAAGGGAGCACTGTCGTGACTGTCGAGGCACTTCGGCCCAAGGGCTCCGGCTCGATACACCCGGGAACGGGTGCGAGCCACGCCCGCATCTGGGGCCTCGGCGGGTTCCGGCCCGAGCGGGTCGTGCCCAACTCCGAGCTCGTGGAGGCCATCGACTCCTCCGACGAGTGGATCCAGGAGCGGTCCGGCATCAAGTCACGGCGTTGGGCTGGTCCGAACGACACCGTGGTGTCGATGTCCGAGGCGGCCGCGCGTGATGCCATTGCGGCTGCAGGCATCGAGATCTCCCAGATCGAGGCGATCATCGTCTCGACGGTGACCCACCCCTATCAGACGCCGGCGGCAGCGCCGATCATCGCCGACCGGCTCGGGCTGCGCTGCGCCGCCTTCGACATCTCGGCCGCCTGCGCCGGCTATTGCCACGGCATCTCCTTGGCCAACGACATGGTCCGCGGCGGCAGCGCGAAGTTCGTCCTCGTCATCGGCGTCGAGAAGCTCACCGACTTCACCGACCTCACCGACCGTGGCACGGCGTTTATCTTCGCCGACGGCGCCGGTGCGGCCGTGGTCGGCCCCTCTGACTTCCCGGGTATCGGCCCGACGATCTGGGGATCGGACGGCTCGCAGTGGGAGACCATCCGCCAGACCGAGTCGTGGCTGGATGTGCGCGACCAGGGCCTGGGGCACCCCACCATCGGCATGGCCGGTCAGTCGGTGTTCCGCTGGGCCGTGTGGAGCATGGCACCGGTGGCCCGGCAGGCGATCGAGGCCGCCGGCATCACCCCGGACGACCTGGACGCCTTTATCCCCCACCAGGCCAACATGCGGATCATCGACGCGATGCTCAAGCAGCTCAAGCTCCCGGCCGACATCCCCGTCGCCCGCGACATCGCCGAAACCGCCAACACCTCGGCGGCATCGATCCCTCTGGCCACCGAGCGGATGCTGCGCGAAGGTGAGATCCCGCACGGCGGGCTCGCTCTGCAGATCGGCTTCGGGGCCGGGCTGGTGTATGCCGCGCAGGTCATCGTCCTGCCCTGACAGATTCCCGCGCCTCGCGGGTCAACGAGGCACCCAGATCCTCGAAAAGTTTGTCCACGAAGGAGATACACACCATGGCACAGAGCACCCAGGAGATCCTTGAAGGTCTCGCCGAGATCGTCAACGAAGAGACCGGGATCGACACCGGCTCGGTCGAGTTGGACAAGTCGTTCACCGACGACTTGGACATCGACTCGCTGTCGATGATGACGATCGTCGTCAACGCCGAGGAGAAGTTCAACGTGCGCATCCCGGACGACGAGGTCAAGAACCTCAAGACCGTGCGCGACGCTGTCGACTTCATCGCGGCCGCCCAGGGCTGAGCCCCACCCGGTCGAGCGCTGCCACGCGATCGACCAGCGCCACCGCTTGTGGCGGGGCCCCGCTGGAACCGCAGCCGGGGCACCCGCCGCAAGCGGACGGCATACCCCATGAATCACGTGCTGTCCCCACCAACCAGGAGCCGAAACCCCATGTCCTCCAGCGACATTCGCGTCGTCGTCACCGGCCTCGGGGCCACCACGCCCGTGGGCGGCACCGTCCCAGAGACCTGGGAGGCCATCCTCGCCGGTCGCTCGGGCGCCCGGACCATGGACTTCGACTGGGTGGCCAAATACGAACTGCCGGTGACTTTCGCCGCCCAGATCCACACTCCCCCGGACCAGGTGCTGGCCAAGGTGGAGACCCGACGGCTCGACCCGTCGTCGCAGTACGCCCTCATCGCCGCCCGCGAGGCGTGGGCCGACGCAGGTGCCCCCGAGCTCGACCCTGAGCGGCTGGCCGTCGCGGTCGGCTCCGGGATCGGCGGCGTGTGGACGCTGCTGTCGCAGTGGGACACGTTGCGCGAGAAGGGCCCCCGCCGCGTCTACCCGCTGGCGGTCCCCATGCTCATGCCCAACGGACCTTCCGCGGCCATCTCGCTCGAGCTGGGCGCGCGAGCCGGTGCACACACTCCTGTGAGCGCCTGTGCGTCCGGTGCCGAGGGCATGGGGTATGCCGTGCAGATGATCCGCAGCGGCCGAGCCGACGTAGTCGTCGCCGGTGGGACCGAAGCGGCGATCCACCCGATGCCGATCGCCGGTTTCGCTGCGATGCAGGCCCTTTCGACTCGCAATGACGACCCCGCCGCCGCCTCACGCCCCTACGACAAGGACCGGGACGGCTTCGTGCTCGGTGAGGGCGCGGCGATCATCGTCCTGGAGTCCGAAGCACATGCGCGGGCCCGCGGCGCCAAGATCTATGCCGAGTTGGCGGGGGTCGGGATGAGCGCTGATGCCTACCACATCACCGCTCCCGAGCCCGAGGGCGCCGGCGCCTCCCGCGCCATGCTGGAGGCTGTGTCGACCGCCGGGGGCACCCTGCGCGATGTCGTCCACATCAACGCCCACGCGACCTCGACCCCAGTCGGCGACGTGGCCGAGACCAACGCGATCCGTCGCGCCTTCGGCGACCTGGCCGATTCCATCCCGGTCAGTGCCACCAAGTCGATGACCGGACACCTGCTCGGTGCCGCCGGGGCGCTGGAGGCCATCTTCACGATCCTTGCCCTGCACCACCGGCTCGCCCCCGCCTCGATCAACCTCGACACGATGGACCCGCAGATCTCCCTCGACGTCGTCCACGGATCGCACCGGCAGTTGCCGGCCGGCGACCTGTTGGCCTTGGACAACTCGTTCGGCTTCGGCGGGCACAACGTGGCCCTCGCCTTCCGCACCGTCTGAGGCCCCTCGATCGCCCACCGCCCAGCAAGCCTTTGGCTGCTGGGCGGTGGCGCCTGACCGGAGCCGGCGCCAGAGCGGGTGACCCCGGTCAGCCCACCTTGTGGAGCCAGCGCACGGGAGCCCCGTCACCGGCATACCGGAATGCCTCCAACTCGCGATCCCACGGGGCGCCGAGGAGCGCGTCGATGGCCGCGTGCAGCGCGGGGACGTCCCCGCGGTGGGTCTCGAAGACATCGCGCAGCCGGTCCTCGTTGACCATGGCGTCGCCACTGGCCGAGGTCCAGGTGTGATGCAACCCGAGGGTGGGGGTGTGCGACCAGCGTGAGCCGTCGACGCCCGGTGAGGGCTCCTCGGTCACTTCGTAGCGCACGTGGTCCCAGCCCCGCAGCGCACTGGCCAGCCGGGCGCCAAGGCCCGGGTCACCCGTCCAGGCGACCTCGGCTCGGACCATCCGCGGTCCGGCCGGTTGAATCGTCCAGTCGAGGTGCAGGGGTTGGCCGAGGACGTTCTCCAGGGCCCAGGTGATGTGCGGGCACAACGCAGTGGGGGTCGAGTGGATGAACACGACCCCGCGCGTCGCGTTCCGGGACGCGGTGACAGACATCCGGTACTCCTCACGTGCGAGGGACGTCTTCCCCAACGTCTCGCTCGATCGGTATGCCGTGGTGCTGGCTTGCGCTCGGAGGGTGTCGCTCACTTGGTGGTGCGACACGCGTCACGTGAGTCACATTCTGCCCCAAACACATCTCCCGCACCAGCGCGGCCTGGTGCGGGAGATGTGTGTGGAGTTCTAGAGCGGTTAGCTCGATGCGGTCGGGCTCGCGGTCGACGCGTTGTTCTTGGCGCCCTTGCCCGCCCCCCGACCCTGTCCGGGAACCTTCTCCGGAGCGTCCTCGACCGACGTCACGGCGAAGTTGGCGTCGATCATCAGGACGATCCGGGTCCCGTCCGGCCGCATCATTCGCGCCACGTAGGTCCCGTCAGCCAGTTTGCCGACCCGCAGCACGTAGGCCGTGGGCTCCTTGGCGACGGCTGCCTCCGTGACCTTGACGGCGGTGTCGCCGGTGAGACCGTGCTTGGCGATCCAGTCCTTGAGCTTCTCCTTGGTCAAGCCGGGGGCACGCTCGCGCCCTTGGCCCGCGGGTGCTCCCGGCGTCGCGGTCGCCGAGGGGCTTGCGTCGGCCTGCACCGACGTGGGGACAGAGGTGGGCACCGACTGGCCCGCCTGGGCGAGCGCCGCGCCGCCCATGCCCAGCACTGCCGCGGTCGCCACTGCGGCGACTGCGCTCACGAGAGTCTGCTTCTTCACTGACGGCTCCTTTGTGTGGCGTCTGGTGTCCACATCATGCGAACAGCCGTGTTACGGCCCGTCGTGACAATCCTGTCAAGAACCTGTGACTCGCTCTCCGCGGCATGAAGCGCATGGCACTGTCTTCCTCGTCGATGGTCTCGCGTCAGGGTGACCGTCTAAGCGGTTGTGAACGGGTGTCGCTTCCATGGGCAGGCGGCGGTGAGTCCCTGACCTCCCCCTGGGACGGGTAGGCTCGCGTCCGCACGAACGACCCCCTCATCGATATGCCGCCCGCGCGCTGAGCGTCGGATGGCCAGGCCCCGAGGGGTGCGGGGCGGTAGCTCAGCCGGTCAGAGCAGCGGACTCATAATCCGTCGGTCGTGGGTTCAAGCCCCACCCGCCCCACGATATAACCGCAGGTCAGAGGTATGACGGCCGATTGCACGTCCGTCCGCCACCGCTTCGCTTAGCATGACCCTGCGATACCGAGAGCGCCGCAGGGTCACACGCATCATCGAATGATCGTGAAGACGTCCGTCAGCTTCGGGCCGCTGACAGTCCGGAGTTGATACGTGAGGGTGTTGCCACTCACGGTGATCTCACCGAACCCGAACGAGATACCTCCAGGACTGTTGGTCCCCGAGCCCATGGCCCAGATGGAGCCCAAAGAGCCGATCTCCCTTGGCGAGTGCCCACCAGTGCCGAGGACGGCGAATACAGTCCCTGCGCCGGAGACGAACGATCCGTCCCTGTCCACGACTGTGGGAGAGGTCTGCGATGTGACGGGCCCTCCGATCTGATAGGCACGGCTGATGTTGTGGTCGTGCCCAGACAGTGACAGGTCAACCCCCTGCGTTACCAGGAACGCCGCGAACTGAGGGTCTGCAAGGTTGTTAGGGGTCAGACGGTGGGCGCCGATGGTCAAGTATGGTTCATGGGCACCAACGACCACGAACTTGCCAGCCGATTTTGCCCCCTTAATCCAGGTGCCCAGTTTGGCCTGTTCGGCCGTACCATTACGGTACGTCAGCTTCCCTGTCGGATTGCTGATATTTGGGGAGAGCATGATGATTCTGACGTTCCCCCGGTCTACGTAGTAGTCGTACGGGTAATTTCCGACAACACCGGCTGGCGGGGTTGATCCTGCACAGTAGGCGACGTACTTCCTGTAGTCGCCCTCCGGGCCGCCGTATGTCGGGTCAGTTCCCTCGTGGTTGCCGGGGACCATCAGCCATTGAAGACTGCTACCGGCATTGTTCTTGAGGAACGTGCAGTAGTTCTGCTCGACCCCGGGGTTGTTGTTGTACCCGAGATCCCCCAGGTTCAGTGCGAAATTGTAGCCGTTGGCTCCTAGTCCTTTGAGCATGGAACTCGCGGCAGTGGAACCATTCTCCGAGTCGGTCCCGATATCTCCCACAGCGGCGAATTTCACGCTCGCAGGAGGTGGCGTTGTCGCGCATGTGACGGCGTTGACCCTCAACCCGTCCAAGGCCAACGCTTTGCCGGTGGTGCCAGCAATGGCTCCGTTGGACACAGAAGCCGACCAGCCCTGACCACGGACGTACGCCTGGTACGTGACCGTGCAGCCGCTGGGGACCGTGACCTTCACCGCCTCCATTTGTAGGCCGCGACCAGTCGTTCCAGCAACCATTCCTGGCCCCACCGGAGCCATCCAGCCGATACTCGACACATGGGCTGAGATGGTGCTACCTGTCGGCAGTTCGGTCAGTTTGATGGCCTCGATGGCCCGGTTTTGGCCAGGTTGGCCAATGACCTCGCCAACGCGTACCGCTGGCGCCCAAGCCCCGCCAAAGAACGCATGCTGCGTTCCGGCGACCGGTGGGGTCGTGGTGCTGGTGGTCGACGTGGCGCATGTGACGGCGTTGACCCTCAACCCGTCCAAGGCCAACGCTTTGCCGGTGGTGCCAGCAATGGCTCCGTTGGACACAGAAGCCGACCAGCCCTGACCACGGACGTACGCCTGGTACGTGACCGTGCAGCCGCTGGGGACCGTGACCTTCACCGCCTCCATTTGTAGGCCGCGACCAGTCGTTCCAGCAACCATTCCTGGCCCCACCGGAGCCATCCAGCCGATACTCGACACATGGGCTGAGATGGTGCTACCTGTCGGCAGTTCAGTCAGTTTGATGGCCTCGATGGCCCGGTTCTGGCCAGGTTGGCCGAGCACCGATCCCGGCTGAACTGGGGTCATCCAACCGATGCTTCCGACATGGGCCTGCTGCGTTGCAGTCGCAACCGCAGCAACTCCCGTCGCGTAGATGATGCCGAGCGATGCGGTCGCAACTGCCGCTACTGCAACTGCGGCCACCGCAAGAATCCGTGCCCTTCTCATGGGCCCTCCTAGAGCCACTTGCGCCAATAGATTTGTGCGTCACCGCGACGTCCTTCTTCGGGGGGAACTCGACCCCCGCGCCGTCGAACATCCGCACGGGTCAGTGACGCGCTTGTGATCCACGCGGTCCGTGACGCGGCCTGGACCGTCACCGGGGGACGGTAGGCGTCAGCTGACCGCGGAGGGCCCGCCCGTGCGGGCGGAAGATGACCGCGCCGCCGGCTGGGTCGACCGGATCACCAACCGACGCCTGCACGGCACCATCGGATCGGCGCCCTCAACCGAGAGCAGCAACCCCTATGCGAGCGGCGGAGAATTCGGTGCGCAGTCTCGCGGTGATGAGGTGATGGGTGGCCTCATTTATCGGTCCGCACTCGCGGCTAGTCCGCTGGGTCCCTTCTTGGAAGAATTCCTTCGGCCGCTGCGTGGGCGGAAACGGGGTGCCGGGCTGGGGTGTGAGCATGGCTGGTCAGGTCCCTTCGGTTGAGCGTTGGCAGCCGTCCGCGCTTGGCGGCCCAGCGAGCTCGTGTGGCTGGCCACCTGGGGCTGAGCGGATTGGGCGCGAGGCTGGGGAGAATTCAAAGCGGACGAGACCAGATCTCGGATTGGCTACCGCCTAGCCAGATACGGCCATTCGCAACTGTCATGCTCACACCGGGAAGGTCGGCCTGAGCCAAGATCGTGGTCTTTGTGGTTCCCGTCAAGACGTAGACGCCAGTGGCGTCCTTGAGGTAAATCCGTCCGTCATCGCCGGGCGACAGAACGCCCCACACTGAAGATACCTGACTGGATTGAGCGCCATCAAAGGCAAATACTTTGCCATCAGTGATGAAATATGCGATTCGTCCATCGCCACAAACCTGATTCGCCCTTTGCACGCGGTCTCCAAGGATAACCGGGTAGAATTTCGATCCACCGACCGTCACGGCACTGTTTGGTACCTTGTTCATGCGCTGACGTCTCGTGTCGTAGTATCGCATCGGGGGCTTGGTACCCTTTGTCCCGGGATCAGCGCGCATAAAGATGCGGTTACCAATACGCGTCAGCCAATAGAAACGCTCGTACCCGTCCATGGACGCGGACTCCTCCGGCTCACGCCACAGTTCAGCCCACGTCCGGCCATAATCGGTCGTGCGCCACACCACTGCGGAGAAGCCGCCGGACGAGCCGGCAAGCAGATACTCCCCCGCGTTCTGGGAGTCGCACACGTCAAAAACGTGCTCGGCCGGCGGACCCACAAAGGCGGCCCATCTGCCGTCTAGATTCGAGGCAAAGCTATTGCCTGCGGGAGCTCCAGACGAGGGATCGATACATGGGGCGAATAGCGCACCACCAAACCGCCTGTACGTGTTAATCTCCTCGGTTCGGAACGAGGTGAATGATGAACCGAAACCTCCCGCCGAACCGAAGTAGGAAACGTTAGTGCCCATTCCGGACGCCGACCCGGAGTTTGCACCGTAGTTCCCGTAGCCGTAGTAGATGCGACCCTGGTACCCGATCAAGGTGTGTATGCACCCTCCGCTGTAGGCCGTGTGTGCGAGCGCATCTGGGGCTCGGCCGTGGAAGGTGAAGCCCGCCGGCGGGGTTCCCGTAGGGTCGAGTAGGGGGTTGGCGACAGCGTCGATGTCAAGCGCTGTGGCAAGGAGGCCCCCAGCGACGCCGACGAGAAGCGTGCGGCGAGACACGCCGACGGATGACCTGCGGAGCGGAAAAGCGTTCACATCTTCCATGTGAGCGGGCCGATACGGTGTTGCCGCGACCAAGCCGTGGCGATCTGCAACACGAGGACTGGTGCTCCTCATGACGAACCTCTCAAAAGTGTTCAAAAGTGCGCGGGTAAAGCAAGGGGGGTCACATCTGCGGATGCGACGATGTCGGGCCCGCCTGGAGACAGCTCGTCCCGACCCAGGAGGGGGGGGTTGGCCGTGACGAGAGGTCTGCTCCAGGGGCTGGATCACCCAGCACGCGGCGGCCCCAATTGACGACCCAACGGATCCGCCGAGGCGTTATCCATCGGGCCTTTGTTCACAAGAGCCACACCGCCCGCTGAGGGTCAGTAGTCAGCGAGCGACATGGCGGGCATGACAGACCGGGGTAGCTACTCGACAGAAAGGGATGCGCGTCGCTATCGCTCGTTGGCAGCTGGTCCGCTCAATAGTCGACGACCTTCCGAAAGGTCGACCACATATCATCGGCGCGATAGGACAGCGTCGATCTACTCGGCCCCACGAGTTCCGCTTCTCTGTGTGGGCGGAGATGACGCCCACACAGAGAAGCGGAGGACCTCAGTGCCTCAGGGTCTCTCGAAGCAGCGAGCACGAGACTCGCTTGTACGGGCCCTGAGGGTAGCCAGCACACGCAGCCTGGGACGCTGCCCAGACCTCGGCCGGCATCGTCCTCGTCGTGCCGTCGAAGAAGGACCTCTTGCCCAACTGTCGACTGAACCACGTCATCTGCGCTGGCGTGAGCACTGACAGCGACCAGATGTGGGCTTCTTCGTGCGCAAGGACGGCCTTGGTCTTGGCCAGTGTCATACCTGGCTTGACGACCGTTTCGCGCCGGAAGGTCCAGGCGTTGTAGCTCTTGCCGACCCGACTGGAGGAGCAGGAGAACTTCCACCCGGCCGGGTGGTAGATGATGCCTTTCTGGACCAGCGCGTTGCACGCGGCGAGCGACAGGCGCTTGGAGGAGGCGTTCAGATCCTCATCCGGCAGGGGTTGGAGACCGGCGGGGAGACTGGATGCGGAGGGGGTCGAGTCGACGTACGGCATGGCCGACGCTGAGGCTGGGATGACCAGTCCGACAAGGCCCATCGTGAGGAAGGTGATGGCCAGGGCCAGGCTTCTTTTGGATGCCTGCCTGAGTGCGGGGAGAGCGCTTCTCATACCTCCATACTGACACCTTAGTTAAGAATAGGAAACCCAAATCAACGTTTTGACCCCTTGTGACGTCTGACATTAACCTCGATCAACGTCAGAACGCGACTTTGGGGAACCCCCGAGTCGAGGGACCTATGGCACTGGACGACGCCGCGACCGCGTTAGATCGTGCGAAGTAGCGCCCCGGCGATCCCGCGGGCCGGTCGAGGAGGACCCACCCATGAAGCGTCTCCTGTCGGGTAACGAAGCCATCGCGCGAGCCGCATGGGAGGCAGGCGCGGTGCTCGGCGCGGGCTACCCCGGGACCCCCAGCACGGAGATCCTCGAAGCGTTCGCCCCCTACCCCGATGTGTATGCCGAGTGGTCACCCAACGAGAAGGTCGCCCTCGACGTCGCCATCGGGTCCGCGATCGCCGGTCGCCGCGCCTTCGCCACGATGAAGCACGTCGGCCTCAACGTCGCACTTGACTCGTTCTGGTCGGCGTCGATGACCGGCATCGAGGCCGGCCTCGTGGTCGTCTCGGCCGACGACCCCAGCCTGCACTCATCGCAGAACGAGCAGGACAACCGCTTCCTGGCTCGTTGGGCCCGGGTCCCCTGCCTCGACCCTGCCGACAGCCAGGACAGCCACGACTTCATGGTCGCCGCCTTCGACCTGTCCGAGCGGTTCGACACCCCCGTCCTGCTGCGCCCGACCACTCGGGTGTGTCACACCAGTTCTCCGGTTGAGGTCGGCGAAATCCGGCTGCGTCGACCGGTCCCCGACACGTACGTACGCAATCTCGCGAAGTACGACATGGCACCGGCCAACGCCCGAGCCCGCCGCCCCGTGATTGAACACCGGGTCGAGGCTCTTGCCGACTTTGCCGAGACCTTCCCCTTGAACCGGGTGGAAATGCGTCGCACGACGATCGGCATCGTCACCAGCGGCGTCGCGTACGCCTACGCCCGCGAGGTCTTCCCCGACGCAAGCACCCTCAAACTCGGCATGGTCTATCCGCTCCCCCGCCGCCTCATCGCCGACTTCGCGGCCCAAGTGGACTCGCTCATCGTCCTCGAGGAGCTCGACCCGTTCGTCGAGGACCAACTGCGGCTCATGGGCATTCGGCTGCACACGCCGCCACTCCCCCCGACCTACCCGCACACGAAGTCGATCTTCCCCCTCATGGGTGAGCTTGACCCGGCGGTCGTCCGCTCCAGCGCCGTCGCTGCGGGCCTGCTCGACGCTTCCGTTGCCAGCCCCGTGGCCGCGAGCGGCATACCGTATGCCGCGGGCAGCCCCGCCCCCGCCTCCCGCACCCTCTCGCTCACCCCCGTCGACGTGGCCCCCCGCCCGCCGGTCCTCTGCCCGGGGTGCCCGCACCGGTCGTCGTTCTATGTCCTGCACAAGTTGGGCGTCACCGTCAATGGCGACATCGGGTGCTACACGCTGGGGATGGCCAAGCCGCTCGACGCGCTGCACACGGCAGGATGCATGGGCGCGAGCATCGCCGTCGCGCACGGCGGCGCGCAGGCCGGCGACCAGGGGCGGCACGTGGCCGTCATCGGTGACTCGACGTTCTTCCACAGCGGCATCCCGGCGCTGCTCAACGTGCTCTACAACCGCAGCAACGTCGTGACGATCATCATGGACAACCGGATCACCGGCATGACCGGCCATCAGGACAACCCCGGCTCCGGCCACACTCTGCAGCGGCAGGAGACCGTCGAGGTCGACATCGAGCGGGTCGTGCGAGCCCTCGGCTTCCCCGACGACAAGGTCCGCACCATCCCGTCCTATGACGTCAAAGCCCTGGAGAAGCAGCTCAAGACCTGGCTCAAGGAGGACGGCCCGGCGGTGCTCATCACCCAGGAGGAATGCGCCCTCCTGCCGACGGCCAAGGCGGCCTACTTGCCGCTGGCGGTGACCGACGCCTGCAACGGCTGCACGATCTGCTTCCGGATCGGCTGCCCGGCGATCCTGCAGTCCGACGTCCTCGACGAGCGCACCCAACGCCCGCTGGCCCTCATCGACCAGGTGATGTGCACCGGGTGCGAGATCTGCGCCCAGGTGTGCCCGCGCGACGCGATCCTCTTCCGCGAGCAGGTGGCGCATGTGTGAGCCGCTCCCGGGCGCGCTCCCCGACACTCTCCCCGACGCGCTCCCCGACACTCTCGATATCGCGCTCGTCGGCGTCGGCGGGCAAGGGACGATCCTCGCGAGCAACGTCCTGGCCGAGTTGGGCATGGCCGCGGGTTACGACGTGAAGAAGGCCGAAGTCCACGGCATGTCCCAGCGCGGCGGCAGCGTCGTCTCGCACGTGCGGTGGGGCCCGGAAGTGTTCTCGCCGATCATCCCCGCCGGCGGAGCGGACATCCTCGTCGCTTTCGAGAAGATGGAGGCCGCCCGGTATGCCGCGCTGCTGGCTCCCGGCGGCACGGCCATCGTCAACGACTTCGCCATCGAGCCGATCACGGTCATCACCGGCGGGGCCCACTACCCCGACGACGCGGCCATCGAGGCGGCCTTCGCCGACGGCGGACAACGGCTGATGTGGATCCACGGGGCACGGGTCGCTGAGGAGTTGGGCAACAAGTTCGTCGCCAACGTCGTCCTGCTCGGTGC
>Ga0208938_1000706_pt1 | contig 22781 bp, 25 predicted proteins | sample AD_UKC125_MetaG_FD_184434 | JGI IMG/M metagenome (GOLD analysis project Ga0208938, IMG submission 184434) | Active sludge microbial communities of municipal wastewater-treating anaerobic digesters from USA - AD_UKC125_MetaG (SPAdes) (version 2) | ecosystem: Engineered > Bioreactor > Anaerobic >...
GCCAGTCCTACCGCATGCGCCAAGCCCGAACCCGCCACGGAGGTGAGCCCCTGACCAACTGAACAACCCGCAGAGAGTGGGGACTTCCACTTGGCCACCAGCGGGGACCTCAGCTTGGCCGTTGACAGCAGTTCGCGGTCTCGGCTGGCAGCGCGGGCACTGAACGACGAGCGGTTCATGAAGTGCTCCCGCACGATGGGCGTCCCGCACCGAGCGCACGGCCGCCCCATCTGCCCGTATGCCGCGAGTGACCGATCGAAGTAGCCCGACTCCTTCAAAATGCTGCGTTCACGTGTCCCGTGGCGACAGGGCGTGTCCGCACCGCTTGAGCACCCGCAGCGCACTTGCGACCCATCCGCGCACCCTGTACGCTTTTCTGTACGGAAGGAGCTGCCATGAAGACCATGAGCTACACCGAGTCTCGCGCTCGTTACGCCGAGGTGCTCGACTCAGTGATCGACAACCGTGAGGAAGTCGTAATCACCCGCGCCGGCCACGAGCCCGTCGTTATCGTCTCGCTCGCCGACTTCGAATCGTTGCGCGAGACGGCCTACCTGATGCGGTCCCCCGCCAACGCACGCCGGCTCCTGGATGCGATGGAGCGTTTGGAGACTGGCGCTGGAGAGTCCCACGACTTGGTCGACGCCGAGTGATCATGCGGCTGGTATGGGACGCCAACGCCTGGGAGGACTACCTGTGGTGGCAGACCCAGGACCGCAAGACCCTCAAGCGAATCAACCTCCTCCTCCAGGACGTCATCCGTAACGGCAACGAAGGAATCGGCAAGCCTGAGCCCCTGAAGCACGACTTCGCCGGCTACTGGTCGCGCCGCATCTCTGATGAGCACCGACTGGTCTACAAGGTCACGGAGACCGAAGTACGCATCGCCGCCTGCCGCTACCACTACGGGAAGTGATGGCTCCCTGTCGGCGTCGTCGCCGACCTGCCAGGCCCGCCGGTCACGCCGCTGCGAGCCCCTCCATACTCGGGCTTCGACTCGGGACCAGGCTTGGTCCCATCCGGTTATCCTCCGGCCGTCGCCCCTGCGGGCCGCTCGGATCCCACATCACACCACTTCTGCGCCTCGGTCTTCGAGCTCTGCCGGGTCATGACTGACCGCCCACTCGCGGAGGTGGCCGACACAGGCTCATGCTGGCGAGGCGCACGGCATCGAGCGGAACCAGTCGTCTGCCATGGTGAGAGTCTCCCATCGCGACGCGCCCATGCGTCCTCACGTCGGCATGACCAGGCTCCAGCAGGACGAAGTCCTGCTACGAGGTCCTGCGCGGTCGCGGTTGCCACGTCGGGCAGGAGAAGGACGACCGGTTCATGAAGTGCTCGCGCACGATCAGGGTCCCGCACCTCCCACATGGCCGCCCCACTTGCCCGTACGCCGCGAGCGACCGGTCGAAGTAGCCGACTACTCCAGAATCCTACGTTGACGCGTCCCACCGAATCATGGCGTGTAAACCCGCCGGCGCGTGCAGCCTCAGGGGGACTCAAGCGCGATGAAGAGGAAGCAGATGAAACGCCTTCCCTTCGGCGGCAAGAGGTCAATGGGCGTGTCTTGGGATGCCTCGGGCTCCGTCACACTGGTGATGACGAGCCCTGCGGAAAGGAAGGAGTTGATGACGTCCTGGAGAGGACGATGCCAGTAGGTCATGGAAGCCTTCGCGTCACCGAACGCGTAGTCCTCGGTGTATTGAGTGAGAGCGAAGTAGTCCCGATCCTGGTAGCTGACGGCGTAGACGAACGGATGGATGATCGCAACGAGGATGCGGCCTCCTGGGCGGAGGACTCGACGTAGCTCGCCGAGGGTGGGCGCCCAGTCCTCGACGTAGTGCAACGAGAGCGACAGGACGGCCAGGTCGAAGGCGTCGTCTGCGTACGGCAGCGGGGCAGCCAAGTCCGCGACATGGAGGTCTGCATCCTCACCGAGCCGCTCCCGCGCGAGGCGGATCATCGCCGGGCTGAGGTCGAAACCACTGACGACGGCGCCTCGGTTCCACAACTCGGTGAGGAGCGGGCCGTGACCACACCCGGCATCAAGGACCCGGAGGCCCCGCACATCGCCAGCGAGGCGCAGCAGCTCAGGGCGCTCGTACCAGGCGTTGAACAGGCCGGTGTCGTTCGCGAGCGCGTAGGCCTCAGCGAAGTAGTCGTAGTCGGGCTGCGACTGTTGGGCCTTCACAGCGGAGGGGACTGGTGATGTGGACTGAGTGGTCACGTGTTTGGCTCCATCTGTGCTTGGTACGTGTCGAAGAGGTCGGACTCGAGGGCAGCCATGATCACGCCGTAGTAGAAGCGTCGCGGCTCCCTGTCGTCAGCCGTGGTCGAATCGTGGGACATCGCGGTCCAGCGATCGAGGACGTCCATGACCTCCAGTCGCATCTGGACCAGCTCGTCGTCGGTGAGCCGCATGGCGAAGTCGTCACTGATCGCTCGCGGTGGAGGCATCTCCGGCTGCGTGCCCGTATCCCTGATCGCACGTCGGTAGGTCGTGCGGTGTAGGGCCAGTACGTGGCCCTCGGCAACACGACGAAGGACACCAGCGGCGGCGAGCCCGCCTTCGCGCCGACACATGGCATCGACATCGATCGTGAAGCCCCCCTCGGAGGTCCGCCGCCACCAGCGCTCGCGACCATCTGTCGCTGCCTCCGGGTTGCGCTCGATGAGCCCGTACCTGGCGAGTTGACGAAGGTGGAAACTGACCGAGTTCCCCGGTTCACCAACGGCCGAAGCCAGATCGGAGACCCGAGCTGACCCTCGGCTTGCGAGCTCTGCGAGGAGCCGCATCCTCACTGGATGGGTGATCGCCGCGATCGCCTTGGGATCGGCGATGAGTGTAGGTCCGCCTCTGTCGACACGTGCCACTCCCCTAGCGTGGCCGCCTGGGCCCAAGAAACACAAGTACTCTTGCGCAATTCCCTTTGTTCAATGTGCGGGAGGATGCGACAGAAGCCGATTCCTGCCGGGTGACGCGGTGGTGTTCGCTAAGACCTGGCCCGCGGACTCCGCTGGCACTGCGGGCAGGAGAAGGACGAGCGGTTCATGAAGTGCTCCCGCACGATGAGTGTCCCGCACCGCGCACACGGTCGACCAACCTGCCCGTATGCCGCGAGCGAGCGATCGAAGTAGCCGGAGGCCCCGTTGACGTTGACATACAGCCGGTCGAAGCTCGTGCCACCCTGACCCAGCGCCTCCCCCATCACGTCGCGGGCATGGCAGAGCAGGCGACGCAAGGCCGGCCGGGTCAGCGCGGCGGACTCCCGCTCACCATGGATCCCGGCCCGCCATAACGCCTCGTCGGCATAGATGTTGCCGATCCCCGACACCACGCTCTGGTCGAGCAGGCCACGCTTGATGGCACTGCGGCGCGCCTTGAGGCGCGTGACCACCCGATCGAGGTCGAAGGCCGGCTCGAAGGGATCGGGTGCGATGTGCGCGATTGCCTCCGGTATGCCGTCCGGGCCGGTGTCGGACAGCGCCATCCCGCCGAAGGTGCGCTGGTCGACGAACCGCAGTTCCGGGCCTCCATCGGTGAAGCCCAGTCGGGCGTGCAGGTGCTTCTCCGGGGGCGCGAGGCTGGGTTGGACGAGCAACTGCCCGCTCATCCCGAGGTGCATCAGTAGCGCGTATGCCGGTTCGTCGACCTCACGTGCCTCTCCTGCGGGTTCGCCCGACGCGCCCGCCGGGCCGAGGTCGAGCCAGAGGTACTTCCCGCGCCGTCGAGCGGCCAGGACACTCGCCCGGGTGAGACGCGCGACAAGGTCATCGGCTCCGGCCAGGTGGCGGCGGACCACCCGTGGCCCGGACACCGAAACCGACGCGATACAGCGCCCGACGACATGCTCGGCGAGGCCCCGACGGACGGTCTCGACCTCCGGTAGCTCCGGCACGTCAGGTCAGGCTGGCAGCCTGGTCGGCGGCTGGAGCCGCTGGTGCCCCGGACGCAGCGGCCTCCACTGGTGTGGCGAGTGCAGCCGTATGCCGTGCGGTGATGTCCTGCCAGGCCTGCTCGGCAGCGCGCTGCTCGGCTTCCTTCTTGCTACGGCCACTGCCGCGGCCGAGGATCTCTCGCCCGACGGCGACCGATGCCTCGAAACTCTTCTCGTGATCGGGTCCGGACTCGGCCAGCCGGTACTCCGGAGAGCCGAGCGAGTGCGCCGAACAGAGCTCCTGCAGGCTGGTCTTCCAGTCCAAGCCGGCCCCGAGTGAGGCGGAGGTGGTGAGCAGCGGGTCGAAAAGGTGGTGGACCAACAGCCCGGCAGCCGCGAGTCCACCCGAGAGGTAGATGGTGCCGATGAGGGCTTCCATCGTGTCGGCCAGGATCGAGGCCTTGTCCCGGCCGCCGGTGGTTTCTTCGCCGCGGCCCAGGTGCACATAGCTGCCCAGGTCGATCCCCCGGCCGACATCGGCCAGCGCCCGCATGTTGACCACCGAGGCGCGCAGCTTGGCCAGCTGCCCTTCCGGGAGGTCGGGGTGGGCGGCATACAGGGTGTCGGTGATGACCAGACCGAGGACGGCGTCGCCGAGGAACTCGAGCCGCTCGTTGTTGGGCAGCCCGCCGTTCTCGTAGGCGTAGGAGCGATGGGTCAGGGCACGCTGCAGAATGTCTTCGTCGACGGGCATGCCGATGACACCCTGCAGGAAGTGCCGCAGGGTGTCGACTGGCTCGCCGCGCGAGCCGCCAGACGCGGACATCGCCGGGGCGGCGATCAGCCCTGGTGCTCGCTGCGCTCGGCAGCGGCGTAGTAGCGGCCCTTGTAGGTGCCGCAGCTCGGGCATGCCTGGTGCGCCGGGGTGGGGTTGGAGCAGCGCGGGCAGGTGGTCAGCGCGGTCGCGACAGCCTTCCAGTTCGCGCGGCGCGAACGGGTGTTGGAGCGCGACATCTTCCGCTTCGGAACGGCCACGTCAGGTCCTTCTCTCTTCTTCGCTCTGGTCCGGCCGGTCTGAACGCAGGGTGTTCAGCGCCGCCCATCGGGGGTCGATCACGTCATGCCGGTGGTCGGGATCGTCCGCCAGAGGCGCTCCACACTCGGAGCACAGACCTGGGCAGTCGGGACGACACACCGGTTGGAACGGCAGCATCGGCACCACCGTGTCCCGGAGCACGGGTTCGAGGTCGACCAGGTCGCCCACGAGCTCGTACACCTCGTCCTCGTCCGCGTCGGCGTCCACCTCACGGTGGTGCGCCGCCCGATCGGCATACGCGAACAACTCCTGAAAGGTCGCCTCCACAGGGAGGGTGACCGGGTCCAGGCATCGCACGCATGCGCCGCCGGCCGTGGCACGGACCGAACCCGAGACGAGCACGCCCTCGGAGACGGACTCCAACCGCACCACCAGATCGACCGGCGAACCGGTCGGCACGGCGATGATGTCGGTGCCCAGCTCCTGCGGCGCTTGCACTTGCCGCGTGACCTCCTGCATCGAACCAGGACGCCGACTGAGCTCCCGGGTGTCGAACACCAGGGGGGCGCGAGGATCGAGGCGAGTCATGTCTTCCGGCAGTGTCGAAGCAGCGTCGAGGTTCGGCCCTGACCAGGACGGACAGAGACCGACGTCATAGCCTAGCCGACCCTCCCGTCGGCTCCCAAAAGCCGGTCGGTCGCCAGGCCGGTATGCCGGCTCAGGAGCGTGCGCGCAGCGCAGCCAGGACGACGTCGGGCACCAGACCGGTGATATCGCCGCCCAGCGAGTTCACCTCCTTGACCAGCGAGGACGAGACATGCTCGTATGCCGGGTTGCCCGGCAGGAAGACCGTCTCGATGCCGGTGAGGTGGCGGTTCATCAGCGCCATCGGGAGCTCGTAGGCAAAGTCGGTGCCGCTGCGTAGTCCCTTGAGGATCGCCTCGACGTGCAGTTCTCGGCATACGTCGACCAGCAGCCGGCCGGCAAAGGCTTCGACGCGCACCCGATCGGCCACCTGACCCGCCGGCAGGGACTGGCGGATGAGCTCGATCCGGCGTTCGACCGGGAAGGTGCCGCTCTTGGCGGGATTGTGCAGCACCGCGACGACGACCTCGTCGTAGAGCGCGGCCGCGCGGGTGATGACATCCAGGTGCCCGTTGGTGATGGGGTCGTAGGACCCGGGGCACAGGCATCGACGCAATGCGCCGGCTGACGAGAGGGAGGACTCCGACACGCGCGTCACGCTACCTCGTCCGGCCCAGGGGCATCCGCGAACCACACCTTGGTCTCGCCGTATCGGCGTTCCCCCGCCTCGGCCAACCCGACCGGCCAGGTCGGTTGCGGACTGCGAGACGAGCGCTCGACGACGACGAGCGCCTCCGGGGCCAGCCAGCGGTGCCCCACCAGCAGGGCGAGCACATCGGCGAGCCGATCATCGGGCAGGTCGTAGGGCGGGTCGAGGCAGACCAGGTCGGCCGGGTGAGAAGGCCCTCCGAGAAGCACCTTCTCGACCGTGTCGACGCGGATCTCGACGACCGCCGACCACCCGAGCGAATGGGCATTGCGACGCGCAACCGCGGCCGCGCCTCGGTCTGATTCCACGAGCAGCGCGTGAGCGGCACCCCGGCTGATGGCCTCGAACGCGAGGGCGCCGGACCCGGCATACAGGTCGAGGACCCGCGCGCCGGACAGGACATCGAGGTGATCGAGCCGGGAGAACAGCGCCTCCCGCACGCGATCGGAGGTGGGCCGGGTGCCGGCTCCGGTGGGCGTGCTCAGACGTCGGCCGCCGGCGCTTCCGCTGACGATTCGGGTCATCTAGCCACGCTCCAGATAGGCCGCCTGGTCGGCATCCACCCGCAGGCGCACCCGGGCGGCGAGGTCGGCATGCCCGGGTGCGGTGAGTTCGGGGTCGCCTTCCAGGATGCCACTGGCGTCCTGGCGCGCCTGGAGGATGAGGTCCTCGTCATGCCGGTAGCCCAGCCGCAGGTGCCGGATCGAGCTGCCTCGACCGCTCTGGCGCGCCCCGAGGACGTCGCCCTCGCGGCGCAATTGCACGTCGCGGCGGGCCAATTCGAATCCGTCACCGGTGGCGGCGACGGCCTCCAGCCGGGCTCTGGAGAGGGAGTTCTCGGCATCGGTGAGCAGCAGGCACAACCCCTTGGCGGCGCCCCGTCCCACGCGTCCGCGCAGCTGGTGCAACTGCGAGATGCCGAACCGATCGGCGTCGAGCACCACCATCGTCGAGGCATTGGGCACGTCGACGCCGACCTCGATGACCGTCGTGGCGACCAGCAGGTCGAGGCGTCCGGCGGTGAAGTCGCGCATCACCTGGTCCTTCACGTCAGCTTCGAGGCGGCCGTGCAGGATCCCGATCCGCACCCCTGCGAGCACCGGGTCGGCCCGCAGCGCCTCGGCAACGGCATACACCTGGGCGGACTCGCGGACTGCACTCTCTCCTTCCGCGCTCCCCTCCCCCTCGGCATCGTCCTGGGCGTCGTCGCCATCCCACGCAGTGTCCTCGTCGGTGCTGTCCTTGGTGAACGCGGTGCCGTCGCCCGGCTCGCCGATCGTGGGACAGACGACATAGACCTGATGCCCGCGCGCGACCTCCTCGGCGACCCGGCTCCAGGTGCGCGCCACCCAGGTCGGCTTCGCGGCATCGACGACGTGCGTGTCGATAGGTGAGCGACCGACCGGCAGCTCCGCCAACGTGACCGTCTCCATGTCGCCGAACACCGTCATCGCCACCGTGCGCGGGATGGGCGTGGCAGTCATGACCAGGACGTGCGGTGGGGTGCGGCCCTTCTCGCGCAGCGCATCGCGTTGCTCTACGCCGAAGCGGTGTTGCTCGTCGACGACGACCAGGGCCAGGTCGGCGAACGTCACGTGCTTCTGGATGAGGGCGTGCGTGCCGATGACGATGCCCGCAGCGCCGGACTCGACGTCCTGCAGGGCGCGGCGGCGAGCTGCTGCCGACTGACTGCCAGTGAGCAGGGCGATGGTGGTGCCGATATCGCTGCCGCCGAGCATCCCGCCGGCCGCGAGATCGCCGAGCAAGGTTTGGATCGAGCGCAGGTGTTGCGCTGCGAGGACCTCGGTCGGTGCCAGCAAGGCCGCTTGGCCACCGGCGTCGATGGCCGCGAGCATCGCCCGCAGGGCCACGACCGTCTTGCCGGAACCCACCTCACCCTGGAGCAGGCGGTGCATCGGCCGGTCGCGGGCCAGGTCGCCGGCGAGAATCTCGCCGACCTCGCGCTGACCCGCGGTGAGTTCGAAGGGCAGGCGTGCGTCGAAGGCCGCGAGCAAGCCACCGATGCGCGGCAGCCGGGGTGTCGACGGGATCGCTGCGGCGGCCAGGCGGCGCTGCCCGAGGACGACCTGCAGGACGAGGGCCTCGTCGTAGCGCAGCCGCTGCATCGCCGCGGTGAGGTCTGCGTCGATCGGAGGGTTGTGCAGGGTCCGGAAGGCGTCGGCCCGGGTCGGCAAGCCGCGGCGCCGACGCAGATCCTCCGGCACCGGCTCGTGGATCCGATCGACCAGCCCGAGCGCGGTCTCCATCGCGGTGCGAACGGCCATCGACCCGACCTTGCCCGTGGTCGAGTAGACCGGCACGAGGTGGGTCGAGAGGTGTGCCGTGGCCTCCTGCACCTGGTCGGCACCGATGAGTTGGTATTCCGGGTGAGCCAGTTGAAGCCGGATGCCATAACGGGTCACCGTGCCGGTGAAGACGCCCATGACTCCTGGCACCAGGCGGGCCTTGTGCGGGTGTGGCTTGAAGAAGGTGAGATCGAGGGTGCTGCGGCCATCGCCGATGACGACGGTGAGCAGCTGGCCACGGCGGCGCGCCATCGGCCGGGTCGTCGCCGACTGCACCCGCGCGACGATGGTCGTCTCCTCCCCCTCGACGACGTCGGCGAGGTCGGTGGGTTCGTAGGGCTTGAGATAGCGCCGCGGCAGAAACTCGAACAGGTCGGCGATGGTGCGAATGCCCTTGTTCTTGTCCAGGGGCTCGCCGAACCGCTTGCCGAAGACCCGCGTGACGAGGGTGTCCTCGGTGAAATGCGAGAGCGTCGCCGTCACGTCACTCCACGCCGACGAGCAGCGGGTAGAGCGGTTGCCCTCCCTCGATGACCGACACCTCGAGGTCGGGATGCCGTGCGCGAGCAACCTCGGCGACGTGGCCGGCGAGGTCGTCGGGGGCGTCCGAACCACTGACCAGGGTGAGCAGTTCACCGCCGTCCGCCAGCAGGGCAAGGGCCACCTCGGCGGCCACCGCGGGCAGGTCGCAACCGATCACCGCGATCGCACCCTCAAGGAAGCCGAGCACGTCGCCGGGACGGCATACGCCCACGGGCGTGTCGGCCTCCTTGGAGGCGACGGACACCGCTCCGTGCCGAGTCGCCGCGATGGCGTCCGTCATCGCCGTCTTCATGGTCGTCACGTCCTCGGCCGGGTCGAGGACCGCGAGCGCCGCGATGCCGTGCACCGCGGTCGTGCTGTCGATGACCGTGGCCGCGATGCCCGACTCTGCCGCGACTGCGGCCGCGGTGGCTGCCGCCAGTCTGGTGTCTCCGTCGTTGGGCAGGACGAGCACAGTGCGCGCGCCCGTGGCCCGGATGGCGTCGAGAATGCGCCCGGCAGACGCCCGATCCCCCGGACCGCTGTTGAGCACTTGGGCCCCCGCCGCTCGGAAGACCTCGGCCAGCCCGGGCCCGGGGGCACAGGCGACGACGGCCGGGGCATCGGGGTCGCTGGGGTGATGACCTACGTGGGCGATCTGGTCGCCGAAGTGGGTGACCGAGATGCGATGGGGACGCCCGGCCTCGATCCCCGCTTCGATAGCGGCCCCTGGGTCGTCGACATGGACGTGGACGTTCCACGTGTCCTCGCCGCCAACGACGAGCAGGGAATCCCCCAGACCGGCCAGGCGCCGGCGTAGCACCTCCACCCGCTCGGGTTCGGTGTCGGAGAGCAGATACATGACCTCGTATGCCGGTCCGGCCGGTTCGTGGTCGTCCTCGCCTTCCGACCCGGTGACCGGCGGACGGGTCGGCCGCTCGGTCGCGGAGCTCGGATGGCCCTCGTGAAAGGCCTCGGCCCGGGTCCAACCGGCCCGCCGGTGGAACGGATCGGATTCGGCATCGCCGTCCTCCCCGCTCACCACTCGATGCAGGGCTTCGAGCAGCAGCACGTAGCCGGCCCCACCGGCGTCGACCACCCCGGCCCGGGCGAGCACCGGGAGCTGGTCGGGCGTGGCGGCCAGGGCCTCGTGCGCGGCGTCGACGGCGGCGCGCACAACCGACCCGAGCGTCGCGCCCACGCCGCCCGCAGCCGCCTTGGCCGCCTGGGCGGTGGCGCGCGAGACGCTGAGGATCGTGCCCATCCGCGGGTCTGTCACGGCCTTCCAGGCGTGCTCGTCGGCCCGGTGCAGCGCGGCGGCGAGTCCGGCCGCGTCGAGGGTCCCCGATCCGCTGACGTGGACGTGCTCGGCCATCCCGCGGAAGAGTTGGCTGAGGATGACCCCGGAGTTGCCGCGGGCCGTGAGCAACATGGCGCGGGAGGTCTCCCGACACATCGCCGCGAGGTCGGCCAATCCGCCGAACCCCAGTCCGGCCAGCGCCGAACGGGTGGCGTCCAGCGCCGCATCGAGGGTGAGGTAGAGGTTGGTGCCGGTGTCCCCGTCGGGCACCGGGAAGACGTTGAGCGCGTCGATCTCGGCCCGAGCGCTGGCGAAGGACGACCGGGCCAGGGCTGCCCAGCGCAGGAAGGCGCCGGCGTCCAGGACGGTGAGGGGCAGGCGGGGCGGTGGTGGCACGGCATACCTCCTGCGTGGAACGAGACCAGAGAATTCCGCGCGCCCTCCTCGGGCGGCGCAACCCGGCGCCGCGCACGCACGACGCAGGCTTCAGCGTAGTCAGCAGCACCGTCACCGCAGGGTCCTGCACCCCGCGTTTTGGAGCGGGCCCCGGGGCTCGGCTATCCTGTACCGGTTGCCTGCTCACGTGGGCGGCGTCGGCCTCGGTCCGGGGCCCCCGCCCTCGCTGAGACGAGCACCCTGAACCAACCGCCGGCACCGTCGGCGCCCATTCCGAACGTGTAGGAGATCACCCGTGGCTGCCACCTGCGATGTCTGCGGCAAGGGACCGGGCTTCGGTCACAACATCTCGCACTCGCACCGTCGCACCAAGCGCCGCTGGAACCCCAACATCCAGCGCGTCAAGGCGCTCATCAACGGTGTGACCCCCAAGCGGGTCAACGTGTGCACTTCGTGCCTCAAGGCCGGCAAGGTCGCTCGCTGACCCTCGCCGACGCCAGGCGTCCGACACAGCGCCATCCAGAAGGGCCGGAATCCCGCGGGATTCCGGCCCTTCTCGGTGTTTGGGTGCCTGGGTGCCTGGGTGCTTGGGTGCTTGGGTACGTGGGTGCAGCCTGGCTCAGGCCGCGCCGGTGAGCAGATAACGGACGACGTCCGTCGCCGTGTAGGTGCGGTCCGCCCCACTCTCGGTGAGGGCGACGACCCCGCTCAGGTCGGTGCCCGAGGTGACCAGTGCCGGCTCGACGACGCCGCCGGAGCGCACCTGCCCCAGCCCCGCGCTCGCCAGCAGCGCGTTGCAGAGGCACACCCGTCCGCCACGGTTGATCTCACGACCACCCTTGCGCAGGTAGGCGGCCGCCGGCTCGGCCGGGCAGCGGAAGTCCACCTCGCCCTTCGGGGACAGGTATGCCGTCCGCAGCACGCCGAGGTCGCACACCGACGTGCGGACGCTGGAGACCGAGGGGTCGGACAGGGTGCCGGGGACCTGGGCCACCCGGAACGGGAAGCCGGTGGGCGAGGCGCGCCAGTCCGACCGCACCGCAAGATCACCCGTGCCCGCGAGGGCACGCACCTGGGCTTTGAGACCGGGGGTGAAGCCCGACTCGTCACAGAAGGCGAAGGTCGTGCCGACCTGCACTCCGGTCGCACCCATCGCCACGGCGGCGCGCAGCCCCTCGGGGGTGCCGTAACCGCCCGCAAGCCACACCGGCAGACCCAGCGCGAGGATCGCCGGCAGATCGACCTCGTCGCGCTCGTCGTAGATCGGCTGGCCGTACTCGTCCTCGCGGTGCGGTCCCCGCGGCGGAGCGTTGTGACCCCCCGCGATCTCCCCTTCGACGACGAACCCGTCCGGGCGGGTAGCCGGGTCCTGCGCCAGCCCTCGGGCCAGGTCGGTGGAGGCCACGACGGCGAGCACCTGCGGCCGGGGACACGGTGCGGCCGCTAGCGGCAGAACTGCTTTGGGAGAGAACGGCATACGACCGAAGCCGTCGCTGGAACGGGCTCCCATGACCCGCACGTCGAGGGTGACATCCTCGTGTCGTGCCAGTCCGGTCACCAACGCTGGTATCTCTCCGGGGTTGCCTGCGCCGACGAGCACGGCGTCGACTCCGGCCAGGATTGCCCCGTAAACCGTTGCGGGCAAGGGAAGTTCGATCTTGCGCAAGACGTTGAGACCGACCGTGCCGGAGTGGCCCTCCTTGGCCAGCCACACTTCGCAGAAGGCTGCGGCGACGGTGAGCTCCACCAGGCGGGTGGCCGAGGCGAGGGTATGCCGTGGCACCGGGCGATACTTCTGGCCGGCCGCGCGACCACCGGCGATGAAGTAGGCCTCGAGGATCCAGGCGGTGATACGGGAGTCGGGGAACGCGGCCAAGGCCCGCCGCATATTCCCGCCGGGGTCGCCGTCCTGCAATCGCCGGGCCAGGACGACTTCGATCGCGGTGCCCGACACCACTCCGAGCTGGCCGGCACGGGACACCGCGCGAGCCAGGCGCCAGCCGGAGACACCGACCCCCATCCCGCCCTGGATGATCCTCGGACGCAGCGGGGCCGGTGAGGATTGCGCGGCGGTTCGCGAAACGGACACGGATTCGGGCAGCACGGATCGAGCGCTCATGGCGCGGCTCTTTCGACGATGGGGAGCAGCTGAACCAAGCGTAAAGCTACGTTTGCGTAGGTTACGTTACCGTAAGTTGTGGTCAGCCGCGAGCGCCACGCCCGAAGTGATCCCAGCCCCGCACCGGCGTCGGCTCGCCATCGAGCGTGAGCCCTTCGCCACGGCATACCCGGCCGATGACCTGCCATCCCGGCGGGGGTGCATCCGGGAACGTCGCGAGCAGTGAGTGCTCCTCCCCGCCCCCGAGGACGCACTCCCAGGCGTCTGGCTGCCCGACGAAGGGCTCGAGGGCCGCGACGTCATCGGCGAGCGCCAGGCCGGACAGATCCAGGCGCACCCCGCTGGCGCGAGCCACCCGCAGCCCGTCGCGCACCAACCCGTCGGACAGGTCGAGCATGGCCGTGGCACCAGCGCGCGCCGCTTCGGGGCCTGCGTGCAGCGGTGGCTCCGGACGGCGGTGCGCGGTCACCAGGTCGGGCGCCGCGTGCCCGCGCCCCTCGCCAAGCAGCTGCAAGCCGGCAGCCGAGCGACCCAACGACCCACACACCGCGAGGTAGTCGCCGATCCGAGCTCCGCTGCGCAACACGGGACCGGCCGGGCCGACCTCGCCCAAAGCCGTGATCGACACGACCACCGTGCCGGCCGGCGCAGAGGACAGGTCGCCGCCGATGACGGGCACTTCTGCCCGGCCGGCAGCCTGCGCAACGCCCTCGGCGAACCCTTCCACCCAGCCCAATGTGGTGGCCGGGTCGGCCACGAGGGTGACGACGATTCCGGTCGGCACCGCCCCCATCGCGGCGACATCGGCGAGATTCTGCGCGACGAGCTTGGCCCCGACATCGTGGGGGGAGGACCAGTCGTCGCGCCAATCGCGTCCTCGGACCATGGTGTCGGTGGTCACGACCGTGCGCCCGGCGGTGCGCAACACTGCGGCGTCGTCGCCCGGTCCCACCAGGACATCCGGTCCCCCGCCGCGCATGAGCGGGAGGATCCGCGCGAGGATGGCCTCCTCGTCGACCTCGTCGAGCCTGGGCCCTGGCTCGCGGTTCACCTCCGGCACACGTGAGGCTCCCGACCCGGGGACGGAGTCTGCTGCGGTCACGGGCACCTCGCGGTCGGCTGGGACGAATGGGTCACCGGCACGGTAGCGTCTCCTGTAGACGGGTCGACACACGTCCGATCCGGAAGTCGGGGCCGATGGCTCCGCGCCCACCCGTCCAGAAGCGAAGGAGTCCCGTGGTCCAGGCATTCATCCTGATCCAGACCGAAGTCGGCAAGGCCGCGACCGTGGCCGAGGCGATCCGCACCGTCGCCGGAGTCACGTCCGCCGAGGACGTCACCGGACCGTACGACGTCATCGCCCGAGTCGAGGCCCCGAGTGTCGACGAACTCGGAAAGCTCGTCATCGCCCGCATCCAGGACGTCCAGGGCATCACCCGCACCTTGACGTGCACCGTCGTCCACGTCTGACCTGGGGGTCCATCACCCCCGCGCAACACGCTGCGACCGCGTGGGCCGACCCGGCCGCGCGGTCGCGGCGCGTCCGGGCGGCCGTGTTCGGCACGGTGCTCGGGTATGCCGTGTCGCTCGCCTCCTGCTCCACCCCGGCCGTGTCGGTCACCCTGCCCGATCGTGCGGGCGAGTCGGCCTGTGCTGCCCTGGCGGAGCGTTGGCCAGCCGAGATCTCCGGAATGGCCGCGCGGCAGGTGTCCGTGACCTCGCCTGCCGCACGTGCGTGGGGAGACCCGGCAATCGTCGCAATCTGCGGCTATCCCCCACCCGGCCCGAGCACAGCAGAGTGCGTCTCGGTCGACGGGGTGGATTGGGTCATCCAGCGCCGCAGCGACGGCGTCCAGTTCACGACCTACGGACGCAGTCCGGCGATGGACGTGCTCATCCCGTCCCGCTATGCCCCCGAACCGCTGCTGCTGCCGGCATTCGGGCCGGCCGCTCGGGCGCTGCCGGAGACCGGCCGCCACTGCAGTTGAACCCTCAGCGCAGGCCGGTGCGTCGGTGTTGCGCGAGCCAGATGAGCTCCGCCACGAGGTCGTGATAGGGCATCCCGGTCTCGGCCCACATCCGCGGATACATCGAGTGCGGGGTGAAGCCTGGCATGGTGTTGATCTCGTTGATGAGCACGCGACCGTCGTCGGTGTAGAAGCAGTCCACCCGCGCCAACCCCTCACAGCTCAGCGCTTCGAACGCGGCGGCAGCCAGCCGCCGCACCTCGTCGGCCACCTCGTCGGGCACGTCGGCGGGACACACCAAACGCACGTCGTTCTCGTCGAGGTACTTGGCCTCGAAGTCATAGAACTCGTGACCCTGCACCACCGCGATCTCGCCGACCGCAGAGGTGCGCGGTGCATCGGTGCCCCGTCCCTCGAGCACTGCGCACTCGATCTCGCGGCCGAAGATCGCGGCCTCGATGATCACCTTGGGGTCGTGCTCGCGCGCCGTTTCGATGGCCTCCTGCAGGTCGGCGTCGTCGTTGACCCGGGTGATGCCCATGCTCGACCCGGCCCGGGCGGGCTTGACGAAGACAGGAAATCCCAGAGCATGGGCCGCTGCCATCGCCGATGCGGGGTCGGCCCGCCAGGCGCGGTCGGTGACGACGGCATACGGACCGATCGGCAGCCCGTGCCCGGCGAAGATCACCTTCATGTAGTGCTTGTCCATGCCCGCCGCGGACGCGAGCACCCCCGAGCCGACATATCGGACATCGGAGAGGTCGAGCATGCCCTGGACGGTGCCGTCCTCGCCCCATGGGCCGTGCAGGACCGGGAAGACGACGTCAACCTCGCCGAGCTCGCGCACCACGTCGGCCTGGTCGAGGGCCCGCAGCCGACGGTCGGTGGTGGCCAGCGGCGCAACGATGGCCTCGCCCGACCCGTCGACCTCCGGCAGGTGTCCTCGCCGCAGCTCCAGGGCCTGCGGGTCGTCGGGGACGAGCACCCACCGGCCGTCGCGGGCGATGCCGATGGGCACGACATCAAACGCTTCGCGGTCGATCGCCCGCAGGACGCTGGCGGCACTCGAACACGACACAGCGTGCTCGGACGATCGACCTCCGAAAAGGATCGCGATGCGGGGCTTGCGCGGGCGCTCGGCGCGGGGTTCGGTGCTCATCGGTTCGACCCTAGCGCGGGCGTGGAGGGCCGCCGCATAGGCTGGCCGGGTGGATTCCCGCGCTGACTCCCCCGCCCCTGCCGCACCCGAAGCGCGATCGCTCGCGACGATTGTCGTGAGCGCCGGCCGCCCGGCCGCGACGCCGGGCGCCCCGGTCAACGTGCCCATCGAGCTGTCGAGCACGTATGCCGTGCGGCCGGGTGCCACCGGCTACGGGCGGGCCGAAAACGCCACCTGGACCGCCTTCGAGGACGCCCTCGGTGCTCTCGAAGGTGGCAGCGCCCTCGTCTTCGCCTCCGGGATGGCGGCCATCGACGCCGCCCTGCGCGTCGCTCCGGCACAGCTGCCCCTTGTGGCCCCGACGACGCCCTACAACACCACCTCAGCACTGTTGGAGGAGCGCGCTGCCACCGGTGGCGCCGTGCGACGGGTGGCGATCGACGACACCGCCGCGGTCATCGCGGCGCTCGACGGCGCCGGCGCGATCTGGCTGGAATCGCCGACCAACCCGCTCATGCAGGTCGCCGACCTGGCGACGATCATCCCCACTGCCAAGGCCCGTGGACTGGTCGTCATCTGCGACAACACCTTCGCGACCCCGTTGCTGCAGCGCCCACTGGGCTTGGGAGCCGACCTGGTCGTCCACTCGGTGACGAAGTACCTCTCGGGGCACTCCGACGTGCTGCTCGGTGCGGTCGTGTCGGCGGCTGCGGCGACCGACCTGCACGAGCAGGTGCTGACCCATCGCACCCGGCGGGGGGCCATCGCCGGTCCGATGGAGACCTGGCTTGCGCTGCGTGGACTGCGCACCCTGGATGTCCGGTTGCGCCGTGCCTGCGACAACGCGGCCTACTTGGCGCAACGGCTCGCCGACCACCCAGCGGTATGCCGGGTCCGTTACCCCGGATGGGGAGCCATGCTCGCGATCGACGTCGTCGGTGGGCAGCCCGAAGCCGACCGGGTCGTCACGGCCACCCGGCTGTGGCTGGGGGCTACGAGCTTGGGTGGGGTGGAATCGCTCATCGAACGCCGACGCCGCTATCCGGGCGAGTCCGACCTCGTGCCGGAGTCCCTGCTGCGCCTGTCGGTCGGGATCGAGGACCCGGCCGACCTCTGGGCCGATCTCGACACGGCCCTGCGGGCGACGTTGGCCTGACCCGACACCTGACCCGACCCGGCGAGGGAGCGGACGGCATACCGGTCTGCCTGCCCAACGGCTGGTTCAACTGCGCTCGTGCTTGCGACTGCGCGACATGAGCAGGTCGACGAGTTCGGCCGGCGTGCGTTCGCCATCGATGACCGAGGTGACCGCCTCCGCGATCGGCATCTCGACCTCGTTGCTGCGCGCCAGCGCGAGCACCGAATGGCATGACTTCACGCCCTCGGCGGTCTGCCGAGTCAGGGCGACGACCTCGGCGACCGAGAGGCCCTTGCCGAGGTTTTCGCCGAAGGTGCGGTTGCGCGACAACGGCGACATACAGGTGGCGATGAGGTCACCTACGCCGGCCAGGCCGAGGAACGTGCCCGGATCGGCCCCGACTCGAACGCCGAGGCGGGCCGTCTCGGCCAGGCCGCGGGTGATGATCGACGCTTTGGTGTTGTCACCCATCCCCATCCCCTCGGCCATCCCCACGGCGAGCGCGACGACGTTCTTGACGGCACCGCCCAGCTCGGTGCCGACGACGTCGGTGTTGGTGTAGGGACGGAAGTAGCCGGTCACGCACGCTGCCGCGACCCGGTCGGCGGTGTCGTGATCCCGGCAAGCGACGACGCTGGCAGCCGGCTGCCGGTTGGCGATCTCGCGGGCCAGGTTGGGGCCGGACACGACGACGACTCGCTCCCAGGGCACCTGTCCGACCTCGTGGACGACCTCGCTCATCCGCTTGGTGGTGCCGAGTTCGACGCCCTTCATCAGGCTGACCACCGCTGCTGCGGGCGGCAGCAGGTGAGCCCATTGCTCGAGGTTGGTGCGCAGCGTCTGTGACGGCACGGCGAGCACGACGATGTCGGCACCCTCGAGGGCCTCGCCTGCGTCCGGGGTCGCGCTGATGCCGTCGGGCAGAGCGATCCCCGGAAGGTAGTCGGTGTTGCACCCGGCGTTGATCTGGGCGACGGAGTCGGGGCGTCGACCCCACATCGTCACGGTGGTGCCGGCATCGGCCAGGGTTGCGGCGAAGGCGGTGCCCCAGCTGCCGGTGCCCATCACGGCTGCTCGTGTCATGTGCTCTCCTTGTTGGGATTGCCGATCTCGGAAACGCCGTGCTCCCGAGGGTCGTAGCGCTGCGCAGGAGCCGTTTCTCCGCGTAGTTGCTCCAGCAGCGTCGTGATCGCCGCCATGATGCGTTCGGTGGCCTCGCGCAGCAGCTCGGCGTCTATGGGGCGGTTGCGCAGGTCGTCAAGGTCGACTGGAGGCCCGGCCAGGACGTGGACGGTCTTGCGCGGCCACAGGTGCACGGACTTCTCGTAGGTGCCGAGCACCTCCTGGGCACCCCACTGGGCGATGGGGATGACCGGTCGCCCGGTCTGCAGTGCCAACCGCGCCGCGCCGGTCTTGCCCCGCATCGGCCATTGCCGCGGCTCGCGCGTCAAGGTGCCCTCCGGGAAGATGACGACGGTTTTGCCCGCGTGCACGGCGTCGACCGCAGCTCGATAGGCGCCGGCGGCCTGGCCCGTGCCGCGATAGACGGGGATCTGGCCGGACCACTTCACCAGCTTGCCGAAGACCGGAATGCGGAAGACGGCCTCTTTGCCCAGGAAGAAGGGCGGATGGCCGTTGTCGTAAAGGAACAGCGCCACGACGAACGGGTCGAAGTAGGACATGTGGTTGGGGGCAGCAATCCACCCGCCGTCCGAGGGCAGATGCTGCATGCCGCGCCACTCTCGGCGAGTCAGCAGCAACAGCAGCGGTCGAAGGATGATCACGACAAACCGGTATGCCGGTGGCAGCCGTCGGGGGGTCACGCGTGGTCTCCTTCGTCGTCGCCCGTATCCTCGCGGCATCCCGATGCCGGTGTCGAGAGGCGGGACCACGAGCACGTGGCACCGTGGCAGAGCAGGACACCCGGACCGGAGACTCCCCCATAGTGGAAGTCCACGGCCCGGGTGTGTCGCGGATCAGCCCTTCTTCGAGGACTTCTTGCCCTTGGCGTCGGACTTCTTCGCCGACTTCTTGTCAGCCTTCGCCGGCGCAGCCTTGGCGGGCGCAGCCTTCGCCGGAGCGGCCTTGGCGGGCGCAGCCTTCGCCGGAGCCGCCTTCGCAGGAGCCGCCTTCGCGGGCGCGGCCTTGGCCGGAGCAGCCGGGGCTGCCGCTCGAGTTGCCGTGCCGGCAGCCGCCCGGCCCACGACTGGAGTGCGGGTCAACTTGCGGGGGTCGGCCACGACGGCACGGAAGGATGTGCCAGGGCGGAAGCGGGGCACCGTCGTCTTCTTGATGTGCACCTCTTGACCGGTGCGCGGGTTGCGCCCTGTGCGGGCCCCTCGCTCCACCTTCTGGAAGGTGCCGAAACCCGTGATCGACACCCGACCGCCGCGAGCCACCTCCCGGATGATCGTCTCGAGGACCGCCTCGAGGGCGTCGTGTGCGAGCTTCCTGCTGCCCAGCTTGCTCTCAAGAGCAAGGGCGAGTTCTGCCTTGTTCACCGTGCCTCCGCGGGTCTTGCCGCTGGCTGGATGCCAGGGGATGTGGGCCACGAACCGTGACGTTCGTCAGGGATGAACGTTAGGGCTTGGCGACACCGCCAGTCCATCATTTGTTGATCTGGTTTTCGTTGCGCCGCACGGAATTTGACTCGCACCCCTGGCCATCTCGGCCTGTGCCGTAGAGACACACGCAGAGCAGGCGACGAAAATCACTGCGTGACAGGCTTGTACGACGGTCGACGGGCTTCGAAATCGGCGACGAGATCGGCGTGGCGCAGCGTCAACCCGATGTCGTCGAGTCCCTCCATCAAACGCCACCGGGTGTAGTCATCGACCTCGAAGGCCACGACGATGTCGCCTGCCGTGACGGTGCGAGAGGCGAGATCGACCGTGAGCTGCGCTCCGGGTTCATTCTCGAGGTACTTCCAGAGGAGTTCGATGTCGTCTTGGGGGACCACCGCGGTCAAGAGGCCCTGCTTACCGCTGTTTCCGCGGAAGATGTCGGCGAACCGCGAGGAGAGCACCGCCCGAAAGCCGTAGTTCATCAACGCCCAGACCGCGTGCTCACGCGAAGATCCGGTGCCGAAGTCCGGTCCGGCCACGAGCACCGACCCCGCGGCATACCGAGGGTTGTTGAGCACGAAGGAGTCGTCCTCGCGCCACGCCGCGAAGAGCCCGTCTTCGAAGCCGTCTCGGGTGACCCGCTTGAGGTAGACGGCAGGGATGATCTGGTCGGTGTCGACATTGCTGCGGCGCAACGGGACTCCGACGCCGGTGTGGGTCACGAAGCTGTCCATGATCGACTCCTTACAAATCGGACGGCGAGGACAAGGTGCCCCGGACGGCAGTGGCGGCAGCGACGAGCGGGCTCACCAGGTGGGTGCGGCCCCCTGGTCCCTGACGCCCCTCGAAGTTGCGGTTGGATGTCGACGCGCTGCGCTCCTGGGGCGCGAGTTTGTCAGGGTTCATGGCCAGGCACATCGAGCAGCCCGGCAGCCGCCACTCGGCCCCTGCCGCGCGGAAGATCTCGTGCAAGCCCTCGGCCTCGGCCTGCTCGCGCACCCGCGCCGATCCGGGGACGATGAGAGCGCGGACACCGGCTGCCACGCGGCGGCCCTGCAGCACACTGGCGGCAGCCCGCAGATCCTCGATCCGCCCGTTGGTGCACGAGCCCACGAACACCGTGTCGACCGCGATCTCTCGCAACGGCATACCGGCCCGCAGGCCCATGTAGTCGAGTGCCTTCTGTGCTGCGAGCCGCTCGTTCTCGTCAACGATCGCGGCAGGGTCCGGCACGCTCGCCGACAGCGGGAGTCCCTGGCCCGGGTTGGTGCCCCAAGTGACATAGGGGGACAACGACGCAGCATCGATGACCACCTCGGCATCGAACACGGCGTCGGCGTCGGTGCGCAGACTGCGCCAATCCTGCACTGCCGCATCCCAATCCGCCCCAGTCGGGGCGTGGTCGCGACCCTTGAGGTATGCGAAAGTCGTCTCATCCGGCGCGATCATGCCTGCCCGGGCGCCGGCTTCGATGGACATATTGCAGACCGTCATCCGGCCTTCCATCGACAGCGCCTCGATCGCGCTCCCGCGAAACTCGATGACGAAGCCCTGGCCGCCACCCGTGCCGATCCGAGCGATGACCGCCAGGACGATGTCCTTGGCCGTCACACCGTCGGGCAGGACTCCGTCCACGGTGACGGCCATGGTCCGGAACGGCTTGAGGGGAAGGGTCTGGGTCGCCAGGACGTGCTCGACCTCGGAGGTGCCGATCCCGAAGGCGAGGGCTCCGAAGGCACCGTGTGTGGAGGTATGGCTGTCGCCGCACACGATCGTCATGCCGGGCTGGGTGAGTCCCAACTGCGGTCCGACGACATGGACGATCCCCTGCTCGGGGTCACCCATGGGGAAGATCGGCACGCCGAACTCGGCGCAGTTGCGGCGCAGGGTCTGCACCTGGGTGAGACTGACCGGATCGGTGATCGGCCCCGGCGTGGTGGGCACATTGTGGTCCTCGGTGGCCAGCGTGAGGTCGGGCCGGCGGACGGTGCGCCCTTCCAGGCGCAGACCGTCGAACGCCTGAGGGCTGGTGACCTCGTGAAGCAGGTGCAGGTCGATATATAGCAGGTCGGGCTCGCCCTCGACCCGTCGTACCAGGTGCGATTCCCAGACCTTTTCGGCCAGTGTTTCTGCCATCGCTACCAACCCTTCCGCCCAGCTGACACACTTATGTCGAGGCCAGCCTCTCCAAGCCCTGCGCACCGCGGATTTGCGTCTCAAGCCCTGAGACGGCAGTATCAGTGCATGGACAATTCTAGCGGCGTCGGGGTCCTCGACAAGGCGGCGGTCGTATTGAGTGCCCTGGAGGCCGGGCCGGCAACGCTGGCCCAGCTCGTCGGTGCGACCGGGCTGGCCCGCCCCACCGCACACCGCCTCGCCGTGGCGCTGGAACACCACCGACTCGTGGCGCGAGACATGCAAGGACGCTTCGTCCTCGGCCCGCGCCTGGCTGAGCTCGCGTCTTCAGCCGGCGAGGATCGCCTGCTGGCTGCTGCCGGGCCGGTGCTCGGCGCGCTGCGTGACCACACCAACGAGAGCGCCCAGCTCTTCCGCCGTCAGGGCGACCAGCGCATCTGTGTCGCAGCGGCCGAGCGTCCCATGGGGTTGCGCGACACCATTCCGGTCGGTGCCAGCCTGTCGATGCTCGCCGGCTCGGCAGCCCAGATTCTGCTGGCCTGGGAGGAACCGGACCGGCTGCACCGCGGCCTGCAGGGCGCTCGCTTCAACGCCACGGCCCTCTCTGCGGTCCGTCGCCGCGGGTGGGCCCAGAGCGTCGGCGAGCGCGAGCCTGGTGTGGCGTCGGTCTCGGCACCAGTGCGCGGTCCCTCCGGGAGGGTCGTGGCCGCTGTGTCCATCTCCGGACCCATCGAACGGCTCTCCCGCCAACCTGGGCGCCTGCACGCGGCCACCGTCGTGGCCGGAGCCAACAAGCTGACCGACGTGTTGCGGCGAGCACACCAGGCCGCCCACGGTTAAGCCTCGATCCACGGATGGGCTGGGCTTGGTGAGGTGATCTTGCGCGTCGGAGCGTGAGGATGCCCCTGTGCTGAAACAGAATTGGAGTTCTTCAGGCTTCAGTTCCGTCTCGCACGAGGGGCATCT
>Ga0208938_1000707_pt1 | contig 22769 bp, 16 predicted proteins | sample AD_UKC125_MetaG_FD_184434 | JGI IMG/M metagenome (GOLD analysis project Ga0208938, IMG submission 184434) | Active sludge microbial communities of municipal wastewater-treating anaerobic digesters from USA - AD_UKC125_MetaG (SPAdes) (version 2) | ecosystem: Engineered > Bioreactor > Anaerobic >...
GCGGCCATTGCCACCGTGCTCGCCAAGAAATTCGGCGGCGAAGCCAAGGGTTACGACCAGATCGACAACGCGCCCGAGGAAAAAGCGCGCGGCATCACCATCAACACCAGCCACGTCGAGTACGAAACGGCCAACCGCCACTACGCCCACGTCGACTGCCCCGGCCACGCCGACTACGTCAAGAACATGATCACCGGCGCCGCCCAGATGGACGGCGCCATCCTGGTGTGCTCGGCCGCCGACGGCCCCATGCCCCAGACGCGCGAGCACATCCTGCTGGCCCGCCAGGTCGGCGTGCCCTACATCATCGTCTTCCTGAACAAGTGCGACATGGTCGACGACGCCGAGCTGCTGGAGCTCGTCGAGATGGAAGTGCGCGAGCTGCTGTCCAAGTACGACTTCCCCGGCGACGACACCCCCATCATCAAGGGCAGCGCCAAGCTGGCCCTCGAAGGCGACGGCGGCGAGCTGGGCGAACAAGCCATCCTGAAGCTGGCCGAAGCCCTGGACAGCTACATCCCCACGCCCGAGCGCGCCGTCGACGGCACCTTCCTGATGCCCGTCGAAGACGTGTTCTCCATCTCCGGTCGCGGCACCGTCGTCACCGGCCGTATCGAGCGCGGCATCATCAAGGTTGGCGAGGAAATCGAAATCGTCGGCATCAAGCCCACGCAAAAGACCACCTGCACCGGCGTCGAGATGTTCAGGAAGCTGCTGGACCAGGGTCAGGCGGGCGACAACGTCGGCCTGCTGCTGCGCGGCACCAAGCGCGAGGACGTCGAGCGCGGCCAGGTGCTGTGCAAGCCCGGCTCCATCAAGCCGCACACCCACTTCGACGGCGAGGTGTACGTGCTGTCCAAGGACGAAGGCGGTCGTCACACGCCGTTCTTCAACAACTACCGTCCGCAGTTCTACTTCCGCACCACCGACGTCACCGGCAGCATCGAGCTGCCCAAGGACAAGGAGATGGTCATGCCCGGCGACAACGTCAGCATCACCGTCAAGCTGATCGCCCCCATCGCCATGGAAGAAGGCCTGCGCTTTGCCATCCGCGAAGGCGGCCGCACCGTGGGCGCCGGTGTGGTGGCCAAGATCATCGAGTGATCGGAGATTTCTAGGGGTATAGCTCAATTGGCAGAGCGTCGGTCTCCAAAACCGAAGGTTGTAGGTTCGATTCCTACTGCCCCTGCCACCGCTTGACCGGTGGCTGTTTTAAGCCCGCCAACCCCTTGGCGGGCTTGTGTGTCTGATCGATGCGCGTCCTGAGCTTCTGGCTGTGGGCGCCGAGTTTTGAATTCATGGCAAGCACTCAAGTTGAAACCGTGAGCACCGGCACCGACAAGGCGCGGCTGGCGGCCGCGGGCCTGCTGGTCGTCGCGGCGCTGGCGGCGTACTACCTGCTGGGTGCCCAGGGTGCCCTGGCCCAGTGGGGTGGTCTGATCGCCGGTCTGGTGCTGGCGGTCGTGGTGTTCCTGACGTCGGAATCGGGCAAGCGCCTGCTGGCCTTCGGTCGCGACGCCTGGCGCGAGATGAAGAAGGTCGTCTGGCCGACGCGCAAGGAGGCCTTGCAGACCACGGCTTTCGTGTTTGCCTTCGCGGTGGCCATGGCGCTGTTCCTGTGGCTGACCGACAAGGTCCTGGAATGGGCCCTGTACGACCTGATTCTGGGCTGGAGACGCTGATGAGCGATGTAGTCAATCCGGTCGAGTCGGCGCCGTCGACCCATCCCGACCTCAAATGGTACGTGGTCCATGCCTACTCGGGCATGGAGAAGTCGGTCGAGCGCAACATCCAGGAGCGCGTGAACCGCTCCGGCATGCAGTCGAAATTCGGTCGCATCCTGGTGCCCACCGAGGAAGTGGTCGAGATCAAGAACGGCGTCAAGCGCACCACTGAACGCAAGTTCTTTCCCGGCTACGTGCTGGTCGAAATGGTGATGGACGACGACACCTGGCATCTGGTCAAGCACACCAACAAGGTGACCGGTTTCGTCGGCGGCGCCAGGAACCGCCCGGCGCCCATCTCGGAAGACGAGGTCATGAAGATCGTCAACCAGATGCAGGAAGGCGTGGAAAAGCCGCGCCACAAGGTCGAGTTCGAGGTGGGCGAGTACATCCGCGTCAAGGACGGCCCGTTCACCGACTTCAACGGCACGGTCGAGGAAGTCAACTACGAAAAGAGCAAGTTGCGCGTTTCGGTCACGATCTTCGGTCGGGCCACGCCGGTGGAGCTCGAATTCAGCCAGGTCGAGAAGGCCTGACTACGTTTTTCATAGCTGCTGGCGCTTTCTGACTCAGTGCCAGCGGTGTTTTTCACCCAGAGTCGACAACCCCGGGGAGCTTGAAGATCGCATCTTCAGGCGCATGAACCCGCAAGGAGCAAAGCATGGCGAAGAAAATCGTCGGCTTCATCAAGCTGCAAGTGCCAGCTGGCAAGGCCAACCCGTCGCCGCCCATCGGCCCCGCCCTGGGTCAGCGCGGTTTGAACATCATGGAGTTCTGCAAGGCGTTCAACGCCCAGACCCAGGGCATGGAGCCCGGTCTGCCGCTGCCGGTGGTGATCACCGCGTTCGCCGACAAGAGCTTCACCTTCATCATCAAGACGCCGCCCGCGGCCGTGCTGATCAAGAAGGCCATCAAGCTGGACAAGGGCTCGGCCAAGCCGGCGACCGACAAGGTGGGCAAGATCACCCGCGCCCAGCTCGAGGAAATCGCCAAGACCAAGCAGAAAGACATGACCGCCGCCGATCTGGACGCCGCCGTGCGCACGATCGCCGGCTCGGCCCGTTCCATGGGCGTCACGGTGGAGGGCGTGTAAATGGCCAAGCTGACCAAGAAGCAGAAAGCCCAGGAGGGCAAGATCGAATCGACCCGCCTGTACCCGCTGGTCGACGCGCTGAACCTCGTCAAGGAGCACGCCACCGCCAAGTTCGATGAGTCCATCGACGTTGCCGTGCAGCTGGGCGTGGACGCCAAGAAGTCCGACCAGGTGGTGCGTGGCGCCGTGGTGCTGCCCAACGGCACCGGCAAGACCAAGCGCGTGGCCGTGTTCGCCCAGGGCGCCAAGGCCGAGGAAGCCAAGGCGGCCGGCGCCGATGTGGTCGGCATGGACGATCTGGCGGCCGAGGTGAAGGCCGGCAACATGCCGTTCGACATCGTCATCGCCGCCCCCGACGCCATGCGCGTGGTCGGCACGCTGGGCCAGATCCTGGGCCCGCGCGGCCTGATGCCCAACCCCAAGGTCGGCACCGTGACGCCCGACGTGGCCACCGCGGTGAAGAACGCCAAGGCCGGTCAGGTGCAGTTCCGTGTCGACAAGGCCGGCATCATCCACGGCACCATCGGCCGTCGTTCGTTCGATACCGACAAGCTGCAGGGCAACCTGGCGGCGCTGATCGAGGCGCTGAACAAGGCCAAGCCGGCCACCAGCAAGGGCCTGTACCTGCGCAAGGTGGCGGTGTCCAGCACCATGGGCGTCGGCGTGCGCGTCGACACCCAGACGATCAACGGCTGAGCAAGCGCAAGAAATTCACCCGCGTGCCTAAAGGCATGGGGTGAGGTGGTGGGCCGGGGCGATCGCCAGATCGCCGCGGGCCATCCAAGACCGCTGGTGCAGGGCGCGAGTCCTGTTTAATGGCTCCTGATTCAGGAGCTGCCAGCGCAGATGGCGAGCCCGCTGCGAAGGATTTCAACCCTGAACAGTAGGTCGCTGCAAGAAGGCGCGTCGCCAGGACGCCGGGCTCTTCGGCCTGACCCGGGCGGCGCATTTTGAAGGAGTAGACCTTGAGTCTGAATCGCAGTGAGAAAGAAGCGGTCATCAAAGAAGTGACCGACCTCGCCGCAAAAGCTCAAACGCTGGTGATGGCGGAGTACCGTGGCGTCACGGTGGCTGACATGACGAAACTGCGCTCCGAAGCGCGCGGCAATGGCGTGGCCCTGAGCGTGTTGAAGAACACGCTGGCCCGTCGCGCCGTGGTCGGCAGCAGTTTCGAAGTGGCGGCCGACCAGATGACCGGTCCGCTGATCTATGGCTTCTCCGAAGACGCCGTGGCCGCTGCCAAAGTGGTGGCCGAATTCGCGAAGACCAACGACAAGTTGGTGATTCGCGGTGGTGTTTTCGGTGGCAAGGCCCTGGACGCCAACGCGGTGAAGCAGCTGGCCAGCATTCCGAGCAAGGAAGTGCTGCTGGCTCAGCTGTGTGGCTTGCTCATGTCGCCGGTTTCCCGCACCGCCGTGGTGCTGGGCGCGTTGGCGGCGAAAAAGGGCGAAGGCGAGGCTGCCGCCGCCTGAGGGCGCGCGACATTCAACAACCCCAACTGTTTTAGGTAAATCAAATGGCATTCGATAAAGACGCATTTCTGACCGCGCTGGACAGCATGACGGTCATGGAGCTCAACGACCTGGTGAAAGCCATCGAAGAGAAGTTCGGTGTGAGCGCCGCCGCCATGGCCGCCCCGGCTGCCGGCGCTGCCGGTGGCGCGGCTGCCGCCGCCGAGGAGAAGACCGAGTTCGACGTCGTGCTGCTCGAGGCCGGCGCCAACAAGGTGTCGGTCATCAAGGCGGTGCGCGAGATCACCGGCCTGGGCCTGAAGGAAGCCAAGGACCTGGTCGACGGTGCCCCGAAGCCCGTCAAGGAAGCGATGGCCAAGGCCGACGCCGAAGCGGCCAAGAAAAAGCTGGAAGAAGCCGGCGCTAAGGTCGACCTCAAGTAAATCGGTCCGAGGCTCCTCGCGCGGGGCCACATTTTGCCGCTGCGATGCTTGCCGTGCTTCAGTACGGCGGCGCTTCTGGCGACAAGCTGGCTACCGCTCGCAACGCCTCCATCCCGATTTACTCAGGCTGGTTGCTCAACCAGCCTTTTGCGCTTTCAGAGCGCACCTGAAAGTCCGCCGTCTCGACGGGTTTTCACGTGTCTTCTGAACCCGACTGCAGAAGGCCACTTGGTTCGGGCCGCGTGCAACGCGCGGCCGTCCGCCATCGGCTGGTAGTGGCCAGCCACCAAGCTCTTTCAGGCCGCGCGCCTGATGTCAAGTCGCCAGATGTCCAGGACCCCAAGCATCCAGCCCGGAGATTTCATGGCCTATACCTTCACTGAACGCAAACGCATCCGCAAGGACTTCGGCACCCGAGAAAGCGTGTTGCAGGTGCCCTATCTGCTGCAGATGCAGAAAGACGCCTACACCGCCTTCCTGCAAGCCGACACGGCACCCAAGAAGCGCACCCACGAGGGCCTGCAGGCCGCGTTCGAGTCCGCGTTCCCGATCGTCTCGCACAACGGCTTCGTCGAGATGAAGTTCGTCGAGTACAACCTGGCCAAGCCCGCGTTCGACGTGCGCGAGTGCCAGACCCGCGGCTTGACCTTCTCCTCCGCCGTGCGCGCGCGCGTGCAGCTGATCATCTATGACCGCGAGTCCTCCACCTCGCAGTCCAAGGTGGTCAAGGAAGTCAAGGAGCAGGAGGTCTACATGGGCGAGGTGCCCCTGATGACCGACAAGGGCTCGTTCATCGTCAACGGGACCGAGCGTGTGATCGTGTCGCAGCTGCACCGCTCGCCCGGCGTGTTCTTCGAGCACGACAAGGGCAAGACGCACAGCTCGGGCAAGCTGCTGTTCTCGGCGCGCATCATTCCCTACCGCGGCTCCTGGCTCGATTTTGAATTCGACCCCAAGGACATCCTGTTCTTCCGCGTCGATCGCCGCCGCAAGATGCCGGTCACCATCCTGCTCAAGGCCATTGGCCTGAACCCCGAGCAGATCCTGGCGCACTTCTTCGTCAACGACAACTTCCGTCTGATGGACAGCGGCGCGCAACTGGAATTCGTCGCCGATCGCCTGAAGGGCGAGGTGGCGCGCTTCGACATCACCGACAAGTCGGGCAAGGTCGTCGTCGCCAAGGACAAGCGCATCACGGCCCGCCACACGCGCGAGCTGGAGCAGTCGGGCACCACGCACATCAGCGTGCCCGAGGACTTCCTGGTCGGTCGTGTCGTTGCCCGCAACATCGTAGACCCGGACACCGGCGAGATCGTTGCCAAGGCCAACGACGAGCTGACCGAGGCGCTGCTCAAGAAGCTGCGCGACGCCGGCGTGCAGGAGCTGCAGGCGATCTTCACCAACGAACTCGACCAGGGCGCCTACATCTCGCAGACCCTGCGCATGGACGAGACCGCCGACGAGCTGGCGGCGCGCGTGGCCATCTACCGCATGATGCGCCCCGGCGAGCCCCCGACCGAGGACGCGGTGCAGGCCCTGTTCCAGCGCCTGTTCTACAACCCCGACACCTACGACCTGTCGCGTGTCGGTCGCATGAAATTCAACGCCAAGGTCGGCCGCGAAGAGTCGACCGGCCCGATGGTGCTGGCCAACGAGGACATCCTGGCGGTGGTCAAGATCCTCGTCGAGCTGCGCAACGGCCGTGGCGAGGTCGACGATATCGACCACCTGGGCAACCGCCGCGTGCGCTGCGTGGGTGAGCTGGCCGAAAACCAGTACCGCACCGGCCTGGCGCGCATCGAGAAAGCCGTGAAGGAACGCCTGGGTCAGGCCGAGCAGGACCCGCTCATGCCGCACGACCTGATCAACTCCAAGCCCATCTCCGCGGCGCTCAAGGAGTTCTTCGGCGCCTCGCAGCTGTCGCAGTTCATGGACCAGACCAACCCGCTGGCCGAGATCACGCACAAGCGCCGCGTCTCGGCCCTGGGCCCGGGCGGCCTGACGCGCGAACGCGCCGGCTTCGAGGTGCGCGACGTGCACGTCACGCACTACGGCCGCGTCTGCCCGATCGAGACGCCGGAAGGCCCGAACATCGGCCTGATCAACTCGCTGGCCCTGTACGCGCGCCTGAACGAGTACGGCTTCATCGAGACGCCCTACCGCCGCGTCATCGAAGGCAAGGTGACCAACGAGATCGACTACCTGTCGGCCATCGAGGAAGGCAAGTACGTCATTGCCCAGGCCAACGCCGCGCTGGACAAGGACGGCCGCCTGACGGGCGAGCTGGTGTCGGCGCGCGAGCAGGGCGAATCGGTGCTGGTCGGCGCCGAGCGCATCCAGTACATGGACGTCTCGCCCGCGCAGATCGTCTCGGTGGCCGCGTCCCTGGTGCCCTTCCTGGAGCATGACGACGCCAACCGCGCGCTGATGGGCGCCAACATGTCGCGCCAGGCCGTGCCCGTGCTGCGTCCCGAAAAGCCGCTGGTGGGCACGGGCATCGAGCGCGTGGCGGCCATCGATTCCGGCACCGTCGTGACGGCGCGCCGTGGCGGCGTGGTGGACTACGTGGACGCCACCCGCATCGTGGTGCGCGTGCATGACGCCGAGGCCGTGGCTGGCGAGGTGGGCGTGGACATCTACAACCTGATCAAGTACCAGCGCTCCAACCAGAACACCAACATCCACCAGCGTCCGATCGTCAAGCGTGGAGACGTGCTGGCCAAGGGTGACGTGGTGGCCGACGGCGCCTCCACCGACCTGGGCGAGATCGCCATCGGCCAGAACATGCTGATCGCCTTCATGCCCTGGAACGGCTACAACTTCGAGGACTCGATCCTGATATCCGAGAAGGTGGTGGCCGAGGAGCGCTACACCAGCATCCACATCGAGGAGCTGGTGGTGATGGCACGCGACACCAAGCTGGGCGCCGAGGAAATCACGCGCGACATCCCCAACCTGAGCGAGCAGCAACTCAACCGCCTGGACGACTCGGGCATCATCTACGTCGGTGCCGAAGTCATGCCCGGCGACACGCTGGTCGGCAAGGTCACGCCCAAGGGCGAGACCACGCTGACGCCCGAGGAGAAGCTGCTGCGCGCGATCTTCGGCGAGAAGGCCAGCGACGTGAAGGACACCTCGCTGCGCGTCGACCAGGGCTCGCAGGGCACGGTGATCGACGTGCAGGTCTTCACCCGCGAAGGCATCCAGCGCGACAAGCGCGCGCAGCAGATCATCGACGACGAACTCAAGCGCTATCGGCTGGACCTGAACGACCAGCTGCGCATTGTCGAGGCCGACGCCTACGACCGGATCGAAAAGCTGCTGACCGGCAAGCTGGCCAACGGGGGTCCGAACAAGATCGCCAAGGGCACGAAGATCGACAAGGCCTACCTGGCCTCGGTGGACAAGTACCACTGGTTCGACATCCGTCCGGCCGACGACGACGTCGCCTCTCAGCTCGAAAGCATCAAGGCCTCCATCGAGCAGCAGCGCCACAGCTTCGACCTGGCCTTCGAGGAAAAACGCAAGAAGCTCACGCAAGGCGACGAGCTGCCGGCCGGCGTGCTGAAGATGGTCAAGGTCTACCTGGCCGTCAAGCGCCGCCTGCAGCCGGGCGACAAGATGGCCGGTCGCCACGGCAACAAGGGCGTGGTGTCCAAGATCGTTCCGGTCGAGGACATGCCCTACATGGCCGACGGCACGCCCGCCGACATCGTGCTCAACCCGCTGGGCGTGCCTTCGCGCATGAACGTGGGTCAGGTGCTGGAAGTGCACCTGGGCTGGGCCGGCAAGGGCATCGGTCAGCGCATCAACGAGATGCTGCAGGCCGAAGGCCGTGTGGCCAAGATCCGCAAATACCTGGGTGACCTGTACAACAGCGGCGACCGCAAGGAAGACCTGAGCCAGCTCAGCGACGAGCAGCTGCTCGAGATGGCGGGCAACCTGACCGGCGGCATGCCGTTCGCCACGCCGGTGTTCGACGGCGCCACCGAGGAGGAAATCCTCGACATGCTCAAGCTGGCCTACCCAGAGGACGTGGCCACCAGCAAGGGCCTGACGCCCACGCGCACCCAGGCCTGGCTGTTCGACGGTCGCACGGGCGAGCGCTTCGAGCGCCCGACCACCATCGGCTACATGCACTTCCTGAAGCTGCACCACCTGGTGGACGACAAGATGCACGCGCGCTCCACCGGCCCGTACTCCCTGGTCACGCAGCAACCGCTGGGCGGCAAGGCCCAGTTCGGCGGCCAGCGTTTCGGCGAGATGGAGGTGTGGGCACTGGAGGCCTACGGCGCCTCCTACACGCTGCAGGAAATGCTCACCGTCAAGTCCGACGACGTGCAGGGCCGTACCAAGGTGTACGAGTCCATCGTCAAGGGCGAGCACTCGATCGACGCCGGCATGCCCGAGTCGTTCAACGTGCTGGTCAAGGAAATCCGCTCGCTCGGTCTCGACATCGAGCTGGAGCGCTCCTGATTCATTGAAAAGGAAAGAGTCACATGAAATCGCTGCTCGACCTGTTCAAGCAATTCACCCCGGATGAGCATTTCGATGCTATCCGCATCGGTCTGGCCTCGCCCGAGAAGATCCGCTCGTGGTCCTTCGGCGAGGTGAAGAAGCCCGAGACCATCAACTACCGCACGTTCAAGCCCGAGCGCGACGGCCTGTTCTGCGCCAAGATCTTCGGCCCCATCAAGGACTACGAGTGCCTGTGCGGCAAGTACAAGCGCCTGAAGCACCGCGGCGTGATCTGCGAGAAGTGCGGCGTGGAAGTCACGCAGACCAAGGTGCGCCGCGAGCGCATGGGCCACATCGACCTGGCCGCGCCCTGCGCCCACATCTGGTTCCTCAAGTCGCTGCCCTCGCGCCTGGGCCTGGTGCTGGACATGACGCTGCGCGACATCGAGCGCGTGCTGTACTTTGAGGCCTACGTGGTGACCGACCCGGGCATGACGCCGCTCAAGAAGAGCAGCATCATGAGCGAGGACGACTACGACGCCAAGCGCAAGGAGTACGGTGATGAGTTCGTCGCCCGCATGGGTGCCGAGGGCATCAAGGAACTGCTCGAAGGCATCGACCTGGAGACCGAGATCGAGCGCCTGCGCGGCGACCTGACCGGCTCCGAAGTCAAGGTCAAGAAGAACGCCAAGCGCCTGAAGGTGCTGGAGGCCTTCAAGAAGTCCGGCATCAAGCCCGAGTGGATGATCCTGAACGTGCTGCCCGTGCTGCCGCCGGACCTGCGGCCGCTGGTGCCGCTGGACGGCGGCCGCTTTGCCACGTCCGACCTGAACGACCTGTACCGCCGTGTCATCAACCGCAACTCGCGCCTGCGCCGCCTGCTGGAGCTGAAGGCGCCCGAGATCATCGCGCGCAACGAAAAGCGCATGCTGCAGGAAGCCGTGGACAGCCTGCTGGACAACGGCCGCCGCGGCAAGGCCATGACGGGGGCGAACAAGCGCGCGCTCAAGTCGCTGGCCGACATGATCAAGGGCAAGAGCGGCCGCTTCCGCCAGAACCTGCTGGGCAAGCGCGTCGACTATTCGGGCCGATCGGTCATCACCGTCGGCCCGACCCTGATGCTGCACCAGTGCGGCCTGCCCAAGCTGATGGCGCTCGAACTCTTCAAGCCCTTCATCTTCGCCCGCCTGGAGCAGATGGGCATCGCCACCACCATCAAGGCCGCCAAGAAGGAAGTCGAGGCCGGCACGCCGGTGGTGTGGGACATCCTGGAAGAAGTCATCACCGAGCACCCGGTGCTGCTCAACCGTGCGCCCACGCTGCACCGTCTGGGCATCCAGGCGTTCGAGCCGATCCTGATCGAGGGCAAGGCCATCCAGCTGCACCCGCTGGTCTGCGCGGCCTTCAACGCCGACTTCGACGGCGATCAGATGGCCGTGCACGTGCCGCTGTCGGTGGAAGCGCAGATGGAAGCGCGCACGCTGATGCTGTCGTCCAACAACGTGCTGTTCCCGGCCTCGGGCGAGCCCTCCATCGTGCCCTCGCAGGACGTGGTGCTCGGCCTGTACTACACCACGCGCGAGCGCATCAACGGCAAGGGCGAGGGCATGGTCTTTGCCGACATCGGCGAAGTCGAGCGCGCCCTGGCCGCCGGCGTGGTCGAGCTGACCGCCCGGATCAGCGTGCGCCTGACCGAATGGAGCAAGGACAAGGCGACCGGTGTATTCACGCCATCCACCAGCGTGGTCGAAACCACGGCCGGTCGCGCCCTGTTGTCGGAGATCCTGCCCAAGGGCCTGCCGTTCTCGCAGATGAACAAGGCGCTCAAGAAGAAGGAAATCTCGCGTCTGATCAACGCCAGCTTCCGCAAGTGCGGCCTCAAGGAAACCGTGGTGTTCGCCGACAAGCTGCTGCAAAACGGTTTTCGCCTGGCCACGCGCGCCGGCATCTCGATCGCCATCGAGGACATGCTGGTGCCGAGCGAGAAGGCCGGCATCATCGAGCGCGCCGAAAAAGAGGTCAAGGAAATCGAACAGCAGTACGTCTCGGGCCTGGTCACCGCCGGCGAACGCTACAACAAGGTGGTCGACATCTGGGGCAAGGCGGGCGACGAAGTCTCCAAGGTCATGATGGCCCAGCTGGCCAAGCAGAAAACCCAGGATCGCCATGGCAAGGAGGTCGAGCAGGAGTCGTTCAACTCCATCTACATGATGGCCGACTCGGGCGCGCGCGGCAGCGCGGCGCAGATTCGCCAGCTGGCCGGCATGCGCGGCCTGATGGCCAAGCCCGATGGCTCGATCATCGAGACGCCCATCACGGCCAACTTCCGTGAAGGCCTGAACGTGTTGCAGTACTTCATCTCCACGCACGGCGCCCGCAAGGGCCTGGCCGACACGGCGCTGAAGACCGCCAACTCCGGCTACCTGACGCGCCGCCTGGTCGACGTGACCCAGGACCTGGTGGTGACCGAGGAGGACTGCGGCACCAGCGATGGATCTCTGATGCGCGCCATCGTCGAGGGCGGTGAGGTGGTCGAATCGCTGCGCGAGCGCATCCTGGGCCGCACTGCCGCCGAGGACCTGGTCAGCCCCGAAACGCAGGAGGTCGTGCTGCAGGCCGGGCAGATGCTCGACGAGGACGCGGTTGACGAGCTCGAGGCCGCCGGCATCGACGAAGTGCGCGTGCGCACGGCCCTGACCTGTGGCACGCGCTTTGGCATCTGCGCCAAGTGCTACGGCCGCGATCTGGGCCGCGGTGGCCTGGTCAACGTCGGCGAGGCCGTGGGCGTCATCGCCGCGCAGTCGATCGGCGAGCCCGGCACGCAGCTGACCATGCGCACCTTCCACATCGGCGGCGCGGCGTCGCGCGCGGCGGTGGCGTCGAGTGTCGAGGCCAAGACGGCGGGCGCCATCGGCTTCAACCCGACCATGCGTTACGTCACCAACACCAAGGGTGAGCTGGTGGTGATTTCGCGCTCGGGCGAGATCACCATCCACGACGAGCACGGTCGCGAGCGCGAGCGCCACAAGGTGCCCTACGGCGCCATCCTGACGGTGCAGGCCGACCAGACGGTCAAGGCCGGCACCATCCTGGCCAACTGGGATCCGCTGACGCGTCCCATCATCACCGAGTACGCCGGCACGATCAAGTTCGAGAACGTCGAGGAAGGCCTGACCGTGGCCAAGCAGGTCGACGACGTGACCGGCCTGTCGACGCTGGTGGTGATCGACCCCAAGCGCCGCGGTTCGGCCAAGATCGTGCGCCCGCAGGTCAAGCTGGTGGACGCCGGTGGCAACGAGGTCAAGATCCCCGGCACCGACCATTCGGTGACCATCGGCTTCCAGGTCGGTGCGCTGATCCAGGTGCGCGACGGCCAGGACGTCGGCCCCGGCGAGGTGCTGGCGCGCATTCCGGTCGAAGGCCAGAAGACGCGTGACATCACCGGCGGTCTGCCGCGCGTGGCCGAGCTGTTCGAGGCCCGCACGCCCAAGGACAAGGGCACGCTGGCCGAGCAGACCGGCACCATCTCTTTCGGCAAGGAGACCAAGGGCAAGATTCGCCTGCAGATCACCGACCCGGACGGCAAGGTGTGGGAAGAGCTGATTCCCAAGGAAAAGAACCTGCTGGTGCACGAAGGCCAGGTGGTCAACAAGGGTGAATCCATCGTCGACGGCCCGGCCGACCCGCAGGACATCCTGCGCCTGCTGGGCATCGACGAGCTGTCGCGCTACATCGTCGACGAAGTGCAGGACGTCTACCGCCTGCAGGGCGTGAAGATCAACGACAAGCACATCGAGGTCATCGTGCGCCAGATGCTGCGCCGCGTCGTGGTCGAGAACCCGGGCGAGTCCGGCTACATCGCCGGCGAGCAGGTCGAGCGCAGCGAGATGCTGGACACCAACGACGCCCTGCGCGCCGAAGGCAAGGTGCCGGCCACCTACAGCAACCTGTTGCTGGGCATCACCAAGGCCTCCCTGTCCACCGATTCGTTCATCTCCGCGGCCTCCTTCCAGGAGACCACCCGCGTGCTGACCGAAGCGGCCATCATGGGCAAGCGCGACGAACTGCGTGGCCTGAAGGAAAACGTCATCGTCGGCCGCCTGATCCCGGCCGGTACCGGCCTGGCCTACCACCAGGCGCGCAAGGCCAAGGACCAGATGGACGAGGCCGAGCGCCGCGCCATCGCCGAGGCCGAGGCGGCCGAACTGGCTGGCGCCACCGAGATGACCGAAGCCGGCGAGTCCGCCAGCGTGGACGGAGAGGCGGCCGCCGAGTAAGCGTTTGCTTTCATTGTGATAGCGCCCTCCGCATGCTGCTACAGCGCTGAGGGCGCTTTTTCTTGAGGTTTTCGGAATGTGGGGTTGGGGTTTGTGGGTCGCGGCGGCGCTGCTGCTGTTCTGGGGCATCGGGGCCTACAACCGCCTGGTGCGCCTGCGTGCCGCGGTGACCAAGGCGTTCGCGGCGCTGGACGAACAGCTGGTGCGCCAGCTGGTCTGGATTCAGGGCGGGCTGCCGGAATCCCTGCGCGACGGCCCGCACACCACGCCCGGCGAACTGGCCGACGACGTGACGGCCGCCTGGGCGCGCCTGCACGCCGCCAGCGAGCAGTTTGCCGTCGCCCTGGCGCAGGCGCGCGCCCAGCCGCTGGACGTGGCCGTCATGGCGGCACTGGTGATGGCGCATGAGGCCCTGCGCACCGCCTGGGCGCATGTGTTGGCCGACGCGGTGCCGGCCGATGCCGTGCCTTCTGCAGAACGCCTGCAGGCGCGCTGGATGCGCCTGCTGCACCAGTCGTTGCCCCTGCGCGCTGCCTTCAACGATGCCGTGCAGGCCTACAACCAGGCGATCCGCCAGTTTCCGGCATCGCTGATGGCACGCCTGTTCGGGTTTCGGCCGGCCGGCACCGTCACGCGCCTGGCGGAAAACCGCTGATGACCGCGTCACCCGGCCAGGTCTTGCCGCTGTGGCGTCAGCTGCAGGCGACGGCGCGGTTGGTGGCCGCCGTGGAAGCCGGCCGCTCGCTGTCGGCCGAGCTGGCCCAGGTCGAAGCGCCGCTGCGCCCCGGCGCGCAGGCACTGTCGTTTCATGCGCTGCGCTGGCTGGGGCTGGCACGGGCATTGCGCGCGCGCCTGGCACGGCGCGCGCCGCCGCCGGCCGTCGATGCGCTGCTGTGCACCAGTCTGGCGCTGACACAGCCGGCCGATGGGGCGCCGTACGAAGCCTTCACCCTGGTCGACCAGGCGGTCGAGGCCGCCAAGCGCGACCGTGTGCTGCGCCCGCACGCCGCCTTCATCAACGCCTGCCTGCGGCGCTTTCTGCGCGAGCGGGACGCGCTGACGGCCGCCGTGCTGCACGATCCGGTGGCACGCTGGAACCACCCACGCTGGTGGGTCGAGCGGCTGCGTCGCGACCACCCCGACCACTGGCAGGCCATCCTGTCGGCGGCCCAGCAGGCGGCGCCGATGGATCTGCGCGTCAACCCGCGGCGGGCCAGCGTGGCCGACGTGTGTGCACGCCTGGCGCAGCAGGGCGCGGGTGTGCGGGCGCTCGGTGGCGCGGCCCTGCGGCTTGAGCGGCCGCGCGCGGTGCAGGACCTCCCTGGCTTCGCGGACGGCGAGCTGTCGGTGCAATCGGCCACCGCCCAGCGCGCCGCGCCCTTGCTGCTCGACGGCTGCGCCGACGTCGCCGCGCCCCGCGTGCTGGATGCCTGCGCCGCACCCGGGGGCAAGACCGCGCACCTGCTGGAGCTGCGCGCCGACGCCCGCGTCACCGCGCTGGAGATCGACCCGGCGCGCGGCGCGCGCATCGGTGAAACCCTGGCGCGCCTGGGTTTGCGCGCCGACGTGCGCGTGGCCGACGCCGCCGACGTGCCGTCCTGGTGGCAGGGCGAGCGCTACGACGCCATCCTGTTGGACGCGCCCTGCAGCGCCTCGGGCATCGTCAGCCGCCATCCCGACGTGCGCTGGCTGCGGCGCGAATCCGACCTGGCCCAGCTCGCCGCCCGCCAGGACCGGCTGCTGCAGGCCCTGTGGCCGCTGCTGCGATCCGGCGGGCAACTGCTGTACTGCACCTGCTCGGTGTTTGCACTGGAGGGGCGCGAACGCATCGAGTCGTTTCTTGCGCGCCACAGTGATGCCCTGCCATGCCCTTCACCCGGCCATATATTGCCCGCCGCGGCGGGGTTGGCATCCGGGCTTGGCGACAATGCGGCCTGTGAAGACGGGTTTTATTACGCGCTGCTGCGCAAACGCCTGGATTAGTCGCCTGCTGCTGGCCTGCGTGCTGGCCTGCGGGCTGGGTGTCGGCGCGGCTGTTGCCCGGGCCGATAGTGCGGCCCTGAGCGCGCTCAGTGTCGAGCGCGACGGCGAAGAGCTGATCCTCAGCGCCCGCATCGACTTCACGCTGTCGTCGGTGGTCGAGGACGCCTTGCGCAAGGGCATTCCCGTGTACTTCGTCGCCGAGGCCGAGTTGCTGCGTGAGCGCTGGTACTGGGCCGACCGCAGCCTGGCCACGACACGCCGCTACACCCGCCTGATGTACCAGCCGCTGACGCGCCGCTGGCGCCTGAATACCTCGTCCGAGCCGCTGACCAATGCGGGTCTGGGCGTCAGCCTGACGCAAAACTTCGACACGCTGGACGAAGCCCTGACCGCCGTGCAGCGCATCGGCCGCTGGAAGATCGCCAGCGCCGACGACATTGACGGCGGCGGGCGCCATGTGCTGCGCTTTCGCTTCCGGCTCGATGTCAGCCAGCTGCCGCGCACCTTGCAGATCGGCTCGGTAGGGCATTCCGACTGGGCGATCTCGGTCGAGCGCCGCATCGACCTGACGCAGGAGCTGGCCCAGTGAGCGCCGCGCCCGGACCGTTCGCGGCCCCTGCGCCGACCGCGCGCCAGCGCCGCTCGCGCTGGGCACTGTGGGCGGCCGTCATGCTGCTGGTGGGCATCGGCTTCGTGCTGCTGTTTTTGCTGGCCCAGGCCACCAATAACCGGCTGCTGTACGAGCGCTACTACACGCGCCTGTTCGTCGTCAACGTGGCGGTGGCCGCCGTGCTGGCCCTGGTCATCGGCTGGGGGGTGTACCGGCTGCTGGCGCGCCTGCGGCGCGGCAAGTTCGGCAGCCGGCTGCTCATCAAGCTGGCGGCGATTTTCGGGCTGGTGGGCGTGCTGCCTGGCCTGCTGATCTACGTCGTGTCCTACCAGTTCGTGTCGCGCTCGATCGAATCGTGGTTCGACGTGCGGGTCGAGGGGGCGCTGGATTCGGGCCTGACGCTGGCGCGCACCTCGCTCGAAACCCAGGCACGTGACTTCGGCAACCAGTTGCGCGCGGCCTCGGCCGGGCTGGCGGAAGTCCCGGACGCATTGGCGGCGCTGCCGCTGGAGCAGGTGCGCGCGCAACTGGGCGCCAGCGACCTGACCTTGTGGAACGCCTCCGGCCGCCTGCTGGCCAGCGCCGGCCGGTCGCGCTTCGAGCTCACGCCCGAGCGCCCCAGCCCGGCCATGGTGCGCGCCCTGCGGGCCCAGGGCGTGGCCACCCAGGTCGAAGGGCTGGACGACGCCGTCCCCGGCGGCGCCACGCCCGAGGCGCGCATCCGCGCCCTGGTGGCCGTCAGTGCGCGCTCGATCGGCCTGGTTGGCGAGCAGCGCCTGCTGCAGGGCGTGCAACCCCTGCCCACCAGCCTGGTCACCCACGCCCTGGCGGTGCAGGAGGCCAACCGCGAATACCAGGAGCGCGCGCTCGGCCGCGAGGGCCTGCGCCGCATGTACATCGGCACCCTGACCCTGAGCCTGTTCCTGGCGGTCTTCGGCGCCGTGCTGCTGGCGGTGGTGCTGGGCAAGCAGCTGGCCACGCCCCTGCTGATGCTGGCCGAGGGCATGCGCCAGGTGGCAGCGGGCGATCTGGCGCCCAAGGTGGTGCTGCCCGGCCGCGACGAACTGGTGGGCCTGACCCGCTCGTTCGCCGACATGACCCAGCAGCTGGCCGATGCCCGCGCCGCGGTCGACGCCAGCATGCACGCCGTCGACGCCTCGCGCGCCCACCTGCAAACCATTCTCGACAACCTGACCGCCGGCGTCATCGTGCTCGACGCGCAGGGCCTCATCCAGTCCTCCAACCCTGGCGCCACGCGCATCCTGCGGGCGCCTCTGGCCGCCAGCACCGGCCGGCCACTGGGCAGCCTGGACGGCCTGCAGGCCTTCGCCGCCGAGGTGGACAGCCAGTTCGCCAGCTTCGAGGGCGAGCGCCTGGAGCACGGGCTGGAGCACTGGCAGAAGTCCTTCGAGCTGTACGGCCACGCGGGCGGTGGCGTGGCCACCGACGCGCTGACCCTCATCGCACGCGGCGCGGCACTGCCCGACGGGCTGCGCCTGCTGGTGTTCGACGACATCTCTGAAATCGTCTCGGCCCAGCGCGCCCATGCCTGGGGCGAGGTGGCGCGGCGGCTGGCGCACGAAATCAAGAACCCGCTCACGCCGATCCAGCTGTCGGCCGAGCGCCTGGAGCACAAGCTGGCCGACAAGCTGCCGGAGACTGAACGCGCGCTGCTGGTGCGCGCCGTGCGCACCATCGTCGACCAGGTGGACGCCATGAAGCGACTGGTCAACGAGTTCCGCGACTACGCCCGCCTGCCCATGGCCGACCTTCAGCCCATCGACCTGAACGCGCTGGTGGCCGAGGTGCTCCAGCTGTACGGCGGCGCCGCCGAGGCTGGACATGGGCCGGTGGCGCCAGCGCAGATCCAGGTGGAAAGCGACCCCGGTTGCCCGCCGATCCTGGGCGACGCTCAGCAACTGCGGCAGGTGATCCACAACCTGGTGCAAAACGCCCTTGACGCCACCGAAGGCGCGGAACATGCCTCGGCCAACCACGGCGATCCGGTGGTGATCGTGCGCACGCAGTGGCTCGACAACCTGCAGCGCGTGCGGCTGTCGGTCATTGACAGCGGCCACGGATTCCCCGACGCGATCCTCAAGCGCGCCTTCGAGCCGTATGTCACCACCAAGCCCAAGGGCACCGGCCTGGGCCTGGCCGTGGTGCGCAAGATCGCCGACGAACACGGCGCGCGCATCGATGTATCGAATCGCATCAGCGATGGCCAAATTCTGGGCGCGCAAGTATCGTTATCATTCCAGCCAGCATCCGAGGGCCGCACGGCCCTGACCTAGAACAGCACGAACCGCACGAACCGCACTGCTTATGGCCAACATCCTGGTGGTTGACGACGAACTCGGCATTCGGGATCTCCTGTCCGAGATTCTCAATGACGAGGGGCACACCGTCGAACTCGCCCAGAATGCCGCACAGGCACGCACCGCGCGCCACAACGGACGCCCCGACCTGGTGCTGCTCGACATCTGGATGCCAGACACCGACGGCGTCACCCTGCTCAAGGAGTGGCGTGGTGCCGGTCTGCTGACCATGCCGGTCATCATGATGAGTGGCCACGCCACCATCGACACCGCCGTCGAAGCCACACGCATCGGCGCGCAATCGTTCCTCGAAAAGCCCATCACCCTGCAGAAGCTCCTCAAGGCCGTCGACCAGGCGCTGTCGCGCGACCAGCCCGCGCGCCGTGCCGCGATCGAGACCATCGACCTGGGTGGCGCGGTCGTCACGTCGGTGGCCGACCTGACCGTCGAGGCCGCCATGACCGGCGGCCAGGCACTGCCCCCGGCCGTCGACCTCAGCCCCCAGGGCCAGCAGACCTTCGACCTCGACAAACCCCTGCGCGACGCCCGCGACGCGTTCGAAAAAGCCTACTTCGAATTCCACCTGGCCAAGGAAGGTGGCTCCATGACCCGCGTGGCCGAAAAGACCGGGCTGGAGCGCACCCACCTGTACCGCAAGCTCAAGCAACTGGGGGTCGACCTGTCGCGCAACCGCCGCAGCTCGGCCTTGGTGCTTTGACGCCTGTGCTAGAATTTCTGGTTTCCAGGCCCGGTAGCTCAGTTGGTAGAGCAGCGGATTGAAAATCCGCGTGTCGGCAGTTCGATTCTGCCCCAGGCCACCACGGTACATAAGGAAAGCTCGCTATGCAAACGCTAGCGGGCTTTTTCTTTTCTGGTGCCGTGTAGCCACAGCGTAGCCACCAGTACGGGGTTTTGCACCAGCGCGCCGGGGCGTGCGTGCACTCACAAGCTGGGGTTGTGTGCCGTCCTCAGCGGGCGCGGGCACGGGCACGGGCCAGTCGCTCAGCGCGCGAATCTTCGGGCGCGCTGATTTCCACGGCCTGCATGGGCTTGCCATGCCCTCTATCGAGAATTTCCCGACAAGCAGCGACACGCGCCGCAGCAGGCATGTCCTCGTTGGACAAGATGGCCCCCAGCGTCCTCAGCGCCTGTTCCGTGTAGGCCTGGGCCGCGCGCTTGACTTCTGCGGTGGCCTTGTTCGGTGTGCCGGCCACCCGCCCGCCAGTCTTGGGGCGCTTGGGTCTACTCGGCTCTACTTTCGAATCGTTCATTTGGGTTCCTTCGTGTGCCGGCTTTGGGTGGGCGCCAGCGGTTTCCAAGATGCGCTCGACTGACGCGGCAATCATGGCGCTCAAAAATCCAGCGACTCAGCCGCACCAGCCTGCCAGGCCTCATCTTTCGGGCGGCCGGTGTCGGGCTTGCGTGCCACGGCTTCACGCTTGCGGGTGACGGCTTCGCGGCGGCGCTGCACGTGGTAGGGCGTCAGCACTTGGTGCGCCAGCAAGTCGCAGGCCGGCTTGTGTTCGCCGTTCGCGGCTGCCCATACCTTGGGCGTCAGCTCGCCGGCCAGTGCCACGGCATCGCCGTCGCCTAGCGCCAGCAGGGCAGCTTGGGCGGCTGGTGCGAAGGCAATCACGCTCACGAAAATGCTTTCGCCGTTCGCGGTGGGCGTGCGCACCTTCGCCACGGCAAAGGGCTTGCCGCTCGCGCCGGTGCGCTGGGTGGGCGTGCCGTGCAGGCGGCCTTGAATCAGGGCGTCAATCATGGTTCGGGCCTTTCATGGTTTCGTGTTCCAGCGGGCAGGCGTCGGCAGTCGCTGCGCCTTCTTTGTGCGCGCGCGCACCCCCCATACCCCCCTGCGCAGTTGGCGCAGTTGGCGCAACTGGTGCGCTATCTGCGCCTTCTTCGGTAGTTGGCGCAGTTGGCGCAGTTGGCGCAAGCCCGGCAAAGGTGCGGCCCTTGCTGGTGACGTGCCAGCGTTCGCGGGTTTTACGCTGGGCATCGCGGTAGCTGGTGCGCTCGATATACCCGGCGCGCTCGGCACGGCGCAGCAAATCGAACACTTCGCGCGGCTTGCGGTTCGGGTAAATCGATTCATGCGCCAGCAGTCGGGCGGCGTTGCTGGGTGACGTGGTGCCCGGTGCAATAAATTCGCTGCGCTCGGTGAACTCGGCAATCAGCTTCAGTAGGGCCACGGTGTCCACGCGCTCGGCAATGTGCGCGACAACGCCAGTCGGTGCCGCGTCGGCTTCGGGTAATCCATGCTCGGGCCATCGCAGCGCCAGCGGTTCGCGCTTGCGGCCGTGGTTGCTTTTCTGGTGTTCCAGCGTCAGGGCGCCATCGGCGGCGCGGCCCATGAATAGCCGGCTTCGTGCGCTGTTGTGCCAGGCGGTGGAACCCGAGTAGCCTTCGCTGTTGTCTGCCTTGCCGGCCCTGCTGGTAGTTTTGTCCACGTGCGCCAGCAGCAAACACGCGGCGTCAACGTCGCGGGCAATGGCGGCCAGGCCGCGCACGAAAGCGCGCACGCTGCGGCGCTGGATTTCATCGCCCCCGTAAGCGTCGCTGGCGTTGTCCACGATTACCAGCCCGGCGCCGGTGGCGTTCACCAGCGCGCGCAGCTCGGCATAGGCGGCGGTGGTGCGGCCCTCGTTGCGGCCCTCAGCGGTGAAAAGCTCGGGCGCTTCGGTGCCGTCAACGATATGCAGGCCGGCCAGTTCCTGGGGCTCGATTTGCCACTGCCGGCAGATATGCGCCAGGCGGTGGCGCACCACGGCGGCGCCATCTTCCAGCGAAGCAAACACCACGGCGGCGCGCTCGGTTGCCACGCCGAATAGCGGCCGGCCGGTTGCCACGGCTGCGGCCAGCATCAATGCAATGGTGCTTTTGCCGGTGCCCCCATGCGCGCCAAACAATGTCACTTCGCCACGCGGGCAGTAGCCTTCCCACACAAAGCGCGGCGGCGGGCTGGGCTCACGAATGACGTTCACCACGTCAACGGGCTTCAGCAGCGGCTCGGGCTTGGCCGGCTCGCTGGCCTGTTCCAGCAGTGCGGCCAGGGCGTCGGCACCTTCGCGCTGCGCGTAGTCGTTCACGTCGCTGTTTTGCGGCCAGCCCTCGGGCAGCTTCGCCACGGTGCAATGCAGCTCGCGCGCCAGCTTGTCGGCGTCGGCTTCCTTGCCCACGTCCGGGCAAATCACCACGGCTTGGCCTTGCTGGCGCAGCTCGGCAGCCACGCGGGCCACGTTGCCCCAGCCGAAAGCGCACATGGCGGCGGCGCCGGTGGCTTGCCAGCAGGCCCATGCTTGGCCGATGCCTTCACACACGTACAGCGGCCGGCCGGGCTCGGGCGTGCCCACGGTGAACGATGCGCCGGCCATCGGGGCGCCGGGTAGGTTCATCTTTGGGCCATCGGCCGGAATCAGTTGCAGGCTTTGCAGCGTGCCATCGGCGGCGTAGGCGGGCACGGCCAGGGCGCCGGCCATGCTGTTGCCACGGATGCGCAGGGCGTCACCCTGGGGCACCACGCGCAGGCCGGCCAGCGGCTCACCGGATAGGCCCTTGCGGCTGGCGTAGGCGTGCGACTCGGTGACGGGCTCACAGCGGCCCCACACGTCGGCAGGGCTCATCCCTGGGGCTTGGGTGCGCTCAGGCGCTGCGGGCTTGCTACGGGCCGAATAGCGGCCTTGCTGGGGCTTCTTGTCGCTGGTGTAGCCATGCTCTGCGGCCAGCGCGTACAGCGTGCCGGGGCCAATGCCCTTGCCCGACTTGAAACTGCGCCAGGTATCGCGGCAGGCGCGAGCATCGTAGTTGCCGGCTTGCCGTGACCAATCGTCGAATGCGTCAAAGTTCAGGCCAGCAGCGTGTGCGGCCACCTTCACCAACGTGAGCGGCTACAGCCAGCCCGTGACCATCGAGCACCGCATCGAGGACATGGCCGTGGTGCGCGACGTGCAGATCAACGGCGAGATCAGCTTCACGCGACCCCTCACGCACGCCTAGTCAAAGGGCTTCCTGAAATCCTCCACCGACAGCAGCGAGCCACGGCTTTCCACGTCCAGCATGTAGCTGAGCAGGTAGTCGTCCTTGGCCTGCTGCGGCAGGGTGTTCAGCAGATCGCCCTGCGCGGATGTACGGCGCAGTTGCAGGTTGTTTAGGGTGTCTTCGTAGCTTTCGAGTTTGAGGACTTTGAAGCAGTGGGAGATGCCGGTTTCAGGTTTCGTCGGTTTACACTTTTCCCAATTAACGTGAAAGACACCAGCGTCCAGACGAGCCGCATCCCGGCCTGACGCTGGCCTTTGCGAGAGACGGACGCTGTTGTGGGCGCTGAGCCTGAAGGATTCAGGCCGGGCTGGGCATATAGCCGTGCTTGATCAGCATCTTCATCCAGCGAGGTGCGTTGCGCTGCACACTCA
>Ga0208938_1000708_pt1 | contig 22716 bp, 18 predicted proteins | sample AD_UKC125_MetaG_FD_184434 | JGI IMG/M metagenome (GOLD analysis project Ga0208938, IMG submission 184434) | Active sludge microbial communities of municipal wastewater-treating anaerobic digesters from USA - AD_UKC125_MetaG (SPAdes) (version 2) | ecosystem: Engineered > Bioreactor > Anaerobic >...
CGGGTCTGTGTGGCGACCTCCCCTGGAGCTGCCCTGGCCGGCGCTGGCCGCCGTCGTGGTCGCCGCGGCGGGGATGCTCGGGCTCGCGGTGGTCTCCGTGCAACGGGTATGCCGTGAACCCGTCGCCTCGCTCATCCGCAGCGTGCCGCCGCGACCGCTGGGCATCCGGCTGGGCGTCCTGGAAGGAATGCTCGTCGCCGGCGCCGGGGCGGTGTTCCTCGCGCTGGTCACCGGATCGGTGCGTGGGCCGGTCGGGCTGGTCGCGCCGACGCTGCTGGCGCTGGCCGTGGGAGTCGTAGCCATCCGGGTGCTGCCGAGCGTGCTCGCGGTGAGCGGGCGGCGGCTGCTGCGCAGCGGACGGCCCGCAGCCGGCGCTGCCCTGCTCTCGGCCAGCCGGCGGGGCACGACGCGGTGGCTGGTGCCGGTCGTGACGGTGGCGCTGTGCATCACTGTCGTGACGACCGATGCGCTCGCGGTCGGCGCCCGTAACCGCGCCGGGCGCGCCGCCGCTGAGGTGGGCGCGCCGACGGTGCTGGTGCTCGACTCCGTCGACCTGGCCGCCGTGGCCGCGGCAGTGCGCACGATCGACCCTGACGGTGCTCATCTCACCCCGGTCGTCACCGTCGGCCCCGGCGAGGCCGGGCGTCCCACCACGGTGGGCGTCGTGCCGGATGCCTTCCGGCGGATCGCGCTGTGGCCGGGCGTCGACGCTGGTGCACTGCCCTGGGATCGGCTCACCGCACCGTCGGCCGCTCCGCTCGTGCTCACCGGCACCCAGGTGAGCTACCACGTCACGGCGACGGGGTTCCGCACGGTCGGGGCCTTGCGTCAGGCTGCCCCCACGGCCCTGGCCCTCGGGCTGCGCGTGGTGCGCGGCGACGGCCAGGGCGACGTGATCTCGTTGGGTCTGCTGCCCGAAGGCGGCATCGACGCCGACCAGACGGTGCCGCTCGATTGTGCGCAGGGCTGCCGCGTCTCGGGGCTCGGGATCATCGCCCCACCCTCCACCGCACCGGTCGCCGGGGCCGTGACCGTGCGAGGGGTGTCCGTCGATGGGGTGCCGGTCGATCTCGGGGGCCCCTCGGCATGGCGCGACGTGTCGACGAGCGACTCGGCCGCCTCTGCGGTGGTGCGCCCCGACGGTCTCACGGTGAGTTACTCCAATGGGCCTACCGACCGGATCTTCCTCGACCATGCCTCGGTGCCCGCGGTGGTGTCGGCGTTGACGACCGCTGCCGCGCGGCCGAGTGCCGAGGGAGCGACCTTCGCCGGTGCCTTCGTCAACGGCACGCCGCTGCTGCTGCGCTCGGCCGGGTCAGTGGCCTTCCTGCCGGGTGCGCCGGTCTCGAGCACCGTCGTCAACCTCGACAACCTGCTGGCCCAGGGGTGGACCGGCCGGGGGTCGGCGACCCTCACGGCATACCTCGACAGCGACGACCCGGCGACCGTTGCGCGCGTGCGGGAGCGGCTGGATGGGCAGGGCGTCGCGGTGCTCGGCGTGCGGCATCCGGCCGAGTTGGCGGCGTCGTTCGAACGCTCGGCAGCCGCGTGGAGTCTGCAGCTGGCATTGGCCGTGGGCCTGTTGTCGCTGCTCGTGGCGGGGGTGGGCATCGTTGTGCTCGCCTCGACGTCGTGGCGGGCGCGCAGCCGTGACTATGCCGGGCTGCGGATGGCCGGGTCGTCGGCGCGTGGGGTCGGTCGGATCGCGCAGCTGGAGACGGCACCCGTCGTTGTTGTGTCGGGGCTCCTCGGGGCGGCCATCGGACTGTGGGCGGCTCCGGCTGCGATCGGGATGGTGCCGCTGTTCACGACCCCGCCGCCGACCTTCCCCGTCGACCTCAGCACTGCGTGGGGCCTGTGCCTGGTGGCCGGCCTCGTCGGGATCGTCGCGCTGACCCTCGTCGGTGTGGTCGCCAGTCGCCAGGTGGCGGCTCGGTCCGAGCTGGCGCGGCTGCGGGAGACGACATGACCGTGCCCCGCGCGATCCGCACCCTCGGATTGGTCCACATCTACCGGTCCGAAGGGCATGACGTCGCGGCCCTGTCCGGGGTCGACCTGAGCGTCGATGCCGGCGAGGTCGTCGGGTTGCTCGGCCCGAGCGGTTCGGGCAAGTCGACCTTGCTCGCCCTGCTCGGCGGGCTGTTCCGACCCAGCGCCGGCAAGATCTTCGTCGGCGACCACGAGCTGTCGGCGCTGTCGCCGGCCGAGCTCGACGCCTTCCAGGCCCGCGAGACCTCGCTCATGCTGCAGGGGGCCGGCCGCAATCTCGTGCCCTATCTCACCGTGCGTGAGAACGTCGAATTCGCTGCCGCCCAGGCCCGCCGGTTGGGCGCCGCGGTCGCGAGCGTCGACGAGGGCCTGGAGTTGGTCGGCGCCTCCGACTTCGCCGACGCGCCGCTGGCTCAACTCTCGCAAGGCCAGCTGCAGATGGCCGCGCTCGCCGTCGCGATGGCCCCGTCCCCGGGCGTGCTGTTGGCCGACGAGCCGACCAGCGCACTCGACCGGGTGGCCCGCGAGCGGATCGTCGCGGCTCTGCTGCGGGTCAATCGCGAGCGCGGCACGACCGTCGTCGTCGTTACCCACGACCCCGACGTCGCGGCCCGACTGCCGCGCACGGTCACCATCCGCGACGGCCGGATCGGCGGCGAGGGCCGCAGCGGCCAGGAGTATGCCGTGGTGACGGCCGACGGGTTCGTGCCCCTCCCGGTGCACATCCGTGTGGCGTTGCCGCCCGGCACGCTGCTGCGCATCGAGGCCGCCGGCGAGGGCTTCCTGCTCGTGCCCGAGGTCAAAGGCGAGGGCGGCCAGGACTAGCTCGCGACCAGCTCGCGACCAGCCCGGTGCTGGTCCGGACCTGGTCCTGGAGCTGGGCCCGACCGTGGCGGTTCGTTGGCCTGGCACGCCAGCCCGGCTCGCCCTCGCTAGCGCGGTGCGGCTCACCTCAGCCGAAGAGCGCCTGACCGAGGATCTCGCCATCCTTGGCCCCCGGCAGGATCGCGAAGACCGCCGAACCGATGGGCGTCGTCCAGAGGTTGAGCAGGTCCTTCTCCGCCAGGCGAGCCTGCATCGGGGCGAACTGCGTCATCGGATCGGCTTGGTAGGCAACGAAAATCAACCCGGTGTTGCTCAGCCCCGACATCCGTCCCGTCGTCGGATCGACCTCGGGGGCGTCGTCGTAGGAATACGGCCGGCGCAGGATCTTCTCCTTGTTGTCCCCCCGCGCCCGCCGTAGGTGTGATCCGTCGTCGATGACGTGGAACCCCAGCGGGGTCTTGGCATCGAGGTCGGCCGCAGCCGTCGAGGGTGCGTCGGCAGGTGAGGTCAACGGCGCTCCGGAGCCGAGATGGCGGCCGATGGCGTTCTCCCGGGACTCCCGGTCGACGCGGTCCCACACGTCCATATCCATGGCGATCCGGCGCACGACGACCGTCGATCCGCCGCTCAGCCAGGCCGGCCCGGCCGACCCGATCCACAGCATCGCCGACTCCGCGCCGGTGACGTCGGGCTGCACGGTGCCGTCGACCTGCCCGAAGAGGTTGCGCATCGGGATGCCGGGCCCCTCGAACGGCTCCCGGAACCCACGCTGCTGCCAGCGCACCCGCCCCAGCGAGCCCATGTTGGTGAGCATCCGCCGCACCGCGTGCGCGACCGTCGTGGGGGAGTTCGCACACACCTGTACAAACAGGTCGCCGCCACTCCAGCGGTCCTGGAGTTTGTCGATCTTGTATGCCGGCAACGGCGCCAACCAGCTCGGCACAGCCGCGCCGGTGAGCTCGGGCACACGACGCCCGACCCCGATCGTCACGGTGATCCCGGCCGGTACGGCCGCCAACTCGGGCTCCAGATCGGCCAGGGTGCCCTGGCCGCTCATGAGCTTCTCGGCGTCGTCGGTCCAGATCGTCAGCAACCGGCGGACCGAGTCGGCATCGGCGTCGGCCGGCAGGTCGACGGCGAGGAACACGGCATACGTCTGGGGGGTCTCGATGATCCCTGCCTGCCGTTCGCCCCGGAAGGCGCGCGCCCTGGCGTGGCCGCTGGCGTCGCGCAGGGTGTCCGCGGCGCTTCCCGAGCCCGCTCCGGCACCCGCGCCCGCTCCCGCCGAGGCGCCGGAGGCCCCGGCCGTCCCCGCGGAGGTGCAGGCCCCCAGCCCGGCGGCACCGGCGAGGACGCCGATGCCGCCAAGGCCGGACAGCAGGACCGCGCGGCGGCCGGGCCCGGCCGCCGCGCGATCGCTGCTGCCGCTCATGAGTGAGTCATTCCACTCATCGACGTGGTGGCGCCACCGGCGGGGACGTAGTTCTCGTCGCCACCGGCGAAGTTGCGCACCGGGATCATGAGCTTGGCCGAACCTGCCGAGGTCGTCAGCGTGAGTTCGACCGAGGTGCCGATCTTCGGCATCCCGCTGAGCTTCATGAGCATGATGTGGTTGCCGCCCGGCTTGAGCTCGAAGGTGCCCTTGGCCGGAATGACGAACCCGCCGGCCTTGGGCTGCATGACCATGACACCGGCGGCGTTCTTCACGGTCTCGTGGACCTCGACGAGGCCGGCGACCGGCGAGGACCCACCCGTGACGGTGATCTCCTTATCGGTCGTGTTCGTGAGCATGCCGAAGATGCCGGTCATCGACATATCGCCGGCCATGCCGGTCGCGGTGGTCGCCATGGCGTCCTTGGACCGGACCCAGCCGTTGACCAAGGTGACCGGTCCGGCAGCCGCGGCCGGGGACTTAGCAGCTGTCGCGCCGGTCGTGCTGGCGGGTGTGGTCGGGCTGGATGAGCCGCAGCCAGCGAGGCCGGCGGCGAGGACGAGCAGGGCGGCGGAGGCCGCCACGGATCGAGCGCCGAGGGCGCGGGTGGAACGAGACATTCGCAGATCTCCTTGCACAGCAGAGGAATTCGGGCGCGACCTGAGTGTCGGGGCCCGGGCACGGCAGCGCCGACCCGGTCCCTGCAGGGAGGAGGTCGGCGTCAGGCCGGCAGCGGCGGGCCGCGGCTGAGGCGAGCCGACCAGGGGCGGCGGCGGACGGCATACCGGCGCGCCGCAGGCACGAGCAGCGGGCGCCGCGCGGGCAGCACGATCTCCAGGCGCCGTGGCGCGAGTCGACGCACCACCCGCCACAGGATCGCTTCGCCACGGGCGAGCAGCCACGCGGCGGCGAGTGCGGCGGCAATGTGGGCGGCCAGCATGAGGGCTTCGTCACCGAGGCTGCCGCTGGCAGCCAGGCCGGGTATGCCGTGGTGCCCGGTGTGCTCGGTCGGCAGCGCCGAGAGCGCGAGGTGGATCGGCAGTTGGGCAACGGTGAGCAGGGTCGCGAGGCGCCCCACGGTGAGGCGACGGCCGGACAGCAGCCAGCAGATCGGGGCGACGAGCGCGGTGCCGAGCAGCAGCGGGCCGGTCGCCGGGGCCGCTCCTCCTGCTCCGGCGTGCGCGGCGCTGGCGAGCATGACGACGACGGACGCTGCGGCGGACGCCCGCACCGCCCTCACCACGCCCCGGCCGGCGAGCAGCACGGGGCCGAGAATACCTGAGCGGGTATGCCGTGACCGGCCCGGGCCGACCGACGGATCTGTGCCGTGCGGCTCACGCGCGGCCAGCTTCGCTGAGGTTCGCCGCGCTTCGCTGAGGTAGGACCCTGCGCGAAGCGCGGCTTCCCTCGGTGCAGGGCAGCCGCCCTCCAGCCGCCAGCTGCCCACCAGCTGCCCACCAGCTGCGCGCCAACCGCCGGATGGTCACCGGGCGATGGCGAGGACCTCCTCGAGCCCTTCCTGCATCGACTCCATCAGCACGTCGACGTCCTTGACTCCGGTGCCGTCGATGGTGAGGCCGATGCAGCAGGTGCCGACGTGCGACACCATGGCCGCCATCATCGCCACCCCTGGCAGCGGCCCGAACGGGAAGACCCGCTCGACCCGGGCGCCGGCCATATAGACGTCGTAGGTCAGCCCCGGCATGTTGGACGCCGACAGGTCGGTCACCGCCCCGAGCCCCATGACCGCGGCGCCGACAGCGGAGGGCAACCGGTTGACCACGGGAGTGAGCACCGAGAAGGAGTCCAGCGCCGGTTCGGCGAGCTGCGCGAGGATGGCCCCGCGCAGGGCAGCCACCCGTTCGGCGGGGTCGACGATGCCGATCGGCGCGGAGAGCATCGCCCCAGCGAACTTGTTGCCACCCATGGGGTCGTCGCTGCGGCGCAACGAGACCGGCACGGTGATGGGGATCTCGTCGATGTCGACGCCGTGGCGCTCGTGGTAGCGCCGCAGCCCGCCCAACAGGGCAGCCAGATAGGCGTCGTTGACTGACCCGCCGGCGCGCTTGGCCGCCGTCCGCAGCTGCGCGAGAGGGCATTCCAGCGTGCGCAGCACCCAGACTCGACCGTCCCGGGGACGCAGCAGCGGTGAGGGGGGCGCCGGCGGCGGAGAGAGCACCCGGCGCAACGAAGCTGCGAACCGCAGGGCTTCCCCGGCGGCGCGACTGGGGTTGCGCGCGAACGAGATTCCGGCGTCGGCGCCCGCAGCCAAGGCCGCGGGCAACTGCGCAAGGGTATGCCGTGCCCCAGCCACCGTGACCCCGAGCGCGTCGTCGTCACCGGGCTCACCGGCATACCCGGGCTGTGTCGCGCCGGAACCGGACGAACCGGACGAACCCGACCCAGCTGACCTTCCGGCCGAGGCAGCCGAGGCGCCTCGGGCAGAAGGGTCGAGCCGGGTCGGCTTGTCGGGAGTGTGCTCGCGGGTGCGGCTCTGCACGAGCGACATGAGTTGGATCGCGCCGAGGCCGTCGGTGAGCGAGTGGTGCAGTTTGAGCAGGTATGCCGCCCGCCCACCCTCCAGGCCCTCGATGAGCGTGCCCTCCCACAGCGGGCGGGAGCGGTCGAACGGGGTGAGCGCGAGGGTCTGCACCAGCCCCATCAGTGCGGCCATCGACCCGTCCGGGCCCTGGTGCATCCGGCGCAGGTGGTAGCTCAAGGCGAAATGCCGATCCACCCGCCACACCGGCGGGCCGGTCGGCAGGAGCGGTTCGAGCACCCGTTGGCGCGACCGCGGGACCAAGGTCGTGGCCCACTCGTGGGCAGCGACGAGCCGCTCCCACTCGGGCACGCAGTCGAGGATGATGAGGCTGCAGATCGTCGAAGAGTGTTGCGGGTGGCGCTCGGAACGCCACATCGTCGTCTCGAGCTCGTTCATCCGGTCCTCGGCCGACCACGCGGGCGCGGCACCAGGGCCGGGGCGATTCTCCTGGGAGGTCATCGCGCACCCCGCTCTGAGGGCCAATCGGCCAGAGTCGCAGCGAACCGATCCCGCAACGCCTCGACCTGCTCGTCGAGGTGATCGACCCGTATGTCCCGGATGGGTTCGAGCACCGCGACGTCGATGGTGCCCGGCCGCAGCACCCGGGCGTGCCGCGGCAGGATCTCGTGGGTGTTGCGCAAGACGATCGGCACGATCGGCACACCCGCTTGGATCGCCAGGTGAAACCCGCCCTTGCGGAACCGGCCCAGCGCCCGCGTGGTCGACCGAGTGCCCTCGGGGAAGATGAGCAGCGAGGTGCCGCCGCGGATGCGCGTCACCAGCGCGTCGAGGGTCGCCCGGGACTGCGCGGAGTTACGCCGGTCGATGTATGCCGGTTCGATGAGCAGGCTCCCGACCAGGCTGCGCGGGTCGAAGCGCGCTTCCTGCTTGGCCACGATGGTGAACTCGCCCGGCATGAGCGTCGCGGCCACGAGCGGGTCGACCGAGCTCTGGTGATTGGCGACATAGACCGCAGGCCCGTCGGGCAGGTGCTCGGCGCCGGCGACGCGCAGCCCGACCCCGGCCAGGCGCAGGGCGCTCTGACACGCGAGCGAGACGCCGAGGTTGATGCCGCGCTGCCGGTTGCGCGTGAGCAGCCCCCAGGTCACGCCGGTGGCCGCTCCCGCGTTGAGCCCGCCGAGCGCCAGGACGGTGCGGGCCAGGTCGGTGACGCTGCCGGTGCTCGGGTCGCGCAGGTCGAGCACTGGCCAGCGGAAGTTCCCCGCCGCCGTGCGCAGTACCGGGTGCGGGTTGAGCGCCACCGGCGAGCCGACCGCGCCGAGGAAGGCGACATCCTCGGCGCCGTTGCCATAGGCGAAGCTCGCCGACAGATCGATGTCGTGGTCCCGGGCGAAAGCCCGCACCCCCCGCGCCTTTTCCGTCCCCCAGAGCAGCCGGCCGTCGATCTCGCCGGTGAGGATGCCGTCCTCGACAATGAGCTGAGTGCAGACCAGGTGCTCGATGCCGAGGTCGGTGGCCACCGCCTGGATCTGGTACTTGCTCGCCGCCGACGCCACCGCCACGGTGTGCCCGCGCCGTTGATGCGCCCGCACGAGTTCGCGCGCCTGCGGCCGGATGGTGCCGGCGATCTTCTGGACGAACAGTCGCTCGCCCAGCTCGGTCATCGTCTCCTCGCTCTGCCCGGCCATCGCGGCATACCCCTTGACGACCCCGCGGGTGGGTTCGCCGCCGAGGTAGGTGCCGTCGATGACCGACACGAAGGTGCGCACGAAGTCACCCAGGTCGACGTCGCGGCTCTTGACCCGATCGGTGAAGAAGGCGCTCGCGGTGTAGCCCGACACCAGCGTGCCGTCGAGGTCGAAGAAGGCCGCGACGTGCGGGCCGACTGGGGCGGCCTCGATGCGGGCCAGCTGCTCAGCGAAGTCCACGATCGCTCCTGCGGGCGGCCTCGATGCGCGCGATCTCGTCCAATTGGGTTGCGACACCTTGTAGTTCGGCCCGGAACGCGGCCCGGCGCGCGCTCAAAGACACACCCGGGTATGCCGGGTGCTCACCATCCGGGCCGGACTCACCCTTCGCCCCGGACTCACCATCCGGGCCGACGGAGCGGTCAGTGCTGGAGGTGCCATCCATGTCGGCCGGGCGAGCTGGGTCATCGCCGGCGAGCAGGTCCCGGTGGGCGGCCAGGCGCAATGCCGTCTTGTAAAGCTCGAGCGACACCGATTCGGCGCTGGCGATGCGGCGTTCGAGCTCCCACTGTTGCCCCACCTGCAGGGCCTCCTCGAGCACGTCGGCCTCGACGACGGCCGAGTCGCCGGCCGCGGCGAGCCGATCGGCCACGACGAGGTAGGCATCGACGAAGGGTCGCAGCACCAGGTGGGCGACGTGCAGGTCGGTGGTCTCGAGGATGGTGCGCGCGGCGGCAGGGGTGAGCGTGCCCGGGGCGGCGGGGGAGATCGGCGACATGAGGGCCAGCTCGGCCCGCAACTCCTGCTCGAAATCGTCGCGCCCGGGGAAGAAGAACTCGAACTTGAGCAGGTCACGCAGCGCCTTGGCCCGCTCCCATGCCGCCCGCTCGGCGTCGGCACCGTCGGGGGCACCATCGGAGGCAGCCATCGCGTCCAGGAGGGACACCTCGCCGATCGCGCGCTCGACGAGGATGTGGATGACCGTGTTGCGATAGAACGCGGCCACCAGGTGCTGGTCGGGGGCGATCCGCCAGACCGGTTCGATGCCGGCGTCGAACACGGTGAGCACCCCCGATGCGACCAGCTCCTGCAAGGCGCGGCGGATCGTCGACTTGTCGGTGAGTGAGGCGGCTCCGGCGACAGGCCAGCGCCGATCCGCGATATAGCGCGCCAGCGGTTCGACCGTGTCGAGCACCCGGTCGAAGGTCAGCGCCCGGTCGGCGCCGAGCAACGCCAAGCACACCACGGCGGTCGTCGTCACCGGCGTCGCCCGGTTGATCCGGTGGCTGGCATCGATGGCGATCCGCTCGACCGCCTGGGAGGTGTCATTGCCGGCGGCGCGCAGCGCGCTCATCCGCTCGCGCAGCGGCAGCGGCTCGCCGATCGAGACGTAGGCCCGGCCCAGCCGCCCGCCCTGCGACCGCGCGAACCGGATGAGCCAGCCGAGGTCCTCCGGCCGCTTGCGGCTCCCGCGGGCCTCGGCGGTCATCCCCGCGACCTCGTGCAGCTGGTCGTAGACGATCGATACTGGCACGAGGTAGACCTCGGGTCCGCTGCCCGCTTCAGCCGCATCGGACAGATAGCGCAGTATGCCGTGCACCGGCGGACGCAGCTTGCCGGTGCGAGTGCGCCCGCCCTCGATCGACCAGGCGAGGTTGGCCCGCTGCCCGACGAGATGGGCGATGTAGGCCCGCAGGGTCAGCCGGTAGACGGGGATGTCCTTGGTCGCCCGCTTGATGAAGATGACCCCGGTGCGGCTGACCAGGTCGCCCACGACGGGGAGGTCGAGGTTGGCTCCGCCGAAGGTGTAGAGCGGCGAAAACCGGCGTGAGGCAAGGACATTGGGCAACACCCAGCCGTCCAGATAGGAACGGTGGGAGAAGACGAGGGCGAGGCTGTGCTCCCGGTCGAGGGCCTTGAGCCGGACGATGTCTTCCTCGTCGACGAGCACGTCGTGGGCCCGCATGATCCAGGCGCCGAGCTTGTCCCAGGACCGAGTGGCGCGCGGGTCGTGCGACGCGGCCATCTCGGCCAGGTGCGTCGCTGCCTCTGCGCGGACCTGCGCCAGGGGCGTGTCGTGCTCCACGGCATACCGCTCGAGAGAGGCGACCAATCCCGGGTCCTGGAGCAGGGCGTCGATGTCGCGGCTGCCGACGATCGCGCTGGTGGCTGCGCGGGCGCGTCGGGTGACGGACCCGAGGAACCCGCGGGCGGTGTCGCTGAGCTGCTGTGAGTCCACGGGTCAGGTCTAGTGCCCGCAGCGTGAGGGGTCAACAGCCACGACGCCCCGGTTGCGCGGTGCCCTGCGCACAGCTAAGCCTGCCGCGGGCAGGGCCCAACAGCAGAGCCCTATGGAGACGTCGACCTCAGCAGGTGGGCATCCAGCTCAGCCTGACGGTGCCTTCGCCGATGGTCGACGCGGTGACGCCGCTGGTGTTGTTGGTGGTCACGCCGCCTCCACTGCCTGAGAAGCTCGAGCCTGCTCCACCGCCTGCACCCACCGACCTTTGGCTGGTGTAGAAGGTGCCGTTGGTCGTGACGGCACCCTCGACGGCCGAGCTGCCGCCGGCGCCGCCGGCGTAACCGCCGCCGCCGCCGCCTCCGGAGCACGGAGTGGGGTTAGCCCATCCGGTCACCTTGAGGCCGGCACCGCCCACGCCGCCGTTGCCGCCGCCGTTCGCTCCGGTGCCGTTGTTGCCCCCGGTGACGCCCGTCGCTGTTGTCGCGGCGGGTGCTGTGCGGGCGGGAGGGGTTGCCGTCACGGTCGTCGTCGGCGTCGATGCCGCGCCCCCGGTGGCACCCGACCCGCCAGCGGCAGACCCGGTGTTATAAGTGGCCATCACCGTCGACGTCGCGGTGTGCGTTGTCGATGCCGTGCACACGCCGCCGGCGCCGCCGGCCCCCCCAGTCGCGCTTCCGGGGGCCGACTCGCTGAATGTGCTGGTAAACGGATTGCCCGCAGTGCTCGTGGTGTTCCCATTGCGGATCCACATGCCTCCGCCGCCGCCGGCCACGACCAGTGCAGTCGTGCCGACGAGGATGGCCGACCCACCACCACCGCCTCCACCCGATCGGCTTTCCGTGGTGCCAGAGTTACCGCCGTTGCCGTAGCCGAGGCCACCCTTGGCCACGAGGGCTGTACCCGCCACATAGCTGACGCCCACCCTGGTATCGCCCTTCCCGCCCGCGATCAACTTGAGCGTGGTCCCAGCGGGGACAACCAGCGTGCCCGTCAGCACTGCGGCTACTCCGCCCCCGGCTAGAGAGGCGTCTCCGCCGGACCCACCTTGAACGGTGTAGCTGACGGTGGTCTTGCAGTTGAACTTGATGTCTGTAGTGGTGGTAGGCCCGCCGGTGGAGCCGTTGCCCGTGATGGTCAAGACGATGGGGTCGGTCGAGGCGGCGACGGCCGGGGCCGTGGCGGCGAGGGTGACGACCGGCACGGCCCACAACGCGCCACCGGCGACAGCCCGGCGCGACGGCGTGCGCCGGGGTTGTGACGTGCCGGAATACGGCATGGCTGAACGAGGCATGACTGTGAATCTCCCGACCCTTCGCGTGGGCACGGGCCCACGGCGTCGTTCCCCTGACGCAGGGGCGAGCGTAGCAGCTTGCCCCGATGTGTCCTATTCGCCCGATTGAGTGGGTTCCGACCGCGCGGCCCGCCAGGTCACCGCATAGGTGGAATACATCGCGTATGCCGCCGACAGCGCGTCTTCATCGGGTGGGGTAAGTAGGCTTCGCCGGTATGCCGCGCCCTGGCCCGAGCGTCGACCCCCGCCCCGACCCTCCTCGTGTCCCCGCACGTGTCCCCCGAGAGAGCGCCGGAGCCACCGAAACCGCCCATCGGGTCACCTTCCTCGAACGCCTCGGGCTCGCCACCGGTCGGCACCCGTGGCGGGTCATCGGCATCTGGGTGGTCCTGCTGCTGCTCTTCGGCGCTGCCGGCAGCCAGGTCTCGACGAAGCTCACCGAGGGCGGCAGTTACGACGAGCGCTCCGACTCATGGCAGGCCTTCGTGCAGCTCAACCGCGCGTTCGGCGCGACCATCGAGGACATCCAGGTCGTCTACTCGATCCCGCAGCCGGGCGTCGCCGGCGCGCCGCAGGCGGTGACCGACCCGCGGGTGCGCACCGCGGTGGCCGAGGTGCTGTCCCGCCTGCCGCGCGACCGGGTCGTCACGGTCGTCGACGGCCTCACCGCACCTCCCGCGCTCGGCATGGTCAGCGCCGACGAGTATGCCGTGAAAGTCACCGTCACGCTGCGCGAGACCGGCACCCCCGAGCACCCCGACACCAAGCAGAAGCTGCTCGACTACCAGGCCGTTGCCGGCAGTTTCGGCGTTGACCTGCCGGGCGTGCGCACCGATGTGGGCGGCATCTACTCGATGGCCGACGACGTGGTCCGGGCCGTCGCCGAGGACACCCGGCGGGCCGAGACCCTGGCCCTGCCGCTCGTGGCGATTCTCGGCGTGCTCATCTTCGGCGGAGTGGTCGCCGCCGGCTTGCCGCCGATCGTCGGCCTGGTCGCCTCGATCGTCGCCTTTGCCGCAGTGTCGTTCACGGCCGACCACACGACGGTCACGTCCCAAGCCCTCACTGTGGTGAGCCTGCTCGGCTTGGGGTTGGCCATCGATTACAGCCTCTTCATTGTCAACAGGTTCCGCGAGGAACTGCGCGACGGCCGCGGCCGAGACGCAGCGACCGCAGCCTTGGGGCGCACCCTGCCCACCGCCGGGCGCACCGTCGTCATCAGCGCGGTCATCGTCGCGGTGTCGGTCGGCTCGCTGCTGGTCTTCCCGCTGGCGCAACTGCGCTCCCTGGCCTACGGCGCGATCCCCGCGGTGCTCGGCGCCGCGGTCACGGCGATCACCCTGCTGCCGGCCGTCATGGCCCTGCTCGGCCACCGGGTCAACTCCTGGCACGTCCCCGGCACTCGCCCGGCGACCGTCCTGCCCGAGGACGCCGACCGCCATGGCGCCTGGGCGGCCATTGCCCACCGGGTGATGCGCCACCCGTGGCCCTACCTGCTCGGCGTCGCGGCGATCGTCCTCGCGCTCGCGGCTCCATTCCGGCACGTGCAGTGGGGCAGCGTCGAGGAAGGGGTGCTGCCGGCCAGCGCGCCCAGCCGCCAGATGCTCGCCACTCAGGCGGCTCACTTCGGCGGCACACAGTCGAGCATGTATGCCGTCCTGCCGGGTGCCGACCTAGCCGGCGCCACGGCATACAGCGCGAATCTCGCGCGGCAGGTGCCCGCACTGCTGGGTGCCGCCCCCGTGGCCGCGACCGTCGTCGACGGGCAGCCGGTGAGCCTGGTCGTCATGCGCTACCCGGGCCATCCGAACGACGCCGCCTCGATCGACCTCGTGCCGCAAGTGCGGGCGGTGGCGGCGCCGGTCGGTGCGCGGGCTCTCGTCGGCGGGGCCAATGCGCTGACCGTCGACCAGAAGGCCGTGATCGCCGAGTTCCTGCCGCTGATGATCGGCCTGTTGGCCGGGTCGATGTTCCTCCTGCTGCTGCTGGCCTTTGGGTCGATCTTGTTGCCGCTCAAGGCGATTGCGGTGTCGGCGGTGTCGATCCTGGCGTCCTTCGGGATCGTCGTGTGGGGGTTCCAGGAGGGCGGGCTGTCCGGGCTGCTCGGGTTCGATGCGCCGGGCTATACGGAGATCACGACGCCGGTGGCGATGGCCGCGATGCTCTTCGGGCTGTCGATGGACTACGAGGTGTTTCTGCTGTCGCGGATCCGTGAGGAGTGGGACCGCACCGGCGACAACACCCTCGCCGTGGCGCACGGGCTCTCGCGCACCGGACGGATCATCACCGGGGCGGCGGTGCTGCTCGGCGTCGTGGTCGGGTGCTTCGTCATCAGCGGCGTGATCGTCGTCAAGCTGCTCGGCGTGGCCATGCTCGTCGCGCTGCTGCTCGACGCGACGCTGATCCGCGGGGTGCTGGTGCCGGCGAGCATGCGGCTCATGGGGCGGTGGAACTGGTGGCTCCCCGCGCGGCTCGCGAGCTGGTGGGGGCGGCACCACTTCACCCACTGAGCTGATCCCTCCGCGGTCCGGCGACGTGGTCGACGTGGTCGACGTGATCGGGCCGCGCCATCGTGCACGATCGCGATCCGTGCATGGGGGTGACGGTCATCGGGCCCGCGATCCCGTCAAGATCGCGATCTGTGCACGTGGGTGGCGTCGCAACGGGTGCCAGGTGCGCGGATCGCGATCTTTCGCCGGAGGGTGGGCCGTCGGCCGACCGATAGCCTCGCCGCGTGAGCGCGGACGTCATCGAGGCCGCTATCGCGCAGGCCCGTCGCCTGGCCGCCGCCTCCGATCGCGACCTCCAGCCGGCGACGGATCGCTACGCCCAGCAGCTCATCGCGGTCTGCCGTGACTGGAGGCTGACGGCATACCGGTGGTTCGACGGCGGGGCCGGGACGCCGCCAGTGGCTGTGACTGGACCGGACGGCATACCGGGCGTGTTGAAGATCGCGGCGCCCGGCGAACTGGACACACAAGCGCGGGTGATGCGCGCGGCTGACGGTCGGGGCTACGCCCGGGTGCTGGCCTGGGATGCCGAGCGCGGCGCCATGCTCACCGAGTTGCTCGGGCCGACGCTGGGGAGCAAGGCGCTGGGGGCCGACGCGCCGACGCTCGGCGAGCAGCTGCCGGTGCTCGCGCCGCTGCTCCAGGATGCCTGGACGGTGCCGCTGGAGGCGGGCAGCCCGTTTGTTGGGAAGGCGGCCGGGTTGCTGCAGATCCTGGCCGACCTGGGACCCCGCTATGGCAACGACCTGGGCGAGGCCATCAGATGGGCTACCGAGTACGCCCGCGAGCTCGCGGACACCGAGCGGCCCGAGGTGGTTTGCCATGGTGATCCGCATGCCGGCAACGTGCTGCGTCGGGGGAGTGGCTGGGCGCTGATCGACCCGGATGGGTTCGTCGGGGAGCGGGCTTACGACCTCGGGGTCGTGCTGCGGGACGCGTGCGACGAGTTCGCTGCGGCGGAGGCGGCAGGTGCTGTTGGTGTTGGTGTTGGGGTTGGAGCCGGCGCCGGGGAGGCGCTGCTGCGTGAACACTGCCGGCGCCTGGCCGGGCTCTGCGATGTGGACGCCGAGCGGGTCTGGCGGTGGGCCTCCGTTGAGCGGGTCACCACGGCGCTCTACCTGCGCTGGCACGGTGCCGTCGAGCGGGCCGCTCCCTTCGCTGCGACGGCCACCGTGCTCGCGCGCGGGTGACACTCCGCCAGAGGCCAAGGTCCGGAAGTGCGGCCCCCAGGTCTGGCGCAGCACCTTTAGGACACTTAATATCAATAAATCCCGAGCGAGGCGGTTAATAGTGATAAACGCGTCGAACTGGCAGGCGTGGATGTCGGACGCCCTGCAGGCGTCGGACATCGTGCTCACCTGGGCTACGCCGGGAGTCGGCAGTGCCGATGTAGAGCTGCGGTTTGCGCTGTCAGGCCACCCTGTCACGGCTCGGTTCCAGGTCAAGACGTGGGATACCGTCAAACCCTCCACCGTGCAGCGGCTCACGGAACTGCACCACGGTGAAGCCCCTCTTCTGGTGGTCGCGAATCGGCTGACTGTCGGGACCGTCACGAAGCTTCGCGAAGGCAGGTACTCCTGGTTGAGCCGGCAGCCCTTGGGCTCTGGCTTGCGAGGGGAGTTGCGCGTCGATGATCGGGTCTATCCCCTCGTGGAGCGTCCGAGTGATGACGCGTCATCCCCGAAGGCAGGACCAGGGCGACCTGGGAGGGCGGCCGGGCGGATTGTGCAAGCCCTCTTCTACCGCGGCGAGGCCACTCAGCGGGAGTTGGTCGTAGCGACAGGGGTGAGTCAGGCCAGGGTTTCTCAGGTGCTGACTCGCTTGCCATGTGACGTCGGGGTTGAGCATGTCGCGGGCCGCCCGGGCCGTTGGCGCGTGGTCGACCCTGACCGCCTCCTGTCTGCCTGGCTGTCGTGGTACCTCCCCGAGGGGCGGATCACGTCGTATTGGTACAGCCTGGCGACCGTGCACGATCAAGCCAAGCACGCTGTGGCGGCGCTGGGAGGACGAGGGCGGGTGTCGGGCGATGTCGCGGCCGACATCTTGGCGCCGTGGGCTTTGCCACAGAGGGCCTTGATCTACGCCGATGAGGCCGGGGACCTTTCTCAGGCCCGGTTCGTCCCCAGTCCGATGGCGGACGCCACCCTCGAGCTGGTCACAACCCGCGATCCTGCCGTCACGCCTTCCGTGTACGCAGAGCCATTCCTGGCCGCCGCTGCCACGACCCGTCTGCCGCTCGCGGATCCCCTCGTTGTGCTGTGGGACCTCAACCACGCCACCCGGGTCGACGCCGACCAAGCTGCCCGACATCTGCGGTTTCGACTTGCCGAGCAATGGCGGGACCTGCACCACGCCTGACCTTCGGGTGCTCAACCTCGTGTCGGGGAGCCTCGCCGAAGATGCTGGATACCAGGCCGCGGCCGATATCGCAGTGGTGTGTGCTGATCTGGGCATCGAATACCGATTGATCGGGGGATTGGCCTCGGCGCTGATCCACGCCGCGCACGGTGCCCCCGGTGATGTGCCCCCTCGTCAGACCGCAGATGCCGATCTCGGCGCCGATGACCTCATCGTGGCCGCCGCGGGCTTGAAGGCCAGACTCCTGGCGCAGGGCTACCGCCGCTCACATGGCAACCGTTTCGTCGCAGGCGAGGGCGACGCGACTCGCACGATCGATGTCCTCGTTCCAGCACCCGGGCCTCGGCTCTTGGGCAACATCTCCTGCGGCCCGCTGGTGGTCGATGCCATCCCCGGACTGCGTCTGGCCTTTGCCGTCGAGCCGCTCACCCTCTCCCTCGCTGTTCGACTGAGCACAGGCGCGCCGCTGGTCGCGAGCGTGGAAGTTCCCCAAGTGATCCCTGCCCTCGTCCTCAAGGCGTATGCCTTCGCCGCTCGAATCACGGATCGAGATCTCCTCGATCTCTGGAGACTCCTCGAGACGGCCCATGCTCTCGGCCTGACCTCCGAAGACTGGCGGCCGATCCACGCTCAGAAGCGGGATGCTCTGCCTCATCTCGAGAGCCTGGTGCTCCCCGCCGCAAGTGTCGGCGCCAACATCGCTCGTCGACAGCGCTGGCCGCACCCTCGGATTGCGGCATTGGCGCGTGCGCAGATTCCGCACCCGGCTCCGGGAGATTCTCACCGAGCTGCTGCGAGCGATTGACCCGTCTCGTGACACTCCCCAGAGTCGGTGCCCCGCTATTCCGTGCGGCCCGGTGACGGTCGGGATCGGGTCGCGAGCTTCGGTGAGGTTCGCTGCGCTTCGGTGAGGTTGGACCCTCGGCGAAGCGTTGCTTCCCTCAGCGCAGCCAGCCGGCACCGACCGGCCGAGCCGGTCACGGCATACCGGCTAGCGGTCGGTCAGGGCAGCAGCCAGGGCGACTACGCGCTGCGCGACCGTGCGGGGATCGTGCATGAAGTGCAGGTGCTGCCCGTCGACAACCGCGACCGGCCACCCGTGCGCGCGAGCGAACTCCTGCTCTGCGGCATACGTGTCACCGAAGGCCAGATACGCACTCGGCGCCGCCGCCCAGTCCGGCGGCGGCGTCAGACGGCCGTCGAAGTAGCTCAGCGGCAGGCGGGGGCAGCCGCGGTCCAGGTCACCGAAGCGGTCCGCGGGGATGACACCGGCGAGGTCGTCTCGCGACCACCACCGTGTCCACGGTGGGAGGACGCCGTGTTCGTCGGCGAGGCCGGCCAGGTGAGCCCGGAAGCCCTCCGGTGCCAGCGCGGTGGGTCCCGACTCCGGCGGCAGCGCGGCGTCCATGAAGACCAGCCGCGCACCCTCGGAGCGAGACCTGACGCTCGGAGCCGCCAGTCCGGCGTTGCTGTGGGCCACGACCAGGAGCCCGGGACGAGCGAGGGCACTCCACCTCGAGACCAGGTCGGCGGCACCCTCGCCGTCGGCTAGAGCCGCCGGAGCCAGCGTCACATCGTGGCCAAGCGCCCTGAGGGCCTCGGCCAGCCCCTCATACGCCGAGGCCGCAAGCAGGGGGCTGGGCAGGATGAGCAGGTCGGCGCACACCCCCGGATCGTAGGCAGATGCGCCCAGGTCCGGTCGAGTCCCATAGGCACGGCATGGAGGTATGCCGTGTGCCTGCCTCCCAGCGCGGCACCCCGCCGCACGGCATACCGGCCTATTCGCGGTGTTGGAGGATGTTGAGCACGTGTCCGTCGGGATCGCGGACGAAGAAGCGCCGCACTCCCCAGGCCTCGGTGGTGAGCGGGTAGACGATGTCGAGGCCTCGGCGGGTCGCCTCGGCGTAGGTGCCCTCGACGTCATCGACGGCGATGGACACCACGGGGGCAACCGGGCTGCCCGCGTCATGGGTGAGGACCTGCAGGTTGGCCCCGGTCGGCGCGAGGTAGCGGGTGACCCAGTCGAGCCCGAGGTCCTGGCGGGTGAGTCCGAGGAAACCGGAGTAGAAGTCAGCTGTCGCGTCGATGTCAGCGACGGCCAGGTCCGGGATGATCCGCACAACGCGCATGCCCTCATCATGCGGCGCGTTGAGACCGGCACAGGCCGGGGGGGTGCATACGGACCCCACCGCGGTCGTGGTGGCGGCAACTCACTCCCTGATGGGCCTACTTCCTGATGGCGTCGACGGTCGCTTCCAGGGCCTCTCGCAAGGGGGTCGGAGTCAGGCCGAAGCGCGCGGTTGCCGCCGACCCGTCGAGCACCCAGGGGCGCTCTAACTGGTGCCGCGTCTCACGCAACTCGCGCAGGATCGGCACGAAGGCACCACCTACAGTGACGGCTGCTCGGGGGGTGGCTCGCAGCCGACCGAGGGGGTGGTCGACGCTCTGGGTGACGAGGGTGACCACGTCGTCGACCGTCGCTGGCGGCGCGGTCGGCACGTGCCAGGGCCGGCCTAGGGCCGCCTCGTCGTCGGTCGTCGCGAGGGTGGCGACCAGGGCGGCAACGTCTCCGTCATAGGTCCAGCTGTGCGGGACGTCGCGACGGCCCATGGGCAGCCACGCGTTCCTGCCCTGGATGAGGCGCGCCAGCACCATTCCGCCGAGGACGCTGGAGGCAAGGGTGTGCGGCCCGATGTAGTCGCTGGCCCGCACCTCGGTCGCCTGGACCCGCCCGGCGTCGTGGGCCGCCTTGGCGGCGACCCACATCTGGGCGCGGACGGCGCCCTTGGGCCCGGCGGGAGCGACTGGGGTCTCTTCGGTCATCGGGGCGTCAACTTGGCCGTAGAGGTAGAGGTTCGACACGGTGACCAGGCGGGCGCCGGAGCGCTCGGCCGCAGTATGGATGGCCCGAGCCATGGGAGGCCAGTCCTGCGGCCAGGTCCAATAGCGGGCGGGGTTGAGCGCGTTGACGATGCTGCTGGCGCCGCGGGCGAGTTCGGCCAATCGGCCGGGGTCGGTCACGTCGGCGCTCACCCGGCGTATGCCGTCAGAGTCCGGGCCGCGGCCGGACCGGGAGACGAGGTCGACGGTGTGCCCCTGGGCGGTGAGCGCGAGAGCGGTAGAGGTGCCGATGCCTCCGGCGCCGAGGACGAGGTGGCGGGTCATGAAGTCTCCTAAGAAGGTGAGCAGCGCTCTGGTTTCGTCATCGTGGCGCACTTATCGCGCGCAAGTCAAGAGCAGTGCTCTGGTTTCGCTTGACCTGTCCCTCCCCACCCGTCACAGTGGGGGCATGACGAGGACTCCCGGCCCACGGGCGCGCAAGCGCTCGCACTTCGAGGCGGAGATCGTTCGGCTCGGGCGACGGCAGCTCGGCGAGGTCGGCGCAGCAGCGCTGTCTCTGCGTCAGATCGCCCGCGAACTCGGCATGGCGAGCTCGGCTGTCTATCAGTACGTCGCGAGTCGCGACGAGCTGCTGACCCGGCTCATCGTCGAGTCCTACGAGTCGCTCGCGGCCAGCGCCGCCGCGGCCGAGGCGGCGGTCGACCGTGCCGACCTGGCCGGACGCTGGGACGCCATCGCCGCCGCCGTGCGAGCCTGGGGGCGTGCCAACCCCTATGACTGGGCGCTGCTGTATGGCTCGCCGGTGCCGGGCTATGACGCGCCGGGGGAGCGCACTACCGAGTCGGGCACCCGAGTGCAGGCCCTCCTCATCGCGCTCCTGGTTGACATTGTGGCGGCCGGCGATGCCGTCGGACCGGCGGCTGAGCTCCCGGTGCCCGCCGGTGCGGCCACCTTGGGGCAGGAGGTTCTCGCAGCCTTCGGCTACCGCCCCGACGAGGTCTCGCCCGAGTTGGCGGCGAGGGCCGTCGTCGCCTGGACCCTGCTCGTCGCGGCCGTCTCCAGTGAGGTCTTCGGCCACCTCGGTGAGGTGCCCGACGCAGACGCACTCTTCGCCTTCACCTCCAAGACTGCCCTCGGACTTGTCTTCACCCCAAGGTTCGTCTCCTGAGGCGCGGTGTGTCGCCGCCTCGCACCGGCAGGGGCGGACACCCGGACGACTCACGTCACCGTCGAGACCTGTCCCACCGTCTTGTCCCGTCCTTCACCACTTGCTCACTCGCTCCGTCAGGTGCCCGAGTTGAGCATCGAGCGGGCGCGCGGTGTCGATGCGCACGAGGACGTCCTCGTCAGCGGCTGACCAAGCGGCCGTCTCTGCGCGGCGACCCTGGACCCTCTCCCAGCTGGGCTCCAAGGACGCAGCGAAGCCACGATCACGTGCCGCCAGGCGCTGTCGGTGCAGGGCCGCGTCAGAGCACACGACCTCAACCCAGGTCAGCTCAGCGGCGCACTCCTTGGCCAGGTCGCGCCACATCTGCCGCGCCTGCTCTACGTAGTTGGCTGCGTCCACGACCACCGGGTGGCCGAGTTTCAGCGACTCGCGGGCGACGACCTCTGCGACCAGATATGCCGCCAACCCGGTCTCGTGCGTCGCCGTGAGCCCGGCCCGGTGCAGCGCGTCTTCGATGGGGTCAACCGACACGACGACTGCCGCTGCGTTGTGCGCAAGGGCTGCGGCGACGGTCGACTTCCCGGCGCCCGGGAGTCCCGACAGTGCGATCAACGACAGAGAGGCGGTCATGGCCGCCAGTGTGCCTCAGGCCACCCACTCAGAGACGCGTGGAAAGGCCCTACGGGGCGTCATCGACTCCAAATCCGAGCATGTTCCCCCGCGAGAAGGGTTCCTCGCAGGTTGGGCATTGGCTATCTCCAAGGAGTGCCAAGAGACGGTGAGTGACGTTGCCTCGAGAGTGCCGTCCGGCCATCTCCAACAGCTCCCCCGCGAAGCCCCCGATCGTGTCAGCTTTGGCGAGAACGATCTCGGGACCGTCTGGCGGTTGGAAGAAGGACAAGGACACTCGCGCCGGATTGGTGTCCAGGAAGACGCAGATGTCTACCCCGCAGACTGGACATCCACCGAGTGCATCGCCGTCGGCAACGAAGGTGAGGACCTCATGCCACACCCGCTTCCCGCGCAATCCAGCGACGACCGAGAGCGCGTAACAGAAGTCCGCGTCGTCAGCCGCGGCGGCGGCATACGCCTCGGCTGCGGGCAAGCACGAGGTGAGCGCCTCCGCATACCCGGCCCGCGTGTCAGCCGTGCCGCGAACATCACTTGACCCGGCAATGCCAGCCAACAGATTGAGCGGTTGGGAGTGGGCGGTTGGTGCGGCCGAGCGCGACATCGCAGCCAGCGCCGGGATCGCGAGGAAACTGGCCTCGTAGACCGTGCCCTGATGACACAACCTGCTCCACAGGTCCTGCCAGACCTCGGCGTTGTTGGGGTCGGCTGCGGCGCGACGAAGGAGGCCGGGAACGGCGGACGCGGAGCCGTAGGCGTCCTGCGCAGCGGCCCAGTCGATGCCGTTGTCGGTCACCATCTCGAATCCTCCGCTCGTCGGTCCCTGAGGATAGTGCCGAGCCAGCTTCGCTGAGGTGAGCTGCGCCCCGCTGACGCTGGACCCTCGGCGAAGCGCAGCCAACCTCGGCGCGGCCAGCGTCCACGAGCGAGCGGCCGCTGGACAGATGGGCAGATGGGCAGATGCAGCACCCCACCATCCACCTCGGGAACAACACGGCATACCTCAGAGTTGAGCCCATCAGACTCAACTTTACGGAGCCGGAGCTTGACAACCATGCGCCGACCGCCGCACAGTGAGTCCCGAAGACTCAACCCCACGGCATACCTGAGCCTGTATGCCGTGCAACCACGCAGGAGACACACTCATGGCACGTGCGGTCGGCATCGACCTCGGTACCACCAACTCGGCCGTTTCCGTCCTTGAGGGCGGCGAGCCGACGATCATCGCGAACGCTGAGG
>Ga0208938_1000710_pt1 | contig 22699 bp, 24 predicted proteins | sample AD_UKC125_MetaG_FD_184434 | JGI IMG/M metagenome (GOLD analysis project Ga0208938, IMG submission 184434) | Active sludge microbial communities of municipal wastewater-treating anaerobic digesters from USA - AD_UKC125_MetaG (SPAdes) (version 2) | ecosystem: Engineered > Bioreactor > Anaerobic >...
CGAGGGACCGCGGGTCCTCGTGTGCGGCTCTGCGGTGGGCTACTACGGCGACACCGGCGACCGGATCACCGACGAGAGCGGACCGCAAGGAGAGGGCTTTCTCGCCGACGTAGTGCAGCGCTGGGAGGCCGCCGCTGCGCCCGCCGTCACTGCCGGGCTACGGGTGGCCTTCGCCCGTACCGGGCTCGTGGTGTCCAGCCGCGGTGGGGCCTGGCAGAAACTGTTCCCCATCTTCAAAGCCGGCATCGGAGGCAAACTTGGTTCCGGCAAGCAGTACTGGCCGGCCATCTCGCTTACCGACGAAGTGCGAGCCCTGGTCTTCCTGCTCACGCAGGACATTGAGGGCCCGGTGAACCTGGTCGGCCCGCGGCCGGTCACGAACGCCGAGGTCACCAAGGCCATGGGTGAGATCCTGAAGCGTCCCACGGTGATCCCCGTCCCGGGCTTCGCGCTCAAGGCAGTCCTCGGTGAGTTCGCGCAAGACACCTTGGCCAGCCAGCGCATCGTGCCCAGGGTGCTCGAGCAGGCCGGGTTCATCTGGGATCAGCCCGACATCAAGAGCATGATCGAGTCGGCCCGGTAGCCGCATCACGCGCAACGGGTCAGGGCACATTCGATGTCTTGGAGTTGCAACAGATCACCGCGTTGCCGCCAGCCGACCCGCAGGTCATAACCGGTCGTCGACGGATGACCCGCGAAGGGGTCCGACAGGTTCCAGCTGGACCCGACCCCGGACAACACGACCCGACCGGTCTCGTCCAGGCCTACGCACTCGACCAGCGCCCCTACCCACAGACCTGCCGCGTGCACCGCCCGCAGGGCGCCGCCAAGTCCGCCGCAGGCGGCTTGGCACGGTCCGGGCTGACCGTAGTGCAAAGCCATGTCGGAGTCGCTCACCCTGATCGCTTGCAGAGGCCGCAGGTGGGCATGACGGACGACCAGCAACTTCTGCAGCAACCGCCGCAAAGCGGTGTCGTACTGGATCGATGCCTGCATGGGGTTACTGTGCCCCACCCACGACGCGACGTGGGTGTTTTGTCCACAACTATGGCCACTCGGTTGATCAGGACTACCCTGGTAACCGTGCCTGTCCAAGTCCGTCGCCTCGGTGTCGTTCCCTTCAAAGAGGCCTGGGAGTTGCAGCGCGAGATCCACGCGGCTGTGGTCTGCGGTGACATGCCGGACACCCTGCTGCTGCTCGAACACCCCGATGTCTACACAGCAGGTCGCCGCACCCAGCCCGAGGACATGCCCTTGGACGGCACGCCGGTCGTTGAGGTGGATCGAGGCGGCCGGATCACATGGCACGGGCCCGGGCAGCTGGTCGGTTATCCGATCCTGCGCCTGTCCGAGCCCATGGATGTCGTGGGTCACGTACGGCGTTTGGAGGAACTGCTGATCGGCACGTGCGAACACTTCGGCGTGAACGCGCAGCGAGTGGCAGGCCGCAGCGGTGTCTGGGTGGATGGCGTCCCCCAACGCAAGATCGCGGCTGTCGGCGTTCGCGTGGCCCGCGCGGTGACGATGCACGGTTTCGCCCTGAACGTCAACGCGGATCTGCACGCCTACGACCGCATTGTGCCGTGTGGAATCAGCGATGCCGGGGTCACCTCGCTGCGGGAAGAGACCGGGACCTCGTTCGAGATGGATGCGGTTGCCGAGTCGATCATGCAAGCGGTCGAGATTCTGCTCCCCACGGCAGCGCCCACGTGAGAGCAGTGGGGATCGTCACGGCGACCCTGGTCTGGATCGCCTGCTGGCTGATCGCACCGGCCTCCTGGTGGCTCAATGAGAGGATCCTTGATGAGCAGGCCTTCCGAGCCACCATGACCGAGATCCTGCAGATCGAGAATGTGGACGCCGAGATCACCGACCGCGCGACCGCGCAGGTCATGCAGGACGCCCGCACGTGGGTCGCGGACACCGTGCCCCTCTTCGCCACTCAGGCCGACTTCCTGCTGGACAGGGCTGAGCCGACGGTGGCGGGGCTGGTGAACGGCGCCGTCAACTCCCAACCCGGCGAGCGGGCGATGCTGGGGATGGCCACGCAAATCCACAACGTCTTCGTGGCCTGGCTCGAGCAGGACTCGCTTGGCCAGCCCGGCCTGCAGGCAGATCTCGGCCAAGGTGAAGCCAACTTCGATCTCGACGAACTGCTAGCCGGCGAAACGGTGTCCCTGGGGCCGGTCGAGGTCCCGCTGGATGCCTTGGACCTCCCTGGATTGAGCGTGCCGGTGCCACTACCCCCGGACTGGATGCGGACCCCGCTGGTCCTGGTGCGCGACGCCCTGCTGCCCAGCGTTTTGGTCATGGCAGCCAGTGCCGTTGCGCTGGTCGCTTTGGATCGTGGCCGCACGCGGGCGTTGGCGGTCGCCTCGGGCGTGACCGCGGTGATCCTGGCGGGCGCAGCCCTGCTGCTCAAGAGCACGTGGACGGTCAGCGGCGCAGATTCCGCGGACTGGACGATCACCCGGGCGGTAGGTGAGTTGCTGGTGGCGCCGTGGATCACTGCCTATGTTGTTGTGGGCGCGGCCTTGGCCGGTCTCTGCGTGATTTCGCTCATCGTGGATCGTCTCGTCGTCTCCCGCCGCCCGGCGTAGGCTGGCTGACATGTCCACACCCTCGCCGGACGGCCGCCGACTCTTGCGCCTGGAAGTGCGCAACGCGGAGGTGCCGATCGAACGCAAACCCGCGTGGATCAAGACGCGCGCGGTGATGGGCCCGGAGTACCACGAACTGCGCCGGACAGTGGCTGAGGGTGGCTTGCACACGGTGTGTCAGGAGGCCGGCTGTCCGAACATCTATGAGTGCTGGGAAGACCGCGAGGCCACATTCCTGATCGGAGGGGATCAGTGCACACGACGCTGCGACTTCTGCCAGATCGACACGGGCCGTCCGCAGCCGCTCGATGTGGACGAGCCCGCCAAGGTCGCCAGCACCGTGGCCCAGATGGGCCTTCGCTATGCGACCGTCACTGGTGTCGCGCGCGATGACCTGCCCGATCAAGGTGCATGGTTGTACGCTCAGACGGTCCGGGAGATCCACTCGCAGGTGCCCGGCTGCGGCGTCGAGGTGTTGATTCCCGACTTCAATGCCGTGCCCGACCTTCTGCAGCACGTCTTCGATGCTTCTCCGGAGGTTCTGGCCCACAACGTGGAGACCGTGCCCCGTCTGATGAAGCGGATTCGCCCGGCCTTCCGCTACGACCGCTCGCTGGATGTGCTTACCCAGGCACGCGCGGCCGGCCTGGTCACCAAGTCGAACCTCATCCTGGGGATGGGCGAACAGATTCCCGAGGTCATGCAGACGATGGCCGATCTGCACGCCGCCGGCTGCGATCTGCTGACCATCACCCAGTACCTGCGGCCCACGCCCCGTCACCATCCCGTCGAGCGGTGGGTGGATCCCGCGGAGTTCGACGATCTGGCCGACGTCGCCCGCGAGATCGGCTTCCTCGGCGTCATGAGCGGACCCCTGGTCCGGTCAAGTTATCGGGCGGGACGGCTGTACCAGCAGGCGGTCGCGGCGCGAGCCACCACGTAGGCTTGATCCATGGCTCGTAAGGACGGCAAGACCGGTCGGCTGGCTCAGATCCGCCAGACCTACCAGATGACCAAGAAGTCCGACCCCCGCATCGGCTGGATTCTGCTGGCGTGTGTGCTGGCCCCGATCGTCGTGATGGTGGTCGTTTCCCTGCTGATCAAGAACTGGTGGTTCCTGCCACTGGGCATCACGACGGGCCTGCTGATCGCGGCCATCGTGCTCGGTCGTCGGGCGGAACGCGCCGCCTACTCCCAGATCGAGGGCCAGCCAGGAGCAGGTGCAGCAGTTCTGAACTCGTTGGGCAAGGGCTGGTTCGTGACTCCGGCGGTGGCGGTGACGAAGAACCAGGACATCGTGCACCGGGTCATCGGCCGCCCCGGCGTGATTCTCGTCGCTGAGGGCCAGGGGTCGCGCGTTACCAACGTTCTGCGCAGTGAGAAGCAGCGGGAGTCGCGGTTCGTCCCCGACGTGACCTTCCACGAGATGGTGATGGGCAAGGAAGAAGGCCAGGTTCCGCTGACAAAACTGGTCAAGACCATCCGCAAGATGGACAAGACGTTGACGCCAGGTCAGGTCACCGAGGTACGCCAGCGGCTCGAGGCATTGACCAAACAGCCAATGCCGATGCCCAAGGGACCGATTCCCAAGTCCACCCGGGCAGTGCGGCCACCGCGTCGATAGCGGTCGGGGTTCTCAGCTGGCGTGGCCCATCCGGACCGCGACCGAGTTGGCCGCCTTGTCGTGCAATCCGCGTTGATCGCGGTCGAATACCAGCGGCGGCACCACGAGGCACAGCAGCAGCGTCCGCAGGGCTGCCCGCATGGGGTCCAACCGTCCTGCGCTCAGACTGATCACCCGGATCCCGAGGATGCGTTGCCCGAAACTGGAGCCGATCAGCGAGGTGAGCAGTGCCACCTCGACGAAGAAGATCACCAGCGGCAGTGCGGGGTTTGCAGCGCCGGAGGAGAACAGCTGCGCAACCAGCACGCAGGCCAGCCAGTCGATGGTGAGCGCCACGAAGCGCCGCCCCATGCCTGCGATCGCGCCGGGCCCCGATTCGGGCAGACCGAGTCGCTCGCCCTTGTACCCGAACTCGTAGCCCTGGCCCTCCAGGCTTGCCTTGGGTCCCTCGAGCCAACCGGCGAGATCGCGCCTGCTGAAGTCCCGGTTGTCATCAGTCACCTTGTCACGGTAACCGCAGCAGCGGGTCCGAGCAGCGGCAAGGTCCGCCCCACAACGGCGCCACGACAAGTGGTTCCCCTCGCGCCGTGCACCCCTTGAGGGCCAGCGCGCCAACCGTTGTCGACCCCCAACGGAGGTGATGGAGACCGGCCACGAGCTCCCCCGACTCGCGCTTCCACACCCCCATTGGATCTTGGACAACGAAATCCGTGGCGCGATGCGGTGGGCAAGGTCCTTTTCGCATGCAATAATCCCGAAAAGCCCACACGTCGCTCTGGGCATACGTCAGGAGAACTCACCCATGATCGCTGGACAGTGGATCAACGGTCGCGCCGTTGCCGGATCCGGAGGCGCTTTCGATGTGACCAATCCGGCCGACGGATCCGTGATCGAGACGCTGACCCTGGCCAGTGCCGCTGACGTTGACGCCGCTGTCATGGCGGCCGCAGCGGCCTTCCCCGCCTGGTCCAGCGCGACGCCAGCCGAGCGCAGCACCGCATTGCACGACCTGGCGCGTTTGATGTCGGCCCGCGCGCAGGAGTACGCCGAGGTGGAGTCGGCGCAGGCGGGCAAGCCCATCCGGCTGGCCAGCGAGTTCGACGTCCCCGGCAGCATCGACAACGCGGAGTTCTTCGCCGGCGCCGCTCGTCACCTGCAAGGTTCCGCCGCCACTGAGTGGGACGGTACCCACACGTCGACGATCCGCCGGGAGGCGATCGGTGTCGTCGGCTCGATCGCGCCTTGGAACTACCCGCTGCAGATGGCGATGTGGAAGATGTTGCCTGCGGTGGCGGCCGGGAACACCATCGTGCTCAAGCCCAGTGAGCTCACTCCTCTGACGACCCTGATGTTAGCCGAGGACGCCACCGCGGCCGGGTTCCCCGACGGCGTGTTCAACGTCATCACCGGTACCGGCCAGGTCGCCGGTGAGGCACTCATGGGACACGCCGACGTCCGCATGGTGTCCTTCACCGGCAGCACGCGGGTAGGGCTACGGGTGGCGGAAGTCGCCACGGCAGGGCTGAAGCGCCTGCACCTTGAGCTGGGGGGCAAGGCCCCGTTCGTCGTCTTCGCCGACGCCGACCTGCAGGCAGCCATTCATGGAGCGGTCGCCGGGGCGCTGATCAACACCGGGCAGGACTGCACGGCTGCCACCCGGGCCTACGTGCACAGCAGCATCTACGAGGACTTCGTGGCCGGTGTGGCCAAGCTCATGGACACGGTCGTGCTGGGCGCCACCGACGACCTGGCCACCGACTTGGGCCCCCTGATCAGCATCGCCCAGCAGCAGAAGGTGGCCGGCATGGTCGAGCGGGCCGTGGCCGACGGCGCGATGGTGCGGTGCGGCGGGACGATCCCCGACCTGCCCGGCAGTTACTACTCCCCCACGCTGATCACCGACGCTGCCCAGGACAGCGACATCGTGCAGAACGAGGTCTTCGGCCCGGTGCTCGTCGCGTTGCCCTTCGACACCGACGACCAAGCGATCGCGCTGGCCAACGACACACCGTACGGCTTGGCGGCCTCGGCCTGGACCACTGACGTGGTGCGCGCTCACCGTGCCAGCCGCGATATTCAGGCCGGTTGTGTATGGATCAACGACCACATCCCGATCGTGTCCGAGATGCCGCACGGAGGCTTCAAGCAGTCCGGCTTCGGCAAAGACATGAGCTCCTACTCCTTCGAGGAGTACACGCAGGTGAAGCACGTCTCCATGGACATCACCGGTGACGCCCACAAGGACTGGCACCGCACGATCTTCGCGATGAAAGGCGACTAGATGACTCTGGACCCGAGGACTGAGTACCTCAAACAGGCACTGTCACGACGGGGGTTACTGGGGTCAATCGGGGCGGCGGCGCTCCTGTCAGCGTGCGGTACCCGGGGAGCGGTCAACCCCGGCAATCAAGCCGGCGGGGGCGGCGACAGCAAGACGATCACCTGGGCCAACTGGACGCTCTACCTCGACTACGACGACGAGGCGCGCACGTACCCCACGCTCGTGCAGTTCGAGGAGGAAACGGGGTACACGGTCGAGTACCGCGAGGACATCGACGACAACGTCTCCTTCAACGGCAAGGTGGCCCCGCAACTGGCCAACGGCCAGGACATCGGCTACGACCTCGTCACCCCGACGGACTGGCTGGCCGCCGAGTGGATCCGCAAAGGCTACTGCGCGCCCATCAGCGAGCAGACCGTCCCGAACAAGGTGAACATCCTGCCGACGCTCAACGATGTGTCATTCGACCCCGGGCGCGAGTACTCCTTGACCTGGCAGTCCGGGTTCGCAGGCCTGGCCTGGAACAAGGAGCGCATCCCCAACGGGCTACGGACAGTCGAGGACTTGTGGGCTCCGGAGTTGCGGGGCAAGGTCGTGGTGCTCTCCGAGATGCGCGACACCATCGGCGTGATCATGCTGTCGCAGGGTGTCGACATCTCCGAGCAGTTCACCGACGAGCAGTTCATGGCCGGACTCGCCGTCCTTGAGCAGCAGGTTGACTCCGGACAGGTCAAGCAGGTGAAGGGGAACTCCTACAAGGAGGACCTGATCAACGAGCAGGCCTGGGCGGCCATCGGGTGGAGCGGCGACATCTTCCAGATCAACGCCGAAGAGGGGGACAAGTGGGAGTTCGCGCTGCCCGACACCGGCGGCACGTTGTGGAGCGACAACCTGCTGATACCCATCACAGCCGGTAACCCGACGGGGGCGCAGGCCCTCATGGACTTCTACTACCGCCCCGAGATCGCTGCCGAAGTGGCCGCCTACGTCAACTACGTGTGCCCGGTGATGGGGGCGAAGGAAGAGATGATGAAGATCGATCCTGAGCTCGCACAGAGCCCGTGGATCTTCCCCACCGACGAAATCCTCGACCAGTCCTACGTCTTCCGACCCCTCACCCCGGAAGAACAAGCCCAGTACACCGATGCCTTCGGCCGCGTCATCCAAGGATAGGAAGACCCCACATGAGCAAGACAGACATCACCAAAGCCGAGGGCGACCTCTACCTGGAGAACCTCGTGAAGTCATTCGCTGACTTCACCGCAGTGGACAATCTCAGCCTGCACGTCCCCCAGGGCCACTTCTTCGCGCTGCTCGGCCCCTCGGGATGCGGCAAGACCACGACCCTGCGCATGGTGGCCGGCCTGGAACCACCCACCGCCGGTCGGATCCGGATCGGAGAGGCGGACATCACCTACGAGAAGCCGTACCGCCGACCGGTGAACACCGTGTTCCAGAACTACGCCCTGTTCCCGCACATGACCATCTGGGAGAACGTGGCGTTCGGTTTGCGCCGGCGAGGTGTCAAAGATGTCACGAAGCAGGTGGACGATGCTCTGGCCCTGATCGAGTTGTCGGCGGTGGCCAAGCGCAAACCCGCGCAGCTCTCCGGTGGACAGCAACAGCGCGTTGCCCTGGCTCGGGCCATCGTCAACCGGCCCGCCGTGCTGCTGCTCGACGAGCCACTAGGAGCGTTGGACCTCAAACTGCGCCGTCAGATGCAGCTGGAGCTCAAACGCATCCAGACCGAGGTCGGGTTGACGTTCATCCACGTGACCCACGACCAGGAGGAAGCCATGACGATGGCCGACACCGTCGCGGTGATGAACAACGGTGTCATCGAGCAGCTGGGACCGCCCACCGAACTCTACGAATCCCCGCACACCGCCTTCGTCGCCAACTTTCTCGGCCAGTCCAACCTGTTCGGAGCCCAGGTCGTGCAGACCAGCGGTGACGACGTGATCCTCGAGGACTCCGATGGCCGCTTCGTCATGCCGCGGGCCCGGGTGGCGGACCGGGTGAATCTGACGGCCGGCACCCGGGTGCTGGTCGGGGTCCGGCCGGAGAAGATCCACATCGAGGCCCTCGACGACGCCGCGCCAGCCCCCAGCCATGGCAACTTCGTCGACGGCGTCGTGGTCACCAGCAGCTTCCTGGGGGTGAGCACCCAGTATGAGGTGCGCACCTCCGGGGGTGACGTGATCAACGTGTTCGCGCAGAATCTCAGCGCTCGCGAGATGCTTTCGACCGGGTCGCGCGTGCGGCTGTCGTGGCTGCCGGTGCACGGCTTCGTCCTCAGCGGTTCTGAAGACATCAACGCGGGAGTCGAGCAGGAACTGGTGCTTTCCTGATGTCGATCGCTGCTGCTATCGCTGACACGCTCGAGGAGCAACCTCACCACAACAAGCCGCAGAAGGCCGGCAAGCTCACGCCGTACTGGTTGATGCTGCCCGGCCTGCTGTGGCTGGCGATCTTCTTCGTGGTGCCGCTGGTCACCCTGTTCGGCACCAGTTTGATGACACCGGTGCCCGGCGGCGAGGTCGGGGAGTTCGAGCAGACCTTCCACTTCGCCAACTACTGGAACACTCTGACCGACAGCACGTACTACGTGCCACTGTTCCGGTCCTTCCTGTACGCCGGCGCCGCGACACTGTTGGCACTGGCCATCGGATACCCGCTGGCCTACGCGATCGCGTTCAAGGGCGGCAAGTACCGCAATCTTCTCCTCGTCCTGGTCATCGCACCGTTCTTCGTGTCGTTCATCCTGCGGACGGTGGCGTGGCGCCAGATCCTCGCCGACGAGGGCCCGGTCGTCGCCATCCTGCGGTGGGCCGGGCTGGTGAGCGAGACCGGCGGGGTGTATCCCTCCGCCTTCGCGGTCATCATGGGTCTGACCTACAACTTCTTGCCGTTCATGACGCTGCCGATCTACGCCAGCCTGGAGCGGGTCGACCACCGGCTCATCGAAGCTGCCGGCGACCTGTACGCCAAACCCATCACCGGTTTCCGCAAGGTCACCTTCCCACTGTCACTGCCCGGGGTGGTCGCCGGCACGCTGCTCACGTTCATCCCGGCGGCCGGCGACTACGTTAACGCGGCCCTGCTGGGCAGACCCTCGAACACCATGATCGGCAACCGGATCGAGTACACCTTCCTCAGCGTCAACGACTATCCGACAGCGGCAGTCCTGTCCTTCATCCTGATGGCCTCCATCCTGGTGCTGGTCTTGTTCTACGTGCGTCGACTCGGAACGGAGGACCTGGTATGAGCACCACTGCGAAGGCCCCGGCGACGGTGCGCATGCGGACCTGGTCTGGCGACAACGTCTTGAAGATCTACGCATTCATCGCCTTCGTGTACCTGCTGCTGCCAGTTGCGTACACGTTCGTGTTCTCGTTCAACGACGCCGGGCGCACGAACCTGGTGTGGCGCGGATTCACCCTGGACAACTGGCGCAACCCGTGCGGCGCTCCCCAGGTGTGCGAGTCGGTGGTGAACTCGGTCGTGCTCGCGGCCGGCGTCACGGTCGTGGCCACGATCCTCGGCGCCATGATCGCGTTCGCCCTGGTGCGCCATCAGTTCCGCGGCCGCAGCACCACAAATCTCACGATCTTCCTGCCCATGGCGACCCCGGAGGTGGTGCTGGGCTCGTCGCTGCTGGCCCTGTTCCTCAACGTCTTCGTGCCACTGGGCTTCTGGACCGTGTTCATCGCCCATGTGATGTTCTGCATCTCCTTCGTGGTGGTCACGGTCAAGGCCCGGGTGGCCAGCCTCGACGCCCGCCTGGAACAGGCGGCGATGGACCTCTACGCCAGCGAGCGCGAAGCGTTCAGGCGGATCACGCTGCCGCTGGTGATGCCGGGTATCGCCGCCGCGGCGCTGCTGGCGTTCTCACTGAGCTTCGACGACTTCATCATCACGAACTTCAACTCCGGTCAGTTCACGACGTTCCCGAAGTTCGTGTACGTCGCCAGCACCCGCGGCATCCCGGCGCAGGCCAATGTGATCGCTTCGGCGATGTTCTTCATCGCGTTGGCCCTCGTGCTCATCTCCCAGATCCGCAGCATGCGACGCAAGGAGGTCTGATGTCCTTCGCTGCCGTGGCCTCTGCGCAGGGGCGGGCGGCACTGCGGGAGGCTCGCCACGAGCCGTACTGGCTGGCGCAGCCCGGCCGTCCCGCGGCCCGGCCCGCCCTGGAGGGCATCACGACGGCCGATCTGGTCGTCGTTGGAGCGGGGTTGTCGGGGCTGTGGACGGCTGTGCGCGCCAAGCAGCGCCGGCCGGACCTCGATGTGGTGCTGCTGGAGGGCGGGCGCATCGCGCAGAGCGCTTCGGGGCGCAATGGCGGTTTCGTGGCGTCGTCCATCACCCACGGCTACAGCAATGGCATCGAACGCTGGCCCGACGAGTTCACACGGCTCTACCAGCTGGGGGTGGACAACCTGGCCGCCGTGGAGGCCACGATTGGCGAGTTCGGGATCGACTGCGGGTACCTGCGGACCGGGGAACTGGATGTGGCGACTGCCGAGCACCAGGTGGCTCATCTGCAGGAGCACGCCCGCAGTGCGGCTGCCCACGGCGTCGAGTTGGAGTTGCTCACCGCCGACCAGGTGCAGGCACACGTGGCGTCTCCGCTCTACCGCGCTGGCATCTTCGACCCCCAGGTGGCCATCGTCGACCCGGCGCGACTGGCGTGGGGGCTGGCTCGCGCTGCCGAGAGCCTGGGGGTTCGCATCCACGAACACTGCCCAGCCGATCGGCTGCAGTCCAACGGCGCGGGGATGAGCGTGCATACCTTCGGCGGCCGGATCGACACTGCGCGGGTGGCCCTGACCACAGCTGCTCACGCACCCCTGCTTCGCCGGCTCAACGCCTACGTCGTGCCGGTCTTCGACCATGTCGTGGTCACCGCACCGCTGCCCGCGGATGTGCTGGACGACATCGGGTGGGCACAGCGCCAGGGCATCGGGGACTCGGGTAACCAGTTCCACTATTACCGGCTCACCGACGACAACCGGATCCTGTTCGGCGGCTACGACGCGGTGTACAAAGCCGGGGAGCGACCCGGGTCTCATCTGGAACGCGATGACGACCTGACCGCGCGACTGGTGACCCACTTGCACCAGACCTTCCCCCAGACGATCGGGGTTCCCGTGGAATTCGCGTGGGCAGGTGCGATCGACACCTGCTCACGCTTCAGTGCCTTCTGGGGAACGGCCTACGGCTCCCGGGTGGCCTACAGTCTCGGTTTCACCGGCCTGGGAGTGGGTGCCTCGCGCTTTGGCGCCGACGTGGTGCTGGACCTGCTGCTCGGTGAGGACACCGAACGTACGAGACTGAAGATGGTCCGTTCCAAACCGTTGCCGTTCCCGCCGAACCCGATCCGCCAGATCGGCATCGACCTGACCCGCCGCTCACTGGCCAAGGCCGACGAGCAGCAAGGCCAGCGCGACCTCTGGCTGAAGACCCTGGACCGCCTGGGTCTCGGTTTTGATTCATAACAAGGAGAGATACCCATGACGACCGCCCGAATCACACACTGGATCGACGGTCAGCTCTTTACGGGCGAGGCGAGCCGGCACGGCGACGTGTACGACCCAGCGACCGGTCAGATCACCAAGACCGTCGACTTCGCCTCCACCGCCGATGTCGACACGGTAGTTGCCAGCGCCAAGGCCGCCTTCGAGACCTGGGGGCGCTCCACGCTGACCAAGCGCATGGAGGTGCTCTTCCGGTTCCGCGAATTGCTCAATGCGTCCAAGCCGCAGCTCGCCGAGATCATCACGAGCGAGCACGGCAAGGTGCTCTCTGATGCCCTCGGCGAGGTCAGCCGCGGCCAGGAGGTTGTCGAGTTCGCCTGCGGCAATGCCCACCTACTCAAGGGCGCCTACTCTGGGCAGGTATCGACCGGTGTGGACGTCTATTCCCTGCGGCAGGCGCTGGGCGTGACCGCGATCATCTCTCCGTTCAACTTCCCGGCCATGGTGCCGATGTGGTTCTTCCCGATCGCCATCGCGGCCGGTAACACAGTTGTCCTCAAACCCAGTGAGAAGGACCCGAGCGCCGCGATGTACATCGCTGATCTGTGGAAGCAGGCAGGGCTGCCCGACGGTGTCTTCAACGTGGTGCACGGCGACAAGGAGGCAGTCGACGCACTTCTGACCCATCCGGACGTGGCGTCGGTGTCGTTCGTCGGCTCGACGCCGATCGCGCAGTACGTGTACGAGACGGGTACCGCCCACGGCAAGCGCGTGCAGGCCCTCGGCGGGGCCAAGAACCACATGCTGGTGCTGCCGGATGCCGATCTCGAACTGACCGCTGACTCGGCGGTGAATGCCGGCTTCGGATCGGCCGGAGAGCGCTGCATGGCCATCTCGGTCGTCGTTGCTGTGGAGCCGGTTGCCGATGATCTGATCAAGGCCGTCCAGACCCGCATGGCAGGGTTGCGCACCGGCGACGGTCGGCGGGGCGCCGACATGGGTCCACTGGTCACGGCCGCCCATCGGGACAAGGTCGCCGGGTACGTGGCAGCCGGTGTCAGCGAAGGTGCGACGCTGGTCGTGGACGGCCGGGATGTGGTCGTCGATGGCGGCGCTGATGGCTTCTGGCTGGGCCCCACCCTGTTCGATAACGTGACGCCGCAGATGAGCATCTACCGCGAGGAGATCTTCGGCCCAGTGCTATCGGTGGTGCGTGTGCAGACCTACGAGGAGGGCATGGAACTCATCAACTCACACCCCTTCGGCAACGGCACCGCGATCTTCACCTGCGACGGCGGTGCGGCCCGCAAGTTCCAGACCGAGGTGCAAGTCGGCATGATCGGCATCAACGTGCCCATCCCGGTACCGATGGCGTACTACTCGTTCGGCGGGTGGAAGGCCTCGCTGTTCGGCGACACGCACGCGCACGGGGTGGAGGGCTTCCACTTCTTCACGCGGGGCAAGGTCGTGACGTCACGCTGGCCGGACCCGGCGCATGGCGGCATCAACCTGGGCTTCCCGACCATGGGCTGAGGCCGGAACAGCTACTGCGGTCCGCGTCTTCGGTATCGCTCTTGCACACCACCGGCGAAACCGCTGGCAGCGGCACGTCCCCGACGTGCAGCCAAGTGACGTGCTCACGCAGTCACTGTGCATGCGTGACGGCTTCGGCTTTTCCGCGTTGGCGTCTGTGCCCGCTCTGGTGAACACCTGGCTCGCCGGATCCCTGTATGCCGGTCCCGGTGACTCGGAGAGGCTCGCGGCGCTCATCGAGCAGTCTTGGGATGCCGGGACGCTGACCAGTGGAACGCAGCCGCCCATGCAGAGTGAGGAATGGCAGGAGGTTCAGCTATTCAAAGAGCGTTTGGATTCCGAGCGTGTCGTCGGTAGGTGGATGGCCGAACAGTCCGCTCCATTGCTGCAGTGCGTGACGGATGTGCAGTTCACAAGCCCAAGACAGTCCGGGTATTCCTGACCGATTCAGCCGTCTCCCAGGCCGTCGAAGGCGGTCTTGAGCGTGTGCTGGTGCTCCCTTTGAGTCGCGACTATTGGGACTGGAGACCGGAGTCACACCTACTGGTTGTGGCAGAGGCCAGGGGCCACGACACGTCCAAGTACCAGAAGGTCCTCGCGGCTGTAGCGCGCCACTAGTCCTCAGTCCTGTCGCGCAGGTGTCCCGCAGACCCTCGTTTGTGCCACGACGGGCGGAGCGGTTCGGTTGCGGGGTGCAACGACTACGCGAGAGCGACCAGCCGACCTTTGGCGACGTCGAGACGTGGTGCATGGGCAGCGGTGCGACGCGGTATCGAGGCGCAACGTACTGGCGGGCTCGTGAGACCGTCGGGGGGACGTTGGGCTCGATCGTCAATGTTCATTCGCACGCAGCGCCGCTTTGACCGCGGATGGTGGGCGAAGTCGATGACCCACCCGCCTACGCCACTTCGCCGTGCTTGTAGGCAGCTACCGCCCTCTGGGCCGGGGATGTCCCATTGGATGGGAAGCGGCTTGCCTTTGCACACCGGGCACCGCCGGATGCTGGTGCTGGTCACCGCGCTGTTGCAGGTCGTCTCGCAGTGGCGTCCGCATGCTGGCGCGGTTCAGTCGAGCAGGTCAAGGTACTGTCGGCGTGCCCTCATGGCGTGGATGATGAGCTCATTGCCGCTGTCGAAGCGGAGGACGACAATCTCGAGAAGGCGGCCGGCCGTGTCGAAACCAAGGCGCAATTGCCGCGCTGGACTGTCGTGGTCCAAGTTGCTTACGAACACGGCCTGCTCTGCTGCCAGGACTGCGTCAGCTGGCGTGACACCGTGCTTGCGCGCTGAAGGGTGTACCTTCACCCGACGTAGGAGCGGATCGCTGCCCGGATCGCCTCCGACCGGCTGACGTGATCGCGCTCGGCCCGATCGCTAAGCGCGGCCAGCAACGTGGCGTCGATCCGTACCGGCACGACCTGGCCGGGTCCGTCCCCCACCGGCCTGCGCCCGCGCCGGCGCAACTGCTCCACGTCGTAGCCGCGCTCGGCTTCGTCTGACCAGTCCTGAATGTCCTGGTCGGTGACGGGTTCGCCTCTGATCGTTTCCATGGCGATAGTGTAATACGAAATACCTGAGGTAAGGAAACCATATCTCGGATCACATGACCCTGGCTGGTCGAACAAGATCATTCTGTCTCATAGACCCTCGTTTGTGGGACGGGCACATCAATTGGCCTATCGGCGTTGGCGTTGCCTGAACCGTCACGTTGTGGTCGCACCTAGGTGATCAGACGCACCGACGGCGATGAGTACTTGTACCAGAAGCGCGCCACTTGGTCGATGAGTTCTTCTCGGACATCCCCGCACTGTGTACGAGGTCGCGGCGCCGCGGCAGGCCAACTGGGGGACCGCGACGTGTTTGGCCGGGAAATGGACCCGGCCGCCGGCTGCAGAATGGGTACGCCGCCCACGGTTCTTGTAGGTACGGTTCTCGGCGTGTTCGATCGTGCCGTCTGCGGGCTGCTGGCGCAGGTGATTCCACGGGGCGGCGCCACTGGCGCCTGTAACGGCGGCGAGGTCGACCCTCACGGTCGTTCTCGACCGGGAGGACTCTCATTTCTAACTCACCGGGTACGTCTCCCTACCGATCTCGGTCATTCCAAGGTCGTCGGACGCGACGAGTTCAACAGGCGTCTTCAGGTCGTCGAGTTCATAGGCAACCGCGTTCTCGACGGTGCCGCCCTCCTTGATCTTCTCCATTTGGCTTTCCAGGAACGCATCGTCGGGAAGTGAGCCCACTCCAATCTCGTTCTCGGCGTTGGGGTTGTTGTCCTGATAGGCGGTGAACACATAGATCCAGTTCATGGGACTGACTTCCCCGCCGCTCAGGTTGGTGATCTTGTACCAGAAAGCAATGACTGGCTTCTCCCCATACTCATTGCCCTTCATGCCGGGCTGAATCACCTTGTGGTCGGTGATCACAATCTTCATCTCCGGGGTCGTGAGCACACCATCGACGAAACTCGTGTCAACTGCGGGAGTCGCACTCGCGACATCGTCTGTCGCGACCGTGGCCTGTTCCGGTTGCGTGCTCGCCGGCGGACTCTCCTCGCCGCTGCTGAGGGCCAGCCCCACGATTACCAGCGCACCCACGATCATCAGGCCGATGTACAACGGGGACTGATACCAGGGCTTCTTCGGCGATGGGGCGGCTGCCCAACCTGCCGCGATCGACTCCCAAGCAGCCCCGTTCCACCGATGCCCATTCACCACCTGACCGATCTGATACTGCGGCATGCCCATGCCCGGGTTCGACCCCCAGCCCGGCGGCACCGGCTCCCACGTCGTCCCGTTCCAGCGATAACCGTTGACAACCTCGCCGATCTGATGTTGAGGAACGCCCGGACTCGGGTTCGACCCCCAACCTGGCGGGACCGGCTCCCACGTCCTCCCGTTCCACCGATGGCCATTAACCACGTCACCGACCCGGTAGCTGGGCGTCTGGTCACTCATCGCGAATCCCCGCCTCCCCTTGTCACCCACCAGCCTCGCCGGTGAACTATCTCGATTGTGTACCGGGCTTCCTGCCGCCTTCTCGCCAGGGAATCCTGCGCTTGTCCCCTCCGGCTCAGACTCGCGGAGTTGCCGCGGAAGCCTGGACCCAACGCCGGCCATCAGTTGTCTCACAAACCTTCGTTTATGGGACGGTGATGCCGCGCGACTGTCCTCGATCCTGACAGCGACTGACAACTCCACTTCCTCCGGCATGGACAGTCGAAGTTCCCTGACATAGCCTGATCTCAAGAATCTAAAGAATCTCAAGAAGGCAGTCATGAACCTCGCGAAGCTGTCATCCAACGGCCAAGTCACCGTGCCCGTTGAGGTGCGACGCCGGCTGCACCTCGTACCGGGTGACAAGGTGCTGTTCTTGGAGAAGGAGAACGGCGAGGTTGTGGTGGTCAAGGCTGAGCTCGCCGCCCTATCGCAGGCTCAGGAAGCGTTCGCGGGTGCCGCCGAGGACTTCAGGGTCGCAGGCGAGGATGACGTGCAGGCCCTGGTGGACGAGATGCGCGGACGCACGTCGTGACCCGTGTCCTCCTGGACACCAATGTCATCGTCTCGGCACTGTTGTTCCCCGGCTCCACTCCCGATCGAGTGCTGCACCTGGCCTTGGATGAGCATGACATTGGTTCTCACGGAACAACCACACGAGCGATCCCGACATCGAGACGGGCCGCCGCGCGACGCAGCGCGCTAGTGCACCGGTGATCGTGGGCTCGTGAGAAGGTCAGGGGACGTTGGGCTCGATCATCAACGTCCAATCGCACGCAGCGCATGCCTTGACCGCGAATGGCGGCGCGAAGTCGATCACACACCCGCCCAACGCCACCTCACCTCGTTCATAGGCAGCTACCGTGTCGGGGCCGGGCATGCCCCACTGGATAGGCAGCAGCTTGCCTCTACAAACTGGGCACAGCCGGATACGGGAGCTGGTCACCGCGCTGTCGCAGGGGCGGTACGGGTTCCACGCGATCCGGGTTAGGCCGGCGGTGAGGGTCTTGGCGGTGGCAGTGGCGTCACTGTTGTGCTGGGTCAACTCGCCAGATTGTGCGTCTACGGTGAATGCCCAACGCCGCTCCGGTCGGCAGGCAATGGCACTTGGCAGGTCGGCGAATACTGCGTAGGACTGCCCGTCACCCCAGATCTCGGAGACGACAATGCTCATCGGACTGGTTGCGAAGTGCTCGCACACCAACCGCATCACTTCACGTTGCGTCAGCATGATCCCCCCTCGTCTTCGCCCCGCGTACAGCGCCAGCGTACGTCGGACCTACGACATCCCCCGGTCGCCGGCAGATGCCGCCGCGACTGCTGACCCTACGGCTCGTCGTCATCCTCGGGCTCGAGCTCAGGCAGCTCCTGCTCCTCGGCGTCCACGAAGATCACGGATTCAAACCACTCCCGCATGAGCGCATCCGACTCCTCGTACGACAGCACCTCAACCAGAAACGACTCACCGCGGCGGCGTCGCGACTTCACAGCACTCACCCCTCACTCGGGCGGTTCCATAGCCTGCACTGCTGGCTGCTGGTCGGTGGCCCAGGCTTTGGTCGCCATCCGCAACCCCAGCATCGCAACGAGATCCGGGTACTCCCTTGTAAGGGCTTTGAATGCCGACTTCATGTTGGTCATCTCCAGCAGGCGGGGGATGAGAAGAACGTCGAACGCTGCGGACTCCCGCCACTCGACCGTCTTCGTGAAGCCGACGATCGCCTTGGCACCGGTCGATTTGCAGAATCCACGCAACTCCGCCTCGGGGGCAGCCATCGTCGAGCACGAACCGAAGTAGATGATCCGCTGGGTGGCCCTCGCGCCCATCAGCCCAGCCAGTTCATCCAACCGCAATCCGTCGACACCGTCACCGACACTGATCGCGCCCTCAGAGCCGTGGAAAGCCAAATACGCTAACGGGTACTTGACTCGGTACTTGGCCTTCAGCCACTCCCGCAGGTAGTACCCGAACTCCTCACGGGTGGCGACGTCGCGATGCATCCCGGGCCGCACTCTCCGGCACCTTCGAGCATCCGCAACTGCTGCTCGACGCTGGCCTTGTCCGTGAGGTCCCTCCCGTCGTACGCCCGCGATCCCTCGAGACAAAAGACACCACCCCGTGCGTTCATAACCCCTTTGTACCGCAGGGGTATGACAGAAGGGCTTCTTGGACGCCCACACCGAGCAACCCCGGCCCCGCATTCGTCACGGACGGACCGAGACTGTCGTTACAAGATCATTCTGTCTCAAGAACCTTCGTTGGAGGGAACCACTCGCGACAGTCCGACACACCCGCCCGTCGCCTCGCCGCGAGGCCCGGGGCGAAAGCCTCGCAGTGGCGAATGATGGCCTTGAGCACCGCCACTCCCCCAGGTCGGCAGGTGGGCTCGGACACCCCAGATGGCCGGCTCGCCTGAGTGCCACGCCCGCGCCTTCCGCGACCACGGGATCGATCGGTTGCACCGCCGACATTGCCTAGTCTGGGCGCATGACCTCTCGCGCCACGGCCCGTGCTCTGGACGCTGAGGATCCGCTGGCGCATTACCGCGAGCAGTTCCTCATCACCGATCCCGACGTCTGTTACCTCGATGGCAACTCCCTGGGATGGTTACCGCTGGCCACCATCGCGGCGGTCAACACTCTCCTCACCGAGGAGTGGGGCCGCGAGGTCGTCGATGGCTGGGCACACTGGATTGACGAGGCGGCTACCACCGGCGACCTGCTCGGCCGCGCCGCCCTCGGTGCCGCGCCCGGCCAGACCCTCGTACAGGACACCACGTCGGTGAACCTCTACCAGCTCTGCATGGCCGCGATCGCTGCCCGCCCCGATCGCCGGACCATCCTCGTGGATGCGGCCAACTTCCCTACCGACCGCTACATCCTCGCCGGGATCGCCGAGCGCCTTGGGCTGCACCTGGTGATCCTGGACAACGACCGTGGGGATGAGATCATCAGCCCCGCAGCGCTGCTGCCGCACCTCGACGATGCGGCGTTGGTCAGCCTGCAAGTGGTGCAGTACCGCTCGGGAGCGCGGCAGGACGTGCGGGGAGTCTCACAACTCGTGCGCGACCATGGCGGCCTGGTGGTCTGGGATGCGGCGCACGCGGCCGCGTCCATCGATCTGCGCTTGGACGAATGGGGTGTGGACCTCGCCGTCGGATGCACGTACAAGTACGGCAATGCCGGGCCCGGCTCGCCCGCATGGCTGTACGTGCGCCGCGACCTGCAGGATCACGTGCGAGTGCCCATCCGGGGCTGGTTCGCCAACCGCGACCAGTTCGCGATGGGGCCGGTGTTCGAAGCAGCCGACGGCATCCGGGCCTTCCAGATCGCCACGCCCGCGGTCCTGGGCCTGAGAGCCGTGCGGGCAAGCTTCACGATGATCGCTGAGGCGGGCATGGCGGCCATCGCGGCGAAAGCAGCGCTCGGCACCCAGCTGATGATCGACCTCTTCGACCTGTGGCTGGCGCCTTTGGGCTTCGGACTACTCACCCCGCGCGACCCCAGCCGCCGGGGCGGCCACATCACGATCACGCACCCTGACGCCAAGCAGATCGCGACGGCGATGCGGATTCTGACCAAGACCATCCCCGACTACCGGGAACCGAACGGAATTCGGCTGGCCATCTCGCCACTGCCCACCAGCTACACCGAGGTGTGGGACGGGCTGGATCGGCTGCGGGATCTGGTCGCCAGTGACCGGTACCGGGAGGTCAAGGTCAGCGGCACTGTGACCTGAGGCAGGACCCCCGTGCCCTGAACCGCGGCCTGCCACCGCGCAGTCCTCGCAGATTGACCGCCCCCACTATTCTGTGTAACTATGTACTGGTAGTCAACATCACTGAGTAGTGGACGCGTGGTGGGTGAGCAGTACGGCCCGGTCGACATCCAGGTGCCCTTTCGAGAAGGGCCCACCGCGCAGTACACGCTCAGCGCGGCGCGACTACCTGGACGTTCTGCAGGGACATGGAGCTTGCTGTCAGAACGGTCGGAAACGCTCCAAGGAGGCAAGAATGTCCAACCCCATCACCGGACACATCGGCGACAACAGGCCACTGCCCCCGCACAACCGCACAGCACTCTCGGGGGTTCAGCGCTCCCTGACGATGTTTGATGCAGTGCATGCCGACAGCGCCAACTCGCCGTTCGAGGACCTCGTGGATCTGTTCGGGCAGGCGGCCGCGGACTGCTCGATCCGCGAGGTCGGCGCGATCGATGAGGCGGCGGGCGACCGATGATCTGCGTGAAAGGTGTCCACAAGTCCTTCAAGGACGTGCCGGTACTGCGTGGAGTGGATCTGGATGTCCAGACCGGCAGTATCCACGCCCTTCTGGGGTCGAACGGCGCCGGCAAGACCACACTCATGCGGATTCTGGCCACACTGCTGCGCCCCGACAACGGAACGGCGACCGTCGCCGGGTTTGACGTGTCCACCGAGCCAAAGCGGGTGCCAACGCCATCAGCCTGACGGGGCAGTTCACGGCCGTGGACGACATCCTGACCGGCCGCGAAAACCTCATACTGATGGCTCGGCTGCGGCATCTGCCCAACCCCGCAGAGATCGCCGACGAACTGCTGGCGCGCTTCAGCCTCAGCGATGCTGCCGACCGGCGGACCGCGACGTACTCCGGGGGGATGCGCCGCCGGCTGGATGTCGCGATGAGCCTGATCGGGAACCCGCCCGTACTGTTCCTCGACGAACCCACCACCGGCTTGGACCCCCAATCACGGCTAGAAGTGTGGGACTGCATCCGGGAACTGGCTGGCCAAGGCACGACCGTGCTCCTGACAACTCAGTACCTTGACGAGGCCGAACACCTCGCCGACCGGATCGCCATCCTGCACGACGGCCGGATCATCGTCGACGGGACGCTGGCCGACCTGAAGGCCCTGCTGCCACCCGCGACGATCGAGTACGTCGAGAAGCAGCCCAGCCTGGAAGAGGTCTTCCTCGCAGTGGTCGGTGCGCGATGAGGCACTACATCAGCGACACGACCGCCCTGCTCGGTCGCTCCCTGCGCCACATCACGCGCAGCCTGGACACCATCATCACGACCACGGTCATGCCGATCGCGTTCCTGCTGTTGTTCGTCTACGTCTTCGGCGGCTCGATCGACGTGGGAGGGCAGACGTACGTGGACTACCTGCTGCCGGGCATCCTGCTCATCACCATTGCGTCTGGCATCTCCTACACGTCGTTCCGGCTGTTCATCGACGTCCAGAGCGGACTGTTCGAGCGCTTCCAATCCATGCCGATCGCGCGTTCCTCGGTGCTGTGGGCACATGTGCTCACCTCACTGGTGGCCACCATGGTCTCGGTCGCGGTGGTCGTTCTCGTTGCCCTACTGATGGGGTTCCGCTCAAGTGCGGGCGTGCTGTCCTGGCTGGCCGCGGCCGGCATCCTGACGCTGTTCACGCTGGCCTTGACGTGGCTGGCCATCATCGCCGGACTCAGCGCGAAGTCAGTGGACGGCGCCGGCGCCTTCGCCTACCCGATCATCTTCTTGCCGTTCATCAGTTCGGCGTTCGTGCTGACCTCATCGATGCCCGGCCCGGTGCGGGCCTTCGCCGAACACCAGCCGATGACCCCGATCGCCAACGCGATCCGGGATCTCCTGGCCGGCCAGCCAGCCAACGTCTGGCTGGCCGTGGCGTGGTGCGCTGGGATTCTGGTGGTGGCCTACGGTCTGGCGATGGCCACGTACCACCGGCGGATCACCTGAGCAGCCACATCGCCGGCCGATGCGCGGCGCAAGCGCTCCCACCGCGCGCGGCTGGACTCAGACGATATGCGCGACCGCCTGCCCGAACAGCTCAGTGTGCAGGTCAACGTCGGCGGCCGATGTCTGCGGGCACATCAGCGCCATGTTGTGGAACGGCGTGATCAGCACCCCCCGATTGCTCAGGTACAGGTGCAGGTACTCCTCGATGTCGTCGTCGTGGGCCGCCGCCGACTCGGTACCGTTGCGCGGCGCCGGCGAGCAGAACCGGTACTCCGCGCGGGCGCCGAGCTGCGCGATCGACCAGGGCACGTCCTGGCCCTGCAGAACCTGCTCGACCCCCTCGGTGAAGCGCGTGGCGAGGCCGATCATGTGCTCGAAGTTGGCGTCGGTGAAGACCTCGCTGAGGGTCGCGCGCATCGCTGCGGTCGACAACACGTTGCCGGCCAGGGTGCCCCCGACTCCCCCG